>NNBV01000226.1_pt1 | contig 10973 bp, 12 predicted proteins | sample 1173771 | NCBI WGS metagenome assembly NNBV01 (sample SAMN07173938, study PRJNA388173) | plant metagenome | isolation source: symbiotic tissue sample KVS11 | place: Norway: Troms, Kvaloya island
AGGTGGAAGTGCAGCAATGTATGTAGCCGAGCCGTGCTAACAGACCGAGGGCTTGACCTCACAACTTATTTGGTTTACTAACTAATTCGCGTTACTTGCAGTCTTCAGGGTCTCTGACTCAACAGTTTTTCCTGGTGTCTATTGCGCGGTGGAACCACACTGAACCCTTCCCGAACTCAGAGGTGAAACGCTGCTGCGGCCACGATAGTTTAGGGGTAGCCCTACGCAAAAATAGCTCGATGCCAGGATTCATCATTTCACATCCAAAAAGCCTTCTCATCTTATGAGCAGGCTTTTTGCTTTCTTGTATGATTGTGTTGTAAAGATATCCCGTTTCTTAAACCATATAAATTCCCTATTTCTTCATACTATATATCGCACTGTGCTAGTTGCGTAAGTCCTGAGAGCGTAAAGAGAGAGACAATTGAATTCAAATAGAAGGTTGTAAATCTAAAGGTCTAAAGGTTTGGATATAATTATATACATTAGTTCTGCCTCCTCTGGTTTAATTTCTGTAGACGGAGTTAATTTAAGCCAGTCATGAAAGAAGATAACTTCATCAATTTTGGGCATGGCCATGATTATAAATTTGGTTTAAAAATGATGTATACTTCACCAACAAATGCTTAAGTAGTGTTGGTAATTTGAACCCACTAATAAAGCCTGTGCAGAATATTTAGCGCTGCAAATCGATGATTTAGAAAATGTTAATCAAGCTTTGGAGAAGGGGTTGACTGATCAACGATGCCTGGCGGCGGGCTACGCCTACGCTTGCAGTAATGAGCCGTAATTTACTACGGGAATGTAGTCATCACCCAGAGGGGCTGCTTACTCAAGCTTGATGTGAAGTAGTGAGACAAAAGAGTTAGAAGTGAAACGCAGAGAGTCCCAAAATAGCGCAGAGGTTTTAGAGAATTTGCGACAAAAATTTACGTGTTCTTTCTTCTTTGGGGTGGTTGAAAAATGCGTCGGGGGTAGCTGATTCGACAAGGGAGCCACTATCCATGAGAATAACTCGGTCGGCGACTTCACGAGCAAATCCAACTTCGTGGGTGACGACTACCATTGTCATTCCATCACGGGCGAGACTTCGCATTACATCTAAAACTTCTCGTACCATTTCTGGATCTAAGGCTGAGGTGGGTTCGTCAAATAACATAATTTTGGGTTGCATGGCTAAAGCACGAGCGATCGCTACTCGTTGCTGTTGTCCACCAGATAACTGCCCTGGATACTTCTGCGCCTGTTCTAAAATTCCCACTCTTTCTAAGAGTTGCATCGCTAATTCTTCGGCTTTTACCTTTGGCGATCGCCGTACCCAAATTGGTGCTAAAGAAATATTTTGCAGCACTGTGAGATGAGGAAATAAATTAAATTGCTGAAATACCATTCCCACTTCTCGGCGAATCGTTTCAATGTTTTTTAAGTCATGGCTGAGGGTAATGCCGTCGATTTCAATTCTTCCCTTTTGGTATTCTTCTAGAGCATTAAATGTACGGATAAAGGTAGATTTTCCTGAACCAGATGGCCCCATCAACACTACTACTTCTCCACGATTGACTGTCAAGCTTACGCCTTGAAGAACATGGAACTTTCCATACCACTTGTGAACATCTTCAGCAACAATTATTTGTTTTATTTCTGACATAATATTTAAATCTCAACTTTTAACTAATTACTCAACTGTCTCTCTAAGTGCCGAGAAGCCAATGACATGGAGTAACAAAATAGCCAATAAATCAATCCAATAAATAGATAAACTTCTGCATAGCGACCGATAAATTGTGGTTGTGCCAATATGGAACGCGCAATACCTGTGAGTTCCACTAATCCCACCAAAGATAAAAGTGAAGTGTCTTTAAATAAGCCGATAAACTGACCAACGATCGCAGGGATAACGTTACGTAAAGCTTGAGGTAAGACGATTAAAAAAACTACTAAGGGTGTATTTAATCCTAGTGCTTTGGCTGCTTCAACTTGTCCCCGAGGAATTGATTGAAGTCCACCGCGCACATTTTCTGCCATGTATGCGGCACTAAATAAAACCAATCCAGCAATTGCTCTTAATACCCGATCTAGGCGTATATCTGCTGAGAGAAATAAGGGAAGCATTACCTGAGCTAGGAATAAAATTCCAATCAGTGGTACTCCCCTAACAACTTCAATGTACAGAATAGAAAACCAACGTACTACAGGTAAATTACTTGTGCGCCCTAAAGCTAATAAAATCCCAATGGGAAAGGAAAGCACAATACTGACTACTGCCATTAATAGGGTAAGCAGCAAACCGTTCCACAAATTTGTAAATACAGGTTGTAATCCAAATCCACCGCCCATTAGCCAAACAATTATGGGGAAAGACAGTAACCATAATAGTGAAAGCCAAGGAGTTATTAGTTTAGTAAACTTTCTTCCAACCCAAAAACCTGCAAATACTAAAAATACAATTAAAAATAACCAGAGACGAGATGTAAAGTCCAGTTCCAGTGGTAAAACAATTAACAAAACTCCGACGATGAAAGTAAACAAAGCAATTCCACGATTTGTGAACTGTTGTTTACTAAAGAATACACCCCCAGTTATAGCGCCTAAAGTTGAAGCGATCGCTAGCACAATCCAAATTCGCCAATATAGCGTTTGCGGAAATCTACCAACTAAAAATAAACGTAAATTAACCTGAATTACCGCCCATTGTGCTTGAGTAGTTGCCCAAGTTAGAATTCCTCGCACTACCCAAAAGAGGAAAACCAAACAAACAACAGTTAATAAGCTGTTGTACCAAGTACTGAACAGGTTTTTACGCAACCAAGTTAATTTTTCATTTGTCATTGGTCATTTGTCATTTGTCATTTGTAAAGACTCATACTTCAACTTCAGAAACTCAACTTTCGAGTTCAGAGGTGCAACTTCCGAGTTCAAAGGCTCAACTTTCGAGTTCAGAAACTCAACTTTCGAGTTCAGAGGTGCAACTTCCGAGTTCAAAGGCTCAACTTTCGAGTTCAGAGGTGCAACTTCCGAGTTCAAAGGCTCAACTTTCGAGTTCAGAGGCTCAACTTCCGAGTTCAACTGCTTTCTTATCTCCCTCATCTCGCCAATCACCCTTATCTCTCTTTAATTTGCACACTGCGATTGAATAAATTCATCACTACAGAGATAGTCAAACTCAGGGTGAGATAGGTGAGCATAATCAGTAATATGACTTCTACGGCTTTCCCGGTTTGATTAAAGGTGGTGGAGGCGACAAAATAAATATCAGGGTAGCCGATCGCGATCGCTAAACTCGTATTTTTCGTCAAATTAAGATATTGGCTTGTTAACGGTGGAATGATTACCCGCAAAGCTTGGGGGAAAATCACCAACCGCATTGCTAACCCTGGTTTTAATCCTAGCGATCGCGCTGCTTCCCATTGTCCCTTCGGTACTGATTGAATTCCACCTCGAACAATTTCTGCAATAAACGCACCTGTGTAAAAAGTTAATCCCAACAGCAAAGCTGAAAACTCTGGTGATAGGGTAAACCAAGGAAATTCTAAGCCATTTTGACTAATGCCAATAAAACCCCAAAGGGATAGTTTATTTTCTGTTTTGGGAAAAGTCAGAAAAACAGCGAAGTACCAAAACAGCAATTGCAGCAGTAAAGGAGTATTGCGGAAAACTTCCACATAAACCATTGTGATATTCCGCACTAGCCAATTGTCAGAAAGTCGGACAATCCCAGCACTTATCCCTACAATTGTTGTCAGAAAAATTCCTACAACTGCCACCCGCAAGGAGTTAATTAACCCCACCCACAAGGCGTAACTGTAGGTGTCTGTTGGTTTGTAAGTAATCAGTGTTTCGCCAATATCAAAAGATGCTTGTTGCTTGAGAAAATCAAAACCAAACTGAATACCCAATTGCCGCAAATTGCGGTTGAGATTGCCCCACAGTATTACTACTACAACTGCTGCTAAAAATACGGCAACTAATTGCAAGGCAATTCTCCAAAAGCGGACATCACGCCATATAAGCGGTTTTGAATTTGTCATTTGTCATTTGTCATTTGTCATTTGTCATTTGTCATTTGGCATTTGGCATGGATCAATATCAATAGTTCTTCTTCCCCTGCTCCCCTTACCGGAACGGTGGAGAATAAAGCAGTCCGCCTTTGCTCCAGAGTTGATTTTGACCGCGAGCTAGATTCAGTTTTGTTTTGGGGCCGAGGTTGCGATCGTAAATTTCGGCGTAGTTACCAACATGCTTGATTATTCTGGCTGCGAAATCGTTTGTTAAGCCGAGTCCTTCACCAAGGTTGCCTTCGGTTCCTAAAAAGCGCTTAATATCTGGGTCTTTACTAGCAGCAAACTGACCCACATTCTGGGAAGTAATACCCAATTCTTCAGCTTTTACCAGGGAATAAACCACCCACTTAACAGCATCTCCCCACTTAGCATCCCCTTTGGCAACTGCTGGTGCAAGGGGTTCTGAAGAAATTACTTCATCGAGAATCACGTTATCTTCTGGTTTGGGTAAAATTGTGCCTCGCGAGACTAATGCTGAACGGTCAGCCGTAATGCCGTCGCAACGACCTGTGGTATAAGTAGCAAAGGTAACGTTAACGTCTTCAGAGACAAGGGGTTTGTAAGTGATGCCCCTTTTTCGCATTTGGTCTGCTAAGTTTTGTTCGGTAGTAGTTCCAGTTTGAACGCAGATTGCTTTATTCTTCAGGTCTGCCAGGGACTTAATGCCGCTATTTTTGCGAACCATTATGGCTTGTCCGTCGTAAAAGACTACAGGTGCAAATTCCAGACCTACAGATGTATCGCGGCTAAGTGTCCAGGTAGTATTGCGGCTGAGAACGTCTACTTCCCCAGTTTGCAAAGCTGTAAACCGCTCTTTGGAATTGAGATTGCGAAATTCTACTGCATCTGGGTTATCAAATAAAGCTGCGGCGATCGCACGACATACATCTACATCAATACCGCTATATTTACCGTCAGTTCCCACAAAGCTAAACCCTGGCACTTCACCACTGACGCCGCAAGTTACCTGACCACGACTTTTAATGCTATCCCAACGATTTCGAGTTGCTGGTGCTGCTGGAGTATTGCCTGGAGTGCCGGATGTACTTACTGTTTGTCCTGAATTTTCACCACAAGCAGCGATCGCAAAAACTAGAGGTGCGATCGCTAAAATTAAAACTGATTTACGCATAAACTTCATTGATACTCGACAATAAAAAATGTATTACTCACTACAATCATTCAGTGAAAACAATTTGTTGCTTGTAATATAAAACTTTACCAGTCTCTGTGCTCTATTGATTCGCTTTTAAAAGCGTTAGTTGAAGTTTTTACTTATATCTTCAAAAGCCTCAAAAGCTAGATATAAATTATCTCAACTTAGCTTCAGCTTTCGAGTTTGATTTAAAATACTGCCACTATGCTTGTTCTAGCAAGACATTTATTAAACCTATAAGAAAATATTAAAATTTAAGTAAGTTACTTATATATCCTTTGCTGGGTAAGATTTGGAAAAAAGTGATTATCGCTTCCTTAATAATCACCAAGAGTCCTTTAGAAAATATCATTTACAGCGCCAAAGGATCATCTGTTTTTCTTCCCTTCAATTCCCAATGCCCCATGTCCAATGCCCCATGCCCCATAACCTAATTGCACACTTCTATGTGATTAGAAGTATCCACACCAACCCAAACAACTACCCTTAGCAGGTTAAACTAGGTCTGGTAACAACTGCTCCACCGTTCCTTATGAGGCTTTTATGGGAGCTAACCTCAAACAGATTGCCAACTATTTAGACAACCTTGGTTGGGACTACCGTTTTGATGATGAAGAAGACCGAATTATAACAGGTGTGGAGGCTGATAACTTAGAAGATTTTCTAATAGTTGTCCAGTTGGATGAAGAAGGAAAATTTTTTCGGGTATTTACCCCTCAAGTTCTAGCAGGAATTCAAGACCATCCTCACAAGGGAGTTATCCTACAGACAATGTTGGCCATCTCCTGGGAAACCAAAATGTTGCAATGGGAGTATGATCCATCCGATGGCGAAATCCGTGCCATTATTGAGTTTCCTTTAGAAGACTCGATTCTCACAGAAAGACAATTTCACCGTTGTTTGAGTGGATTAATTCAGATTGTGGATGGCATAGCGATACCTCGCCTGAAAGAAGTGATGGCAACAGGTCTTGATCCGGGGAATATAGAACTTGGGGAAAGACTGTTACTCAGTATCCAAGAAGAAGCCCCAGGATTATTAGACTTGCTGGAAAAAGCAATGGAAGCGCGAAAAAAGCGAGGAACTTTTAAGGGTGAGTGAGACGGATCATCACTTAAATAGCTATACTCCAAAGTGATACCCTCACTATATACTGAAATTTTCTGGGGCTGGATATTATGACATCCTATGCAACCTCCTCTGCCAAAGCGGAAATGAGTGAACTACGGCGGTTGAAAGGCTTATTACCGCCAGAATTACAGAGCTGGGTCACGGTTGAAGGCACAACTGAGGTCAATCCACCCCTGGTTCGCTGTGAAGAAATTGGTAAAGACCAGGTAGAAATTCAAATTGACTTGGTGAAATGGGATGCCCTCGCAATGGATCAGCGTAATCTGCTGTTCTGGCATGAAGTTGCTCGCGTTCAAAATGACACAATTCCTAAAGATGGTTGGGAAATGGCAGCACTAGCCATCGGTTTAGGTGGTGCTGTAGGCGAATTATGGGTACAAGATGGATTGCTGCTGGTGTTAGCTTTGTCGCTGTGTGGTGTGTCAGGCTGGCGACTGTACCAAAAGAATAATGGGGAAAAGCAACTAAAAGAATTGCTCAATGCTGATGAGAAAGCGATCGCTTTGGCAACTCGTTTTGGTTATAGCCTCCCCAATGCCTACAAGAGTCTCGGTAGCGCCTTGAAAACCCTGATTGACAATACTCCTAGTAAGCGCCAACGGTCAAGATACGAAGCAAGACTCTCTGCTCTCAAACGCAGTGCAAATAAAGCAAAAGCTAAATCCAAAACTCCAGATGAGGGCTTACTGTAGAAACAATTCAACGTCAGATCGATGAACCTTTCCCTGCCTTGAACTAAAGTTCAAGTCGTCCCTCTCCGACTCGGAGAGGGAAGTTTTTGTGTAGCAAAATCAGGGACTGACAAATAAAAATACTCAACTACTTCTTGTGGGGTGGGCATCTTGCCCGCCCAGTCCATAGGGCGGGCGAGACGCCCACCCCACAAGATTGGATAATTTATTTGTAGGAAGTCCCTAATTAGACTTTCTAGCAACAAGGCTGTTACCTCCCTGATTCGCAACAACAACGCAATTACCATTTCACAAAATCTTACTTTTTTCTTGATTACATCTTTATCAAACTCAAATTTTACAACTGGTTCAGCATTTTATGCGTCTGGGGTATCACCCGTACATGCTTGATAAACCCCTTCATTAAAGCTTGCCACGTCAAAACTTGATCGCTCGAAGGCACAAGCATCTGTATCGGGGAAAATTGTTCAGATACTGCCAAAGGCGTAACAGGTTGTAAAAATACTGAGATATCTGGACTAACCTCTGCCACCAGCAAAGCTGAACGTTCTAACTCGGCGGGATCTGTGTTTTGAGACACAATTATCTTGACAAAAACATTTAAATATGAGTCATAACATAACTGGAGAAATTTACTATGTTCTTGCCAATGACTTTCGCCGCTAACACTAGGCAATTTGAAATCCATGCCCACAGAGTCTAAGTAGGGGAGAATCATTGCCAGTTGTTCTGGGCGATGTCCGCCAGTTTCTAAGTATATAGGTAGACCAGTTATGGCTCGCACTTGGGGTAGAAACTGCGTTAGAAATGAGGCATGAAGAAGTGGTTCACCCCCGGTTAAGCTAATGCTATCGTGTAGACAAGGTAGATTTTGCCGTTCCACCCATTCGATTAATATGGGTAATGAGACAGGGTTAGAGTGGATTTCAAAGTCGCGCAATCCAGGCGATCGCTCTATCCGACAAGTAGCAGGTGCATTCCAAGTGTGGGCACTATCACAAAAGTGACAGCGCAAATCACACAAAGCAAAACGAATAAATATCTGACGTGTCCCTACATTCAGTCCTTCCCCTTGAATGGCAGAAAAGACCTCAACCAGGCGTGCGGTAGGTGTAACCGTATTTTTAGAAATCATAAAATGAGAGCAACGCGATCGCGCTGCGTCGGCACAACAGCAAGGATGTTTTTTGGCTTCTTGTTCTATTGTGAATCGTCGCTAGCGATCTCCAATCTCAGCCCCGGTAAATAGCAGTTAGTCCTTATTACTACTAATTACGATATTAGGTTAAGTAATTTTGTAGGACAAAATTATGTTTGGCAGATTACATTATACATGGCAACGAAAGTGCAGAGCTTCATGACTAGCCAACCGACAGAGGTCGATTTTCCAGTGAATTCCCTAAACGACACGGCTATAGTGCAGGTGCCCACGCGGTTAAGCGTGCTGGAGGCTTTAGGCTTTAAGCAAACCTGCCAAGGCTTAATCCAGCCCAATTCACATCCCAAGCAAATCATCATTGACTTTCACCAAACTACTTTTATGGATAGTAGTGGTTTAGGTGCCCTGGTTAGCAATTTTAAATATGCTCAAGCTAAAGACATTACATTAACGCTGCGGAATGTAACACCTCAGGTAATGGCAGTCCTAAAACTCACTGGATTAGATCAGGTTTTTCCCCTAGAGCTTGTGGACGATGGGTCGTTAATAGAACCAGAAGACTTATTAGAGAATCGGAAGGCAACTTCTCGGAAAGTAGAACAGTTACCCACTACTCACCCTTCTGTGGCATCTTGGATGAAACGGTTATTAGACATTGTAGGGTCTGTGGTCGGTTTATTAATTACAGGAGTTCTGTTTATTCCAATTGCGATCGCTATTCAAATTAATGATCCTGGGCCCATTTTCTTTAGTCAAACCCGTTGTGGTTGGATGGGGAAGCGGTTTGAGATTTGGAAATTCCGCTCTATGTGTGTGGATGCGGAAGCGAAGAAATCCCAAGTCAAAAACCAAGTGCAAGGTGCTTTTTTCAAGAATGAGAATGACCCCAGAATTACTAAAGTAGGGCGTTTTTTGCGGCGAACTAGTCTCGATGAACTCCCCCAATTTTGGAACGTCCTCAAAGGAGAAATGAGTTTAGTCGGTACTCGACCACCTACACCCGATGAAGTGGAACGCTATGAAGTACCGGAGTGGCAACGTTTAGATGTGAAACCTGGTATGACTGGCGAATGGCAAGTAAATGGGCGTTCTACAGTCCGTAGTTTTGAAGATGTCATTCGCCTGGATTTGCAGTATCAAAAAAATTGGAGTTTGGTGTACGATTTAAAGCTAATTTTCAAAACTATAGCTATTCTGTTTAACAGAAACAGTGGTGCTGTTTAGCTCACTACCCTTATTCACAATTTTTTGCTAAATCGCAACTCTCACAATAATTCTTAAATACACCCAAGCCTATTAATAGGCTTGGGTAAATTTTATGACTTTTTACGGGATAAGGTAAATTTAAATCCTTTCCCTTTCCCCTTTCCCCCTTAACCGAAAAGTATTGAGCCGACTGTTGAAGGCTAATTTGATTTCTAAATAGCGGCTTGGGCTAAAAGGGGATCGAGTTGACTTTTTGTGTCTAGTTGATAGAGATCATCGCAGCCGCCAACGTGCTGGTTATTAATAAAAATTTGTGGTACGGAACGGCGTCCATTAGCGCGTTCTGCCATTTTAGCTCTGGCTGCTTCGTCGCCATCGATTTTATATTCAGTAAAGTTTACACCTTTCCACCACAGCAGTATTTTGGCACGAATGCAGTAAGGACAAGTTTGCCACGTGTAAAGTTCGACGTTGGCTTTAACTCGCTCTGGATGGCGATTTAAGAGGGGATTAAGAAAGTCCAGCATAATTTATCTTAAGCAAGGTTTTAACTATGTCTCTAGCCTAGATCATCGCATCGGTGCTGGAACCCATTTTTGGAAACCCTCTAAATGATTCCAATAAGCCAAATAGCCAGTCAATGCCCAAATTAAAGCGGCTACTATTAGCACTGCTACGCCAATTAGCCGCCAAGTTCGGTTGGTTTTCCAATAAAGAGTTGGCGCTGCAAAAACACCACCTAACCCGGTTAAAATAAAGCCGATTCCCGATAAAAGCGGTTGCTTTGTCATATTCAAGTTGATGATGCGGATACCCACTACGATCGCAACGGCACCAGCAAAGAAGCCGTAAACTGCTATTGTCAATAAATCCCAACCTTGAGCAAGGGCGATCGCAGCCGCAACAAATAAGATCCCAAATAGAACACTTGTTTCACCAAAGGCAATGTTAAAACTACCGATAACAGGCCAAGTGAAGCTCATGTGTAAACCAGTTGTGAGTGCGATCGCGCCTGTCATTCCAAATCCCGGAATCCACGGTCTTTGATTAGAACTATCTATACCACGATAAACATAGTCAGCCAGTATAAATAACCCAGCGACCATATTGATCAACATGAGTGTGATGTAGTCGATAAACACGATTAACCCCTTAAATTTGACAAGCTATTTACTCTAGACCTCGTTTTTCAGTTTTTAGTGAATCTACTAGCTTTCTTCTTTGTTATTTTATACCTAAAGATAGACCTGAATAAAAGCAACATTATGGATATACACTGCTAAATATTTGTACCAGTTCTTAACTTAGTAACTTTTAAACAGGTTTTATACTGGAGTTGTAGGAGTGAAAAAGTAGGATGTATTAACTGGCACTTTTCTAACGAGTTAGCAGTAAAACTTAACTTTCTTCCACGTGTATCCGCCCTTTGGTAGACTTGAAAACTGAAATAGGCAGATAAAACGACGCAAATTCAAGCAGCTGAGAGGGCAAACTCTGTGGAAAATACACTTGGTTTAGAGATTATTGAAGTAGTAGAGCAAGCCGCGATCGCATCTGCAAAGTGGATG
>NNBV01000137.1_pt1 | contig 10965 bp, 8 predicted proteins | sample 1173771 | NCBI WGS metagenome assembly NNBV01 (sample SAMN07173938, study PRJNA388173) | plant metagenome | isolation source: symbiotic tissue sample KVS11 | place: Norway: Troms, Kvaloya island
ACTAGTACATTTGAGTAATATTAAATCTTGACATCCAGCTTCTTGTGCTGTCCGAACAGTTTCATCTAACTCAGAAATTGTTGCCATCCCAGTAGAAATAATCATCGGTTTACCTGTGCTCGCAACTTTACGAATTAGAGGTAAATCGGTATTTTCAAAAGAGGCTATTTTGTAGCAAGGTACATTTAAAGATTCGAGAAAATCTACAGAGGTGGTATCAAAAGGAGTGCTAAACCCAATTATTCCTAGTTCCTCGCAACGAGCAAAAATAGGTTTATGCCATTCCCAAGGTGTATAAGCCTGCTGATATAGCTGATACAGGGATTTACCATACCATAGACTATTAGGATCATTAATGTAAAATTCACCTTTATTTATGTCTAAGGTCATCGTATCAGCAGTATAAGTCTGAACTTTAATTGCATGTACCCCGGCTTTAGCAGCTGCTTCAACGATATCTAAAGCTCTTTCTAAAGATTGGTTATGATTGGCGGAAATCTCAGCAACTACAAAGGGAAGATGACTAGCACTAATTATTCTATCTGCAATGTTAATTTTTCGCATTTGCTCTCTCAGCTAACCAAATTTATACCTGTCTATGATAAGAAGGATTGCTTGATGTCCTTTTAGTGTGGTTATTCCCATACTCTGAAAACCCGCTTTGAAAAATGCTCTAACAGATGCCTGATTACTTAGCTTTATGTAGGCATTAATTCTATTAACATCGAAATCAGAGAATAGCTTTTTACAAGCTAATTTAATCAAGCTGCTTCCATAATCCTGATTACGAAAATTTGGGTCAATACTCATAGAAACAATAGCTTCAGAATTTTCTATGTCATATCGAATCTGTCCAATAGGTACATCATTCTTATTAATGGCAATGTAAAAGATACAATTAGGATTCATCAATTTAGATTTAAACCATTGAACATGATCTTCCCAGAGTATAGACTTAGAGCAAAAAGAAACCGCACGTACTTCTGGAGCATTTGACCATTTCCATAGCAACCGACAATCATTTTGCTGCACCGAGCGCAATTGAAAAAATTTATCTTTTATATAGCTCAAAACTCTACTGCTTCCTTGACCATCCACTAATTCTTGGCTACATCTAGTCATTTTTTCCCGCCTTTCGGTAGCTATCATTAATTGCGCTACTTCCGATGCTATTTGAACACTAGAAACATTTTCATGCGATCCTAAATTTACAACTACTCCCATTGCTCCTAGTTTTTCGGCAATCAATCGCTGATTATCTGCCAAAATTAGAAAAATGCTGGGTAAACCCATAAAAGCGAGTTCCCAAGATGTAGAGCCAGCAGCAGTGATCGCTACATCAGCCCAAGCCATTAGCTCAGGCATATTTGTTACATTCCTTTTCAGTTGAATAGGAAAACGTGATTCCTGACTAGCCGATCGCAGCTGCTCATAATGCGGATTGCTTCCTCCAACTACAACTATTGCTTCTAAGCCTTCCACTTCTACTTGTTGCAATCCTTGAATCACCTTGAGAGTTACATTATCTGGATCTGCACCGCCCAATGTAACCAGTAGCTTTGTAGCGATCAGAGAGAGCGATCGCTGCCATTCCCTCCACTGCCAAAATTCTCGTCGCAAAAGGGTATAACTTGTACCAAGTAACAGCTGGGTATATGGCTGTCGATTACTATACAATTCTTCATCAGCATGGATATTTTGATTTAAAATAATGTCCGCGTGGTACTGTTTTGCGTGTCCATAATCATCAATGAATAAAAGTTTTAGCTCTGATTCCTTGATGATTTCTTGATACTTAGCACCGAAATGATAACCATCTACCACAACCCAATTTGCATTAAACTGGCGTGCAAGTTTCGCTGTTTCTTCAGCATCTTCAGCACTTCCAATTTGAATTGGCAGGTAGATAACTTCCATTCCTTCCGCCTTTAATCGAGTTTTAAAATCTGGTGCTTCCGTTGCCATAAGAAAAATTACCTGACCATCTGCATCTTGCCAAGCCTGCGCTAAAGCTAGACAACGCATTACATGACCTGTGCCTATTTCTGTTGATGCATCTACTCGGATAAATAGCTTCATGTTTGATAAATTAATAATTATGCAGCATATTTTTTTTGTTCTACGTGTGCATTAATTAGTGACCAATCAGGATGGCGTTTGAGCAAATCTAAACAATCCTCCAAAGTAAATTTTTGAATGTGTGGATAAAGCGCTTCAATAATTTTTTTTATAAGTTCAAAATCATCTTTTGTGTCAACTGTCCAGCGATGTGAACTTTGATTTTCTGAATAAACTATCTGAGCTACTCGATAACGTTGAGGCTGCATATAAATAAAGGGAGTAACATGCTCACGATCTGGCTGTGCAGTTGCTTCTAAAAATGCTTCATCTAATGCGGCAAAAGAAAAAACCTCAGTATCCATTCCTCTTGGGTAGGTTCGTTCTAAGCAGTTAGAAACGTAATCATATTGACTTTGATTGTCTAGATAAAATTGAATTACTCTATCAATGACTTGTGGATCAATAAGTGGACAATCAGAGGTAACACGAACTACTACATCTGCTTGATGCTCTTTGGCTCCTCCATAATACCTTGCTAACACATCTTCTTCAGAGCCTCGAAAATATGGTATTGAAAGGCGATTGCACAGTTCAATTATTGGCAAATCTGTACTATTGTTTGTAGTAGCAATTACAATTTCATCAGCCAAGTTTACTCGCTTTAATCTTTCAATCTGATATTCTAATAAAGGCTTACCTAATACTTTTTTAAGTACTTTTCTAGGAAGACGAGTTGAAGTCATTCTTGCCTGAACAATAATTACAGTTTTCATATCAGGCTCTCTCCTAGCAAAGATACTACCTTATCTTGACTCTCTTCATCTAGCCCATAATATATTGGAATACTGATAGCTTCTTTGTAGTATTTTTCGACTTGTGGGAAGTCGCCTAATTTAAATCCAAACTTTTGATAATAAGGCTGTATATGAACTGGAATATAGTGCAAGCTCACACCAATTCCTGCACCGCGAAGTTCCTCAAATACCTGCCGATGAGTTTTATTAATCTTATCCAGTTTGAGCCGAATTACATAAAGATGCCAGCTAGAATCATTATCTGGATGTTGCCACGGCAGCATCAACGGTAAATTTTGCAGTAGTTGATTATAGCGGTTAGCTAAAAAGCAACGACGTTCTACAAACTCATCCAATCTTTGCATTTGACTACTGCCCAATGCTGCTTGGATATCTGTCATCCGATAGTTGAAGCCTAATTCTAGTTGTTGATAATACCAAGAACCGTGAGATTCTCCTTGTATTAAAACTGGATTACGAGTGATACCATGACTTCTTAATCTAATTAATTTCTGATATAATTCCTCTTGATTTGTTAGCACCATACCGCCTTCACCAGTCGTAATAATTTTTACTGGATGAAAACTAAAAACTGTCATATCAGAAAATTTGCACGAACCAACCGTTTGTTTTTGATAGCGTCCGCCAATTGCATGAGAAGCATCTTCAATAATTTTGAAACCATATTGCTGTGATAAAGTGGCAACTTTCTCCATTTCACAGGATTGTCCGGCAAAATGTACAGGTATTAATACTTTTGGCAAACACCCTTGCTTTCCTGCCTCAGCTAACTTACTTTCTAATTCATCTACGCTCAAATTGTAGCTATTTGGGTCAATATCAATAAAATCTACTTTTGAATTACAATAAAGCCCACAATTAGCTGAAGCAACAAAGGTATTTGGTGATGTCCAAAGTAGGTCTCCTTCTCCTAAACCAGCTGCAAGACAAGCAATATGTAATGCAGCTGTAGCACTGGAGACTGCTACAGCATATTTTGCTCCACAATAGTTAGCAACCGCCTGCTCAAATCTCTCTATTGCTGGGCCTTGAGTAATCCAGTCTGAGCGTAAAACTTCAATTACAGCATCAATATCTTTTTCACTGATATCTTGCCGTCCATAAGGAATGTAATCACTCATTACTTCAACATATCAAGTAGTTGGAAACCTTTTAGCCATTCTGTATTTATCTCAGAGCTATACTCAAACCCTTCCCGAACAGTTACTCCTTTTTCGCTCAAAGCGTTGCAGGTGTAATCAATAGAATAGGCATATTCTATGGTCGGTTTAATCACATAATGGTCAGCAAACTCCAAGGCTAAATGTGAGGCTTCAGAAGAAAACATGGCTTCATGTAGCTTTTCTCCTGGTCTAATGCCAACAATTTTAATTGGGAGTCCTGGTGCCAGTGTTTCAGCTAAATCAGTAATTTTCATTGAGGGAATTTTGGGAACAAATATTTCTCCTCCGTGCATTCTTTCAAAACTGTTAAACACTAAATCTACGCACTGTTGGAGCGTAATCCAAAAGCGGGTCATGCGTGGATCTGTAATAGGTATCTCTGGGGCTTTTTCTCTAATCAGTTTTTGAAAAAATGGTACAACTGAGCCTCTGGAACCGACAACATTACCGTAGCGAACTACAGAAAATCTGGTTCTCATTTCCCCAACAATATTATTAGCTGCAACAAAAAGTTTATCCGCAGCTAGCTTGGTTGCCCCATAAAGATTAATGGGGTTAACTGCCTTATCTGTTGAAAGAGCAATTACTTTTTCTACCTTTTGCTCAATCGCAACGTCAATGACATTATTTGCTCCATGAATATTAGTTTTAATACATTCCATCGGGTTATATTCAGCAGCAGGAATATGCTTGAGTGCCGCAGCATGAATAACATAATCTACACCCCTCATTGCCATATATAAACGATCACGATCGCGTACATCTCCAATAAAGTAGCGCATTGCCGGTGCGTTTAATTCCTGCGCCATTTCATACTGTTTCAATTCATCTCTTGAATAAACTATGACTTTTTGTGGCTGATATCTACTAAGAACTGTTTTTACAAATTGCTTGCCAAAAGATCCTGTACCACCAGTAATTAAAATCGATTTACCATTAAACATTTTGTATTTCTTTGTAATCTCAAAATTAATTGTTTTGGAAAGATATTAAATTTTTAATTAGATTTAGGCTGCTTATTTGTGCTGCGATCGCCATTACCCTGTTGCTTTTTAATCTGTTCTAATACAACTTTGTAATCTTGCCGATCAGGGTGCAACTTCACCAACTTCTCCAAAGGTTCCATCGCTCCCTTAGCATCCTTCAATTGCAACCGCAGCAAAGACAGTTTCTCTAAAGCAAGTTGGTTTTCTGGTTCGCGTTGTAAAACCAACTCGTAACCTCGTGCTTGTTGCTGTAATACTGACTCAGCAGAAGGAGACGCAATTGCTGACTTAGGTTGACTAGCCTTTTGTATTGCTGGAATTACTGCAAACACTGTAGAGCCGACAAATGACACTAATGACACTATCGTGACTATCTTTTGTCGTCGCTCAATCTGCTTTTTGCGGGAAATTAAGTATTCTTCCCCAGAACCAGCCATGCCTCATATACTTGCTGTGGTAAATACTTAGGTATCAGCAAGCCTCCCGTTTTGAGGATACCCACCTGCTCAACAGAAACTAACATCTCCGCTAGAAATTTTTTACACAAAATTCAAATGCTGACTCTGAAGACGAGGAAACTTTATGGTAAGCCCATGCTGTACCGACAATTTTGCCATGCGTAGTTTACCGCCGTAGGCATCGCTTCCATACTTCAAAGCAAAACCCTCTACTGCGCCTAGACAAAGCAATCACTGGGCGGAAAATTAAATTTATATAAAGATTTGCGATTAATTTGCCTAATGCCAGATGTTTGCGATATTCTTAATAACGTTTAAATAAACAGAAACAGTAGAGATTTCTACTAAATTGCAAATTTCCCTGTCAGTCAAAAACTTTTAAACTAGCCCGTGTCATATTAGGTTCTTCAACAAGCAAGCATATTTTTCGTGATTCAAACAAATAAAATTTTCCCAGTCACCCTTAGCCAGACTACTTAGTGCAACTTCCCAGACGATTAATTATTTTGCTCGGTGTCCACAATAAATATCTTACATAAGGTAGTGTTGTACTCTTGTGGAAAAAGGCTAAAGGTAAAGAGGAAAAAGAAGAGGGGGAAAGATTAAAGGGAAAAGTGGAAACAGAAACATCCCTTAACCCTTGAGGCCTTAACCCTTCCCTCTTAACCTTTGCCTGACTTCTGCAAAAAGTTTAAGGACTGCTTGGTGGAATTAGAGGTTTGTGGTGGTAATTACCGTACAAAACCGAATTTACCAGTAACTTAGTAGAGTTTGTTATGGTATAGTTAGAAAGTTAAGACTAGCTTTACCAAATTACACCACTCTACGGCCGGCAACAATTGCAGAATGGAAAGCAGTTTTAATTAAGCATTTACCAACAAAATCAGAATTCAATCGAGGTTATGACTCAAAAAGTGATTCACCCAATGGTGAAATTGCAGCGCAACGTGCAATCACTCATAGAATCGAACATTATCAAGCCAAGCGATAGCATCTGGAAAATCGCTTTGCTCTACGGTAGTGAGTGGCAGCACTGGAAACAGGAACTGCTAGACTTTGGCTTTAGTATGCAAGACCCAGTTAGTGAATTACTAGCTGTAGAAACTTGGGATGAAGAGTAGGGAATAGAGAATAGGGAATAAGGATTTTCAATATTCCTTACTCCCCACTCCCTAATCTCTAAACTTTGCAAGCAGCTAACGCCGCAGCTAATTCCTTTGCAGTTTGATAGCGATCGCGTGGTAATGGTTCTGTAACGCGATCAATCACATCTCTTAATTGGGAACTAATGGTGGGAACTTTTGCCACATCAAACCTGAAGTTTCGCCCTCGTTGGCGATAATACTTGAACGGGTTTTCGCCTGTGAGCAGAAAAATCAGCGTTGGCCCAATTGCATACAAATCAGATTGAGTTAAAGGTTGTCCTCGTTCTTGTTCAGGGGCGCAATAGCCTTCTGCACCAATTCGAGTACCGGGCGCTGTGCCAATTTCCTTAACTGCGCCAAAATCCAGCACCACTATGCGATTTACTGAACTCCGCACCATCAGATTGGCGGGTTTAATATCGCGGTGAATTAGTGGAGGCTCTTGGCTATGAAGATAGTCTAAAATATCGCAGGTTTGGATCATCCAAGCGATCGCTTGGCTTGGTGTCACTGGGCCAGTAGTATAGACACGTTTCTCTAAATCTTGTCCGTGGATTAGTTCCATTGCCAAGTATTTCTTTCCGCCTTCTACAAAGAAATCGTAATACTTGGGAACTCCAGGATGGTTAAGGGATTTGAGAGTGTATGCCTCTCGCTCAAATAACTCTTGAGCTTTGGCAATTCTTGCCATATCAGCATTCATTTGCTTCAATACCAGCAGTTGGGGCATACCCCCAATCTGACCAGCCGCATCCCAAGCCAGATAGGTAGTACCCATCCCTCCTTGTCCGAGAGTTTGCAACACCTGATAATGACGAATCTTCTGTTGCACTGAGAGAGGTTGACCGCAGTGGATACAGAATAAATTATTTGGTGAGTTACCTTCGTGCGTGCAAGTGGAGGAAGAATTTGCCAGATTATTTGCTGAGTAAAGTGTCTCGGCGGCGTTTTCTTCTGTCCCTTGGATTTGTTGCGATCGCAAACCAGTTTCCAGTACTGTTACATCTTGAATTTGGAATTGCAGTATTGGGCCTCCCTGCGCCAGTTGCAAAAGGGAATTATCTGGTAATGGACTCTGAATTACAAGGATACCGTTGAGGAAAGTCCCATTTGTACCTTTACTAATCACTTGCCAAGCATCGCCATTGCTAGCAGAACCGACTTGTCTAAGTTCTAGATGATGCCGCGAAACTAAATTATCAATTAAAACAACGTGATTATCTGCCGCTCGACCAATCCGAATTATGGAGGAGTTCTCAAAGCACCACTGCTGGAGGGGCGTTTTCTGTTGCGGTTCTAACAGGGTCAGACTAACCACAATACAACCTACAAGGTAAATGGATTAGGGATTGGGGATTAGGATTGGAGAGCAGAAAAATTATTTCTCAGTCCCCAGTCCCTTAATTTTCAACTTTCCAGATTTGGGCGTACTTTTGCCCGAATTAGTATACCAGTAATGTTGTCATGACCATTGTGTTGATTCGCCAGATCAATTAAATCTGTAACGCCCCGTTCTAAGTTAGCACCAGAACTAAGTAAGGGTTCTAAGTGAGTTTGCCAATGGGTTTCTAGTAAATCATTATCTGATAGACCGTCTGATGCTAAAAGCAGAAGAGTATCTTCATTGATCTCGAAAAAGCCGACATCAGGATTAATCGAGTTTTCATCACGAGGCCCCAAGGCTTGGGTAAGCTGGTAGGCATCCGGGCGGGCGTAAGCGATGCTTGCTTCCACTCCGCGAGTAATTTCCCGTTGCCCAACTTCGTGATCTACTGTGACTTGTTCTAGTCCCCGCTTGCGTGTCAAACGATAGAGACGGCTATCTCCCACATGAGCAACTGCTGCTTCGGTATCTTGAATCAAGAGCATTACCAAAGTTGTACCCATGCGCCCAACTCCAGAACGGGCATCTTGTTGATTGAGCTTGTAAATCGCCTCATTAGCTAAATACACTGCCTCACGAATGCTATCTTCTGTTGGCAGTTGGTTGGTAATCCAGTGTTCTTGAAAGTATTGCCGTAGAGTGTTGACTGCTAACTCACTGGCTATTTCGCCGCCAGCGTGTCCACCCATGCCATCACAGAGAATATACAAACCATGCCCTTCCAGAACTCGACTTTTGGGTAACTCCAGCTTGTGAATTTTGGTTTCAATGCCAAAGTAGTCTTCGTTATGATGACGTTGACGCCCCACATCTGTGCGTCCTGCATCTTCCAAACTACTTAACTGCATTGCCAGCACAACAGTTGGCATATCATCATTTTTGCTGATGATATCTTCTGACTCATCTGATTGCGGGATAGTGGGCACAGCAGTATTTTTCTCCTTTATTGGGGGTAAAGTTGCCGTTCCGAGTGCTTCTATTTCAACAGAGATTTCCTGCAAACGCGATCGCAACTGTGCGATCGTATGAATCTTACCGACATCTAAATCCCCCAACATCTGGACTACAGCGCCAAATTGAGTCCGTTGAGATTGCCTAAATAGCGCTTGCCAAACCCGCCCCAAAGCTTTAATGGTTAAGGGTTGTTCTGGAATACCAGATGTTTGGGCTTGGGTCTCTTCTGGCGACTCGGTGGCGGATTGAGAATTGGATGATTCCACATACAACCTTTGTAGCGCCAGCGTTTGGTCTTCATCCAATCGCAAATTCGACAAATCTAAAAGGCTTTGACAACAATTTACTGGTTCCAATACTGCCCAAAGTTGGGTCATTTCATAGCACCAGTGTAAAATTTTTAACGAACTCGTTGTTTCTTCTTGCCACAGGTTGAGTAAATGCTGCCAATCCGAGCGGTCTTCGATTATTACTACCTGCATATCATCCTGCTGCCATGCATCGTGAATCGGTGGTATCCCCCGCAGACCTTGTGATTGTAAAGCAATATAAACTTTAGCAACGTGAAAAATTCCACTTGCTTCCACTGATGGCTGACTCGCTAGTATTGCCTCAATGGGTGATATTTGGTACGGTTGGCAGTCGAGAACTCTTACACCTACATCAGTAATAGTGGCAGTTTCTGTTTGGACAGGTAGCGGCTCTAATAATTGATAGCGCTCTTGAGAGTCTAAATAGGAGCCTAATACAATCTGAGAACTAGGGGATAGAGGAGATGAGAGAGCAATATCTTCCTCATCTGCTTCTACTCCCATATCTCCCTCACTCTCCTCTACTCCCAAAGCTTCCCCAATCGCTTCCTTAGCAATAATTGCCCAAAAAACTGTTCCACATTCTGTGCCACAGTTATGACAACGTAGTGCATTCACAGGTACATCATCAGCACTGCATTCAGGACAGACCTTGTGGGTCAGGGACATACCACAGTTTTGACAGAATTTGTTGCTATTGGGGTTTTCAAATTTACACTGAGGGCAAATCAGCATAGTGGACGTTCCTTAATTCCCGCTCCAAGGTGCTTCTAGCCACTAAGATCCAAGGTGCCACAATTGGCTGTCCCTGACTACAGTAGACCTACAAGAGATTGTAGTTTATCAATGAATTTTGGTGGCAGTATTAATTGTGACGCATATTAGATAAATATTTAATATATTGACAAGCAATTCCTTATAAATGGCATTTTCTCGCTTTTAAGAAATCTCGGTCAATAATTACCTATCAGGTTGCGGTGGATGGTATAATATGGCCCACCGCAACAATTAGAATAGATTTAGTTTAACAAAAGTGGCTCAAACCCGTCTCTTTACACCTTAAACTTCTCGGTAATCCGCTTCATCGCCTCTTCGACATTCTCCCGGCTGTTAAATGCCGAAATGCGGAAGTAACCTTCACCCGCAGCACCAAAACCAGAACCAGGTGTTCCGACAACGTTGACAGTTTGCAGCAACTTATCAAAGAATTCCCAGCTAGATATACCATTGGGCGTTTTCACCCAGACGTAAGGTGCATTCACGCCACCGTAAACTGATAATCCGGCAGCTGTGAGTTTGTCGCGGATAATTTTGGCGTTTTCGAGATAGAAACTAACCAATTCTTTGATTTGTGCCTGTCCTTCCTCAGAGTAAACCGCTTCGGCTCCCCGTTGAACGATGTAAGATACGCCATTAAATTTGGTGGACTGGCGGCGATTCCACAATTTCCACAGTTCCACATCGGAACCATCGGCGGCTTTTGCTGTGAGTGTCTTCGGCACTACGGTTAACGCGCAACGGGTTCCTGTAAAACCTGCATTCTTGGAGAAAGACCGAAATTCGATCGCAACTTCTCTTGCACCTTCAATTTCATAAATTGAATGGGGAATCGATGGATCGGTAATGTAAGCTTCGTAGGCTGCATCAAAGAAAATAATCGAGTTATTAGCTTTGGCATAGTCTACCCA
>NNBV01003317.1_pt1 | contig 10940 bp, 11 predicted proteins | sample 1173771 | NCBI WGS metagenome assembly NNBV01 (sample SAMN07173938, study PRJNA388173) | plant metagenome | isolation source: symbiotic tissue sample KVS11 | place: Norway: Troms, Kvaloya island
TCCATTATAGACACCGCTCGGGTCGATAAAAATGGTAAAGCCATATTTGATGGTAAGACGGCTCTCGGTCAGGGTGTATATTTTATGGTGCTGGAAACCAATAAAAAAGAAAAATCAAAGCTGTTTGAATTCGTAGTGGGTAAAGATCAACATTGGACAATAGAGACTGACATCCAGGATTATAAATTAAAAGTGACGGGCGATGAAGATAATCGGGTATTTGCCGAGCATCTGAATATGAGTGCCTCATTGCAAAAGCAAGCTGAACCATATTTGAAAATACTAAGAGACAGCACACTAAAACCCGATCAGAAAAAGGAGGCCAGCGAAGAATTCAGAAAAATAAAAGATAAAGTAATAGCTTCCCAAAATGAAGTGATTGCCAAACACCCTGGCACGGTTACATCGAAATTATTTTTAGCAACCAAGGAGATCGTTGTACCAGATCCACCAAAAAAAGCAGATGGTTCTATCGACTCTTCATTCCAGTTTAATTATTATCGTGATCATTACTTTGATTACTTTGATCTTGCCGATGAAGTCAACATTCACTTGCCTAATCCTGTCTATCGCGACAAAGTGTATAACTACCTCGACCGCTTGTTTCTTCAACATCCGGATACATTAACCAGGGTAGTTGACCGGCTTGCATTAAAGGCACTTAAAAATCAGGAGACTTATAAATACATGATTTGGAAATGCATGACACATTACCAAATGCCTAAGATCATGGGCCTCGATGAAGTATATGTAAACATTGTAGACAAATACATCGCCAGCGGGCGGCTGGATTATGCAGTGGATGAAAACATAAAGAAAAACATTATCGACTACGCCAACAAGGTACGTAAGGCGATGATAGGCCGTACTGCACCTAACATGATAATGCAGGATCAGAACCTGCAACCCAGGTCGATGTATGACATCAAGAACAAGTACACCATTCTATTTATCTACTCACCAGATTGTCCTCATTGTCGTGAAGAAACACCTAAGCTGATAGAGTTCTATACGAAGTACAAAACAAAATTTGATATCGGAGTGTACGCACCAAGTGTCGATACTTCTATGAAAAAGATGCGCGACTTCATAAAAGAGATGAAGTTGCCGGCTCCCTGGATCACTGTAAATGCTCCCCGCACCTATACGAAAACATATGACGAACTATATTTTTCGATAACGACACCCTCTTTATACATTATCGATGAAAAGAAGAAGATCATTGCCCGTAAACTGAGTGTAGACGACCTACCTGACTTTTTCGAAAAACACGAGCGTTTTAGGAAAACCAAGTGATCGTCTTTATTCTATTTGTACATAAATCAGACACTTTATAACATTCATTGAGGGTCAATAAATGTTTTGGCCATCGCTAAAAACAAAAAAACCTGTAAATTTTGAATTCGCAGATTTTTACTTGGTTTATCGCAGAGGAAGAGGGTAGTGAACCACTTCTTACACATCTGACTACCAAATTTATACAATCAGTTTTTTTCTGTACTCACCAGATTACTCACCGAAAAATTTATAGCTGCAATTCTTTCACTAATATATGGAGTGTTCAAACACTAACAAAACATATCAATGCTTATTGAACAACCTTCGAATCAGAATAACTATTATTTCAATGGAAGAAGAGAAGCCCCCATCTTACCATCCAACTGGGAGTACGACTTAATACTTCTTGAACTTCTTCGCTTCGTATTTCAATGTCTTCTAAGCTCGGCATCTTTTCAATTAGTTATTAATAGTTTCCGTTTTATTGGATTTCCGCAAAATCAAGTTGATTTTTTATCAAATTGAAGTAACTTCCTTTCTTCATCACCAATTCATGGTGAGTGCCGACTTCTGCTATTTGCCTGTGTTCAAGAACAATTATTTGATTAGCGTTTTTGACTGTACTGAGTCGTCCATCCGGAAAAAAATATTCAGAAGGTGTAATGATTTTTGGATTTGGCCACTAAATAAGGAAACGAAAAAATTATGAGTGAACGTAACCTTATTTATCGTGCTGATTCCTTGCCAGAGGCAAGCTCGAAATATTACAGGATGATGGGTCTAAAACAAGCGAAGTGAGCAAAGATTTTTACCAAGCATCGATTTTACCCTTTGCTGCAATCATCATCAAAATCTGTAGGGCATATACCAATTCGCAGGAGGATTTTGAGGACTATTACCAGGAGGTTTGCCTTCAAATCTGGAGAAGCAAAGATAATTTCCGCGGACAATGCCAGTGGTCAACATGGGTTTATCGTGTTTCTCTAAACGTGTGTCTGACCCTGCTCAAAAACAAGAAAAGAAATGGGCAACCGTATTTCACTTCGGAGGTATTACCCGATGATGTTATGGTAATTGAAAACAAGGCCTTTGAAGATGAGTCGCTGAACCAACTATATATTGCTATCAGGCACTTGTCAGAAGTTGATCGGGCATTGATCCTCTTGTATTTGGAGGAAAAATCGTATCAGGAAATTGCCGATATCCTTGGTACTAATGGCAACAATATTGGTGTACGCGTTAACAGAATCAAAGAGCGTTTAAAAAAAATACTAGATGAAAAAATCAATTGAAGTAATTTGGAAAGAAGGCTTTTTAAATGAAAAAAGCTTAGTGGCTCCGAAAGTTAATGATTTGTATAATCAAAAATCAAAGGATCTGGTTGATAAACTAGAAAGGATGACCAAAATCAACAGTATTGTTCTTATTATCATGGCAATCATCTCTCCCATTATTATGTACTATCTTCTGGATGTGATCTGGCAGGGAGTTGCCATTTCTATAATGTTCCTTCTTATTGTATGGCATAGCAAACGACAAAGGCCAAGCATCGGGACATTGGATCACGGAGCAACCAGTCTTGACTATCTCAAGTCGTTCGACCGAAGGATTAAAGATGCCCTCTTGAGGAGTGAGAAAGTATTACGTTTTATTTACCCCCTCTTTTTTCTACTTTCGATGAGTATGCTATGGCTTATTAAGTGGAGTAAGGGTCCATTCATCTCGAAGATATATCAAAAATACCCGGACATGATATTTGTTGGGAGTGTTCCACTATTTGCATGGATCATCGCAGGAATGGGAACTTTGCTAATGTTCTACTTTTCACCTAGAATTTACAGATGGGATGTAGGTTTGGTATATGGAAGGATATTCCGGAAACTGGAAGAAACGATTGCTGAGATGGAGAAGTTGAAACAGGGATTATAAAAAAGGGTGAAATGAGAAATGTCCACCGCACCCGCGGCCCAAATTGAAGAACTATAATGAGTATCTGAAATACAACAGAGAAAAGCTTTGAAAACGGCAGCCCTCTTAAACTCAACATTACCTCACGCTTCAGATAAGATCATAACGATCTATTTATATTGACAAATATTTAGAATGAATAATAGAGAAACAAGGAAACAAATCGCGGAAGATACATTAGATATTTTAAGAAAGGGATTCTTTTACAATTCAAGTGGAGAACAGATTGATATATCGGATTTGCAAGACAAGGCGGAAAGTTTAACAAAAGTATATACTCCAGAAGAAACAGACGCGCTATTAGAAAAGTTGTCTGTTGAAAATATAGAGGGACGCACCAAAATTAAAGTAATAAATCAACCGACTTTAGAAGCTGTGAGAGAATTAATCGCGGAAGGATCTAAAGATGTCATTTGCCTAAATTTTGCTTCTGCAAAAAATCCAGGAGGAGGATTTCTCGGTGGAAGTCAAGCTCAAGAAGAAAGTATTGCTAGGTCAACGGGACTCTATAATTGTCAAATTAAGACAAAAGGGTACTACGAGACAAATAGAAATATTAAGACGTGTCTGTATACAGACTATATGATATATAGTCCGTTCGTTCCCATAATAAAAGATGAAGAGGGTAACAATGTAAACAAGAAAGAATACTGTGCTATAATAACAGCGCCTGCTGTAAATAAAGGCGTTGTAAAAAATAATGAACCAGAGAAATTAAGTGAGGTTGAGAGTATAATGAAAAGGAGGATAAAAAAGGTTTTGGCTATTTCGCTTGAAAATAAACATAAAGCTCTTGTTTTAGGAGCATGGGGTTGTGGAGTTTTTCAAAATGAACCTAAAGACATAGCAAAGTATTTTGGAGAAATTATAAAGGGTGATTTTCTAAATAAATTTGATAAGATAGTTTTTGCAGTTTATTCGGAGAATGAAAAATTTATTGAACCTTTTGTAAAAGAGTTTAAATAAAATAAGGCTAGCCGGCAAATAGGCCGAGCGTGTGTGTCTTGAACTTCATTCAGTTGTAGGAATGGAGATGCTGTACAAAAGATGGAAGACTCTTTGAGGGTATTTGAATTGTGCGGAAGTCGAGCGAACAGAACTGGCCGACAATTAAATAAGATAGGAGAGATCAGGCCTTCCGCAGACGATCGTCAGAGATAGTTTGCAAATCACCTTATGCTGCTGGAAGGGGAAATACTTCTGGTGGTGAACGATAAGGAAAAACGGGGACGAAGATTCCTGTAGATGCGTGTTGAAGAGTTGAATAGCGTGAACTCGCGACTGACGCCTCGTAAGCTAAAGAGACGATGTTGAAAACAGGCAGTTACGTTTGTGTCTGTGATAGAAGTGCAATGGATGATCTGATTACTGATTGCATAACATCCGGGGTAAAGCGAGCAAGACTTCAATGCAAGGCTTTTGTATGGAACAAGAGAAGTTGCTATCGTACGGATGATTTGAAAAAGAACATCGGTCATGTAAGGATAACATGAGATAGCAGTGACGGACTAAGGTGTAGTAGTGATGAAGGTACTGAAAGGTATTGGAGCGAAGGACTTAGCCTGTTTGGTTTGACGTATTGCAGACAACTAGAAACTGGGAGGATCAGCTACATTGAAACGAGGTCACCGCCAGCGCAAGTTGGTATATCCATGATGTAGAAATACATTTGTTATTGAACAGGAAGAGTCCGCCAGCTGGCGGAGAGACTTTCAAGCACGGTTCCGTGAGAACCTAAGGGTGAAACTCCCTTGGGTGACTCGACTGGGCGTCATTGCAATTGAGATTTACCCAGGTCGAAAAACAAGAAAAATATGGGACGACAAACAAGTATTAAGGCGCAAATAAAAAGGGCGGACGAGATTCTGCCAAAAATTGAAGCTGAGTACAATGACTCATTGCATAAAAAACAAATCAGCGAAGATTTAAAATTAGATATTCAAACTCTTTGCGGACACCTACGTTCAGCTCTGGACTATTTAGCAAAAGACATTGTTGAGACTCATTGCCCAAACGTCAAAACTAATGACAGACTCTATTTTCCAATTGCAGGGGACAATGCTTCATTTGTTAAATTAATGACTAAGTCCTATCCTGACCTGAATGCCAACTCCTCTGACCTATACAATTATCTGGAATCAATACAACCGTACAGTAAAAACGAGAATAAATGGTTGACACAGTTCAACAAGGTTAATAACGAGAATAAGCATAACGACTTAGTTGAACAAACAAGGACTGAAACAAAAACTGTAACTGTTACAGGGCAGGGTGGTGGTTCCGTTTCGTGGGGACCCGGTGTGACTTTTGGAAGCGGTGTAAGTGTAATGGGTGTTCCTATTGACCCAAGGACTCAATTGCCAGTTCCAAACAATGTTGTAAAGACAGAAGTGATTACTTGGGTCGACTTTAAGTTTAAGGGAATTGACGTATCAGCTTTGTGGTTAATGAAAGAAAGTTTAAAGCAGGTTGACTTAATAAATTCGAGTGTCAATAAATTCTTATAAGGACAATGCAACGAACGCCCAACAATGTGTATATGCTATGGCGCTGAGTGGAGAGAATAAATTTTAATTTGCCAGAGGGACGTAATATACACTATCGTTAGTGGTAATGCCTGTTAAAAGACACGATATTAACTGTAAAGATGAATCTACTTTTGCGACTGAGGCATTGGCAACTATTTTTGATTTCGTGGGGACCGCTTACGACCTTCTTTGTGCTATTCTTTATTCGACCTAACATTGTCGGAGACACATTGCTTGTATGGGTTATTTTATTTCCGATTGTTCTTATAAACTCCTTCGCATGGGTTTGGTCAACGGTGACGGCATTGATTCCAACGATAACTTCGACTGCAAGACCAAGGACTAAACTATTTAATATTTGTTTTTGGATTCCATCAATTTATGTCGCATACATTGTTGGATTTATTTACTTCAACTTTTTTGTATGGAAAGTGACAGGTTTTAGCGCGTTAGAACTGAAGATACATATCGGACTTGCACTCCTGAGTTTCACATGTATTATTTATGGACTTTACTTTTCCGCTAAGACTATTAAGACAGCGGAATTGCAAAGAAATCTCAAAGCTTATGAATGCTTGACTGAATTAGGTTTAATGATCTTAGCACCAATCGGACTTTGGATTATTCAGCCAAGACTAAATAAACTAGTTCGCGGATAGGCACTACCACCAACAACAGGTTTATGAAATGGCGGGATGTATTTTAAGCTTTAAAGTTTTATCTTTCAAACAACGTTTGGCTGTGGCGGACAATTTAGTTTTTCAAACTCCCGCCACTTCATAAATCCAAGCGTTGGTGGCAATTTGAGCCGTACAATTTGATTCCATGAATGAATTAAAAAACAAATACAAAAGGGACTTTGTACAACTCAGGACTTCAATGAACGAGTTTGACCCTTGTGGACTAATTGCACTTGAATCTCCCGTTGACGAATACGACTATTTGACAAATAAAGTTTTAGGGCTAAGACATCGAAAAGAATCAAGGGACAAAATAAAAGAAACTATTCTGTTTGAGTTGATAGATTATTTTGGTGAAGACATAGAATCTTATGACGAATCGTACAAGGCAAAATTCTATGAAAGCTTGAACAAGTTTTTGGATGAAGTTCAAGAGATTGAGTAGCGAAAACTGAAGCCAACAACAAAAGCTATGAGCCATTGTTTTATTAATTATTTTTAAAGGCCAAAACAACGGCTCATAGCTAGATGTTAGCGCCAATTCATTCGGTCAAATTAGTTTACTATATGAGAGGACTGGTTATCATATTTTTCATAGTGACGACATCTACTTTTGGACAATTAACAAATGAAGGGAAGTATAATTGGGACTACGTAATTAAAAGAGTTAAAGAAAGTAAAAGCGCAACTACTGCGACTAAGCAGATTATTTCAGAAATATCGGACAATTTTGACTCAGAGGCGGAACAAAAAGAGTTAATTGAGTTTTATAAAAATGCTTATGACTTCAAGATTGTTGACAAAGGAATTCTAAAGGATCTCATCGACTCCTTGGCTCAATTCGGACTTAATGAAGAAATAAAAATTTTAGCTAATGAGACGAGAACTTCAATTGAATACAGACTACTCAATAAAGAGATTAAAGACTTTAGTTTACCGGACAAAAATGGCAATCAGGTAAGTTTGACCTCATTGAATGACAAAGTAGTTATTATAGAACTATGGGCGACTTGGTGCGGACCATGCATCAAAGAGATGCAAAAAATACCAGGACTAAAAAAATTGAATCCAAATATTGAGTTCTATTCCATCTCGCTTGACAAGACTTCAGATAAAATGAAAAAGTTTGTAGAGAAGAATAGATATGACTGGCCGATTGTTTTTGGAGGTGATGAAGAATTAAATAAGGTACTTTGGGAGTACTTTAATATTGTAGCCATTCCAAAATATTATACAGTGGACAGAGACGGAATTATTATCAACGTAACAGACAAATTGGATGAACAGTTTATAAAGAGTCTGAAATGAATGAACAGGCGCTAACAAAATGTTTATGCAATGGCGGGGTGTACGGTTGGTTATTAAAATTGGTTTCTTAATTTCGTTCCCCCACGTGGGACAGTGACGTGTTGGTCGGGTTTGACATTTCGCTACGCTTCATTTTCAAACCCTCTTATTCCCACCACTGCATAACCATAAACATTGCCGGCAAGGCTTTTAAATGAAGTACGGACTACTAACCATACTGACCCTAACGACAATTTTCCAATCCGTTGGACAAGACATTGAGGTAATCGCTTTGACTACCCAACAAGCTGACGAACCACCGACAAAACAAGGGCGGACTCTGTATTCAATCGACTTCACAAAACAAGTGAATGGTGAACTGACGACATCTGCCTACTACGAGAATACGGACAGACAAAAGCTTAAAGAGGCAATAACGATCGACAAAGAACGGATAAACACCGTGGAGAACTGGAGAGTAATTGATAAAAATGTATTCACTCAACTTGACCTTGGACTCGACATTACGACTCTCAAAAATCGGACAAGTAAATACAAGTTGAATTTTGAAATTCCAGGAGATTTTAGCGTTCGTGTTGACTCATTTCAATTTTGCCAAGAGTATAAAATGACAAAATCAATTTCAACAGGTGGAGAGATTATCGTAGTGACACTGATATATAAATCTGGACAGAAGGACGAATTTGTGTTTGACTCAAATGACATTGGAACAGGAGAGTTTAATCTTAGAGACTACATTCATTGCTACATGCTGCTTAAGGACAAAATACCAGTAGAGATTCGCAATCATGACTTCTTCGCCTCCGACAAACTAGCGGACATTTCACTTTTTTATCAAAAGACTGTTGAGTGTGAAGGGTACTATTATAAAGAGTACACCGACAAAAACCCTAAAATGACAAGTAAGGAAAAGAGAATGATGAGTGGCTGGGACTTTATAAAGTACATGGGACAAAGGAGTAAAAAATGAGTGACTTGTAAAAAGGCCAGCCGGCAACAAAATGTTAGCGCAATCGTGGGGTTTGGTGTAAGCCATAAGTTTATAACTTAGTTCAACGTTTGGTCAAGTGGGACAAATACGTCTCCAAGAGCCCACTACTGCTTAAACACAAACGTCGGTGGCAACCCTAACCGACCACCGTGCAGACACCAACCGAAAGACTTTGACTTGTTCATATACAATGACTGACAGGACAATTAGATATTTAAACCAATGCACGACTTTTCTTCAATACTGAATCACATTGCACCTCACATAACGCTTAATGAAAAAGATAAGGAATTATTTATTTCGGTGTTAAGTACCAATAAAGTAAAACGTAAACAACTAGTGGAACAACCTGGGTATGTCTCTAAATATCGAACATATGTGGTAAAGGGTGTGCTTAGAGGATTTATTATAGGCTCTGAAGGGCAAGAACATACTATTTCATTGGCGGTAGATGATTGCTTTATTGGCGATTCAGGTAGCTTTCTATTTCAGGAGCCTGCAACTTTATTCATTCAGGCAATTGAGGATAGTACCCTCATCCAATGGAGTTTCGAAAGTGAACAATTACTGCTCGACAAAATACCTCAATACGCTAAGGTAATGATGCAAAGATCACAACAAATTGCGGTTATGATACAACGAAGGGTTATATCACAATTAAGTCTTTCAGCGGAAGAAAGATATGAAGAGTTCTCCCAAAAATATCCTGCATTTGTTCAGCGGATTCCTCTTCACGTCATAGCCTCCTATTTGGGAATGAGCAGAGAATTTCTTTCAAAAATTCGCAATCAAAAGATTAACTCAAAAAGGTAATTTCAAAATAGGTGAACTATTTCACGGTCATTTGGTAATCTACTTCACATTTCGTTTCATCTCCATTTCTGAATTTTGCATCGTTAATAATGACAAAGTGTAAATTTAAAATTCAGATAAAATGAAAGATTACGCAAATGAATTCAAAGGAAAGAAAGCCCTAATTACTGGTGGTTCACGTGGCATTGGTGCCGCAACAGCACACCGCCTTATTAATGGCGGTGCAAAAGTAGTCGTTTCTGCACGTTCGCGCCACGAGCAAACCCCGACAGGGGCATCATTTATTCAAGGTGACATAAGCACGTTAGAAGGTGCAACTTCTGTCGCAGAAGAAGCCCTAAAAATCCTTGGCGGCTTGGATATACTTGTAAACAATGCTGGTGCAGCTACTCCAAAGCGACCGGGAATCGAGGCGATTTCTGATAGTGATTGGATAGAATCACTGATGATTAATTTTATGAGTGCAGTACGTGTAACCAATCCACTATTAAATGCCCTTCGTGAAAGCGGTTCTGGTGCCATTGTGAATATATCTGCGGGCGGACTGCTACCGTTCCACAGTTTTTTGGCTCATTATGGAGCATCTAAGGCAGCACTAAACAGTTATACAAAATCATTGGCTAAGGAACTTGCACCAGTTGGTATACGTGTCAACCTTGTTACCCCAGGAGCAATAATAACTCCAGGTGGTGACGAAGGGCGTAAACTGCTGACGTCAGCAATGGGTATTACAGCAGAGCAATTATTTTCAAGAATCCCACAAGGCAGAGCAGGTACGGCAGAAGAAATGGCTGAAATGATAGCTTTTCTTGTTTCTGATCGTGCTTCTTATATTACTGGACATAACCATTATGTAGCTGGAGGTCAAGGTGAACTTGCTTAATCTTAACGACTAAGCGACTAACCTTGATAGTAGAAGGGCAGCCACCAACAATGCATATAAATCATGCCGGCAGAGTTTGATGATTTATTATTAATTTGGTCTGCCCTGCCGGCACGCTTTATATGCGAACGTTAGCGGAAATCAACTGACGAGACAAACCCCCAACAATAAAACGGACAGACAAAAGGAATGAAGGAGAAAAACAAATTCACGCTGACAGTTTATTCAATCTTTATTCTTGCTGCGAGTTTCACCGAATTAATGTCGTATATAAACGAAGGACGTAATGACATCGACTTCTTTTCTGTGGCAATTGGAATAGTCGGGTATTTCGGACTATTCATGCACTCACAACAAATCATAAACAAAAATGAATTTAAAAAATTCGGACTCGTTGGACTCGGCATTTTCCTAGCAAGCATTATAAAACAATCACTGACAAGTTATATCATCAATTACCATTGCTGACGGCCGGACTACCCTTTCTTTAT
>NNBV01002427.1_pt1 | contig 10926 bp, 9 predicted proteins | sample 1173771 | NCBI WGS metagenome assembly NNBV01 (sample SAMN07173938, study PRJNA388173) | plant metagenome | isolation source: symbiotic tissue sample KVS11 | place: Norway: Troms, Kvaloya island
CCTTTCCACCAAAACCGCAGGTATCCTAGTTGAGGAGCAAGTATGCGGGCATGTCCGGGATAGTTTAGCCCGGGTGCATCAAAATCTGGTCCGAAGGGGATGCCTAATGGCCAAGAGTACTGAGACCTTTTAAATCTAACTTGAATAACGTCTCTAGACGTAATCCTATATCCTGCATTGATTTGTACATACCCAGGATTGTTTGTTTTATCAAAATTTCCAAGCAATAACAATGTGCTTCCAATAAACCACTTTCTATATGTACTGTCTTTTTTAGCATTTTGTGCATTCATCTGTAAACTGCTTGCCAACACTAAGGCAAGTCCAATCCATAAGGTTTTCTTTTGCATTTCTTTCTTTTATGTGAAACGATAATGCAAAAGTGGATTGGCGAGATGCTATAACTCGTTCACTTTAGTTAAGAAATACGTTTTAGCTCTTTTTTTCAAGAATTCTTGCTCTTAGTCTGCTTAATGATTGAGGTTTGATACCTAAATAGCTCGCTAATTGGTGTTGAGGAACACGCTGAATAAGGTCCGGTCTTTTTTGCAGTAAGTTCAGGTATCGTTGTTCAGGTGAAGAAGTCTTAAACTCGTCAAAATTGATTTGTTGTTTAGCTAACAACTCTTCCGACAACATTCTACACATTATTTCAAACTTTGGAAATTTACTATTTATTTCTGCTTCCATATCAGAATTTGAAACTGTAAGAATACTGTCTTCAACACAACTAATGAAATATTCAGAAGGAGCTTTATTTATAACACAATGAGGTGTTAAGGCGTCCATTTCTGTGTAGAAAGCAGTTGTTTTTTCTTCATCATCTATGATGTAATATTTCCGTATGCATCCTTTTAAAACAAAATAGCAATCTTGTGATTTCTGTCCTTCTTTGAGTAAAGTAGTCCCTTTCGTTACGGAGCGAAATAGGTCTAACGAAAGTATTGCGTTCTTCTCATCTTCTGTCAGAGAAATGTATTTTGATATAAAGTCAAATAGTAAATCTTGCATTGTTTATTTTGTTGTTACTGTCATCTGTTACACTTGCCGCTAACGTTCGCCTATAAAGGGTGCCGACGGACCAAATTAATAATTAATCGTCAAAATCTGCCGACATAATTTATATGCATTGTTGCAGGTCGTTTGCATCAACCGTTACTCATCCTCTGCAAACGTGTCCTCTGAGACAAGACCGTCAATAAATTGATCAAAGTCGTTTGCGATTTTTACTTCCTGATTAGATCCTACGTCAATCCATTTTACACTTGGGATATGATTTTCTCTATAGTCTAGTGTGATCCACCAATGGCCGTCACCTGTCAGCAATACTTGTTTCTCAGGAAGTCCCCACTCTTTAGTCATGTAGTCAGTGTCCATGATGTTTTGAGCTGTCTCAATGTTTTTATCAAGGACAATCCCAAATAGATCAGACAGAGGAACATGATTCTCAGACCAAGTTGTCTTTTGTGTCATTGGAAACGCAAATCCCTTTGTGTATCCACCATTCTGAATTCTCAATAACTCAATGAGTGTCTTGGGCAATTTTACTCCTAATTTAAACTCTGCTGTGGTTAGCATCTCATCCGTCAACGGAGGATGATTGTAATAGCTAGAATTCCAGAATTCCGTTTTATCAATTCCCATGTCTTTTATTGTTATGAATCTCTGTCAAGCGAATGACCTACAAAGTTTATGACGGCTTAGTTTTTCAAAGCGCTTCACTGTCTCCCTAAACCAAGCGTAATTTTGAAAAACTAAACTCCAAATTTACACTGAGCACCAAGCTGGCATAAACATTTTTGTTAGCGGTTCGTTGTTACTTTGAAGTCTAGCTCTTCACTTTATTGCCCGTGATTACTAACTTCTTTTGGATATTTGTCACGAATTAAATTCAGATTGATATTATGTTCTAAATATGCTTTCAATCCGTCCAAGACTGTCGTAAAACCGCCTGTGCTATCCTTAATTGCTTTAATTAACTCATCTCCTGTTTCTTTGAAGCCGTAATTTTTAATTACTACATAGGTCGTATGATCTGTCAATGCGGTGAACTCGTAGTCAACTGTTGTTGCAGGATCACCCCACTCTGTTGATATTCTTTTGTTTTGGATAATTTCGTTTACTAATACATTTACCGAAACGCCATACATTTCCCACTCCCAGGTTATTCTCTTACCTACTTCTAATTGTCCACTTGATTTTGTAAACCAAAAGTTGGACGTGATTTTAGGGTCAATGAATGCTTGAAAGACTGTCGAGACAGGTTTTCTGATTAGCATTTGTGTTTCTACTGTCGCAATATTTTTTGCAGTCATTTTGCTATGTTTTAAAGTTTATACTTCCGTTTCGTTGCCGGGTCTCGTCTGTTACGATGACCGCTAAACGTCTATGTTTATTTCCGCTTGGATTTTCAAAGCGCGTCACTGTCCTACGTTGCTGAACGAAATTAAGGAAACCAAACTTCAAATCTACATCTCACTATAGCTGACATAAACATTTTGTTGGGTGCAGTTCAATCTTTTGCGGTCATGAGGTTATAAAATCGCTCCTCTGTCATATCAGAATCTCAGAATAATTACTGAATTAATGTTTCATTTTCTACCAACTCAATACCTAATTCCTTAAGCTCATTCAATAAAGGCTCATATACTTCTTTGCTGATCGGTATAACCACACCTCGCTGTTGAATTTTGTTTTGCATCAACAGCTTGGCGGCAATACCGAGAGGTAATCCTACTGTCTTCGCCATAGCGGTGTATACTGCATCTTCACCGCGTGCAATCAGTGAAGCTTGTATCTCTTTCCTCGTCCCTCCTTCGTCAAACACAAAGCGATGCCACATCACAATAAGATCTTTATCGCTGGTGCTGAGTTTCCACTTCTTATTTAAAATATGCTCCAGGATTTGAGCAGGTGTCCCTTTCGTCAGCCCTACTTTTTCATTCTCAAAAAAACCGGACCAGCGCAAACACTCTATTTCATGACCTGAAGTAGAAATACCCAGCTGCTCACCCATTTTTTGTTGAATCGTTTTGGAAAAATGAGCAGGAAGAAACGCATCTATAAAATCACGGTGCGTCATTTCATGTACATCCGGCATCTCGTAGGTATCATCACAACAACCAAGCTGAACGAATACATTCCATGCGGAACAAAAACCTTTATTCCGCAATGTACCTCTTAGCATAGTTTGAATTCCTTCCAATCCGTACGTCTCCACATACTTTAATGAGTCACGATTAGCATAACCTTCGTATTCGCCATAACCCGGCACACTTACCGGAACAATACGCTGGAACAATTGCTGATAAGGAATAAACCGATATGAACCGTGCTGCAGAAACCTGGCCGTGCTCTGCCCGGCCATCACTACGTTGCGTGCATTCCACGTGAACTTATAGCGCCATGGATTTTGCGGATCCGTCTCTGGTGCAATCAATCCACCTGTAAAAGATTCAAACGAAATCATCTTACCCTTGCGTGCTTTGATTTTATCAATCACCTGCATGGCACTCATGTGATCGATGCCCGGGTCAAGCCCGCACTCATTCATAAAGAGCAATCCCTTTGACAGTGCTTCTTCATGAAAGGATTTCATCTCATCGGAAACATAACTGGCATTGAGCAGATGTTTTTCCTTATCAAGACAAATGCGTGCTACCAATACATGAAGATGTGCAGGTAATAATGAAATGACTACATCCGCAGTGGCAATGGTCTTTGCGCTTGCTTCTTCATCCGTAATATCAAATGCAATGGCCCTGGCTACAGCCGATGTACCTATTCGCTCAGCAGCTGCCGCCAATGAAACATCACCTACGGTAACTGTCCATTTATTTATGGATGCTTCATTTAACAAATACGTTATCAATGAAGAAGAAGAGCGGCCTGCCCCCAATATCAAAACAGAATTCATCACCTGAATTTTATTTAAGTGCCATTACACAATTGCTTAAATTTCTTTGCGCTTCCTTTTTGCGTCTCCTCGACTTTGCCTGAAATTTTTAAGATCACCAAATTCTAAATTCCAAACGCTATATCCTATTACAACAATTTACTAACTTTCAAACCCGGCTAAATTTAAAAAGTGTGATGAAGCAGCTGAACGATCTCTTTCAATTCTATAGCGATATTGAAAAACTGGATGATGAATCAAAATACCTGGTACACCGCGCCAAAGAAGCAACGGCTCATGCCTATGCTCCTTATTCTAAATTTCATGTAGGCGCAGCAGCTATCCTGGAGGATGGGACCATCGTATCGGGTGCGAACCAGGAAAATGCTGCGTACCCGATGTGCCTTTGCGCAGAACGGGTGGCACTGGCGGCCGTTTCGTCTTTGCATCCGGGCAAGCAGATTTTGAAGATGGCCGTGGTGGCGCATAAAAAAAAACATAAGGAACTGGTGGCCGCTGCTCCCTGTGGGGCCTGCCGCCAGGTGCTTACTGAATATGAAAACCGCCAAAGCAAACCGCTGGAGATTGTTATGCTGGGCCCGGAACAGCAATGGATCAAGTCTGCTTCAGCAGCGGCACTCCTTCCTTTTGGGTTTGGTAAGGACAGCCTGGAGTAGTTTTGCATTAAAATCAGTAAAATCACCTGTTATACTACATGACACTTTAAGGGCAATCAAAAAAGCCTATTTTTGAAACGCTATGTTCAGGCTTAAAAATCTCCTCAGTAAATCGGTGGCCCTGGCGGTACTGTTTACACTTGTCATGATCATCCAGTTGGTGGTGATCCGTTTATGCTTACACCGATGGAGTGTAAATGAAAAGCAGGAGAGCGTCATTCACGCCAGCCAATTGCATGCACTGCAGCTTTCTACCGATGTAAGCCTTTTCCTGCGTGGAGAAAAAAGCAAACTCAACACCATTGTAGCCGGGACCGAAGAACTCAATACGCAATTTAAAATATTGAAAGAAGGTGGTGTTATTATTAACACCAAAGAAGTAATAGAACCGGTATCGCGGCTTACACAGATTACATTGAACCGATCGCTGGAAACATGGGAAGCCTACAAGAAAAGCTTATTCACTATCACCACCCATGAAGTATGGAAAGACAGCACCGTGATGACTACGGTGACGGAAGTGGTTTCCGATAGCGTGACCAACGAAGTAACACAGCCGGTAACACAAAAAATAGTAGACCCTGCCGTTGCGAGAGCGCACACCCTTCTTGCCGGCCAATGGCTCATCTTCTCCAACCAGTTCAGCGCACTGGAAAAAGATGTGCAGGAAGATGCCGATGCAAACTGGTCGCTGCTGGTGTTGGTGATTGGCGGTAGTACATTCATCTCCATTGCCCTGCTGTTTGTTGCTGTGTTTATATTCCGTCAGAAAGTATTGCTGCCATTGAAGAAAATTGAAAATGCCGCCATCAACCGTGTATATGTAGATAAGATGGAGGCAGATGAAATCGGCCAGGTGGCAGGTGGCCTCAATCAAATCATTGATCAGCTCAATCAGGCCTCCAGCTTTGTGCAAAACATTGGCGAAGGCAACCTGGAAACGGTTTATACGCAAAATGATCAATCCGTAGAAGGAAATCACCTGGCTACTTCACTCGTCTCCATGCAGACCAAGCTGAAGACCATGAATGACGAAGAGCAGAAGAGAAAGTGGGCCAATGAAGGCGTGGCCAAGTTTGTTGACATCCTGAGATCGAGCAATGACAACATTCACGTGCTGGGCGATTCCATCATTTCTACTCTTGTTCAGTACACCGGCTCCAACCAGGGAAGTCTCTATATATTAAACGATGAAGACGATCAGCATAAATTCCTGGAGCTCATCTCGCTCTACGCCTTCAATACCAAAAAATACGAGCAGCAGAAACTGAAATTAGGCGAAGGCCTCGTAGGTCAGGCCTACCTGGAAAAAGACACCATTTACCTGAGCGAAATACCGGAAGATTACATCCGCATTACCTCGGGGCTGGGCGAATCGAACCCCAAAGCCATACTGGTTGTACCATTAAAAGTAGACCTGGAAGTGTACGGATTGGTTGAACTGGCTTCTTTTAAGTCTTATCAGCCGCATGAAATTGCTTTTGTTGAGAAGCTGGGAGAAAACCTGGCCAGCACACTTGCCTCGGTGAAAACCAACCAGCGCAACGCCAAATTGCTGGAAGAATCAAAGATGGCAGCCGAATCCATGCATGCGCAGGAAGAAGAAATGCGCCAGAACATGGAAGAACTTACCGCCACGCAGGAAGAAATGGGCCGCAAGGAAAAAGACTATTTGCTTCGGATTGCTGAGTTGGAGGAAAAAGTAAAAAAACCTGTAAAGGGAGACGATTGGGCAATGGCCGCAGAAGTGGAAAAAAGCCTGCAAATCAGCCTCGAAGCGCTGAAAATAACACAGGAAGAATTGTCGAAAAAAGGGTAGCCTTAAAATAAGGACATCATAGCTGTCCAAACCCTGACCGAAATGCTTAATTTGGAAGCCCTTTAATAATGAGTCTTAGTATGGAGATTAAAACACATGTAATATTTCTCCCCTTATAAGTGCTACTGCCAGAGTGCAGTAAATTATTTTTGGGCTTACTGTTAAAGTTTAGCAGTATTGTTTTTTAGTTGGCTATTAATCATTTTCCTGTGGTTCAAGACATTGACATTGCGGATTTAAAAAGAATCACCGAGCTGATACAGAAAAAGCACGGTTACGATTTCAGGAACTATGCCATGTCCTCCTTCAAAAGGCGGATGCTGCGTATCCTGGAGCTAAAAAGCATGAGCGTAGAGGCGCTGATCAAAAAACTGACCGAGCAACCTACCTTTATTGACGAGTTTCTGGACGAGTTGACCGTGAACGTAACAGAAATGTTTCGCGACCCCAGCTTCTGGCGTATACTTCGCGATGAGATTCTCCCCGGCATTCAGCTCAATCACAAAGAATTCAAGATATGGCATGCAGGCTGTTCTTCGGGTGAAGAGGTGTTCTCCATGGCCATCCTTTTAAAAGAAATGGGCATTCTCGATCAGGTTACTACCATTGCTACCGATCTGGATGTAAACATATTAGAGAAAGCAAAATCAGGCTCCTATCCTATCAAAAACATGGAGCTGAACGAAAAAAACTATATCCGCTACGAAGGAAAAAAATCACTCAAAGATTATTACAAAGAAGAAAACGGACGAGCTGTATTCGATAAGGACCTGGTAAAGAACGTATCCTTCCGGAAACATGATCTGGTTACCGGTGAGATCTTCAACAAGTTTGATCTGATCCTGTGCCGTAATGTGATGATTTATTTCAACCAGGCACTGCAGAATGATGTACTCAAAAAATTCCATGAGAGTTTATTTAAGTACGGATACCTGGCCATCGGTTCGAAGGAGTCGCTGATCTGGTGCGATATAGCCAGCAAGTTCATCGTGGTGAACAATGAAGAAAAAGTGTATAAGAAGATAAAGGACTAAGGGAAGCAGACCCATGAATAAATACAACTTAAATAACAGCTACAAAGCCGTTGTTATAGGGGGGTCCGCAGGTAGCTTCCAGGGCATTGTGAAAATACTTTCGCAGCTGCCTAAGAACTTTCCTCTTCCGATCATCATGTGCCTCCACAGGCTCAAGCATGTGCGCAATGGATTCGTGGAGGCCTTGTCGATAAAGAGTGTAGTGCAGGTAAGTGAACCATACGATAAGGAACCGATTAAAAAAGGGGCGGTGTACCTGGCTCCTTCAAACTATCACCTTTCGGTGGAGCTGGGAAATTATTTCGCCTTATCTACCGAAGAGATGATCAATAACTCACGACCAGCTATTGACATCACCCTGGGAACAGCTGCTTACGTGTATCGCGATAAGCTGATCGGTATACTTCTCTCTGGCGCCAACCGCGATGGCGGACTGGGAATGAAGTACATCAAAGACAAAGGAGGCCGCACCCTGGTGCAGGAACCTTCGGAGTGTATGATCGATACCATGCCGAAGGCGGCACTGGCACTGACGCAGATTGATCACGTAATGAAGGTGGACGAGATTGTTGAATTTTTGAAAGAACTAGACAGACAGTATAAATGACGGAACGTATCACACAATCGTTTAAAGATCATACCCGGCTGGGCATGATCATCAGCGTTTTCTTTTTTGCAGGCATTGTCATCTCTGCCTTTGTATTGTTTATGCTGCCACACAACCTGGTGTATAAAGGGCAGGTGGCAAGTGTTGACGGAGCATGGCCCGTATTCATCCAGCTGTTCGCTGTCATCTTCGTTACTTTCCTTATCGGCCTGGTGGCGATCACCTTCGCTCTGCTATCCAAAAAAGAAACCATCGTTTACCTGGAAAAGAGAAGGAATGAAAGTTCTTCTGCGGAAGGAACCGATGGCAACCAAACCGAAGATTCGGACCTGGTAAAAGTATTCCGCGCAGCAATCGAGCAGACCAAAGGTGAAAAAGAAACACTACAGGCTGGCTTGAACTCCATGAGCAAACAACTGGATGCCGGGCAAGGTGCCATTTACGTAGCTACTCAAAAAGACGATAAGCGTGTACTTGAACTTCGCTCGGGCTACGCACTGAATATGGCCGAAAGCAGCAAAGTGCAGTTTGAATTCGGTGAAGGATTGGTAGGGCAATCTGCGCTATCCGGAAAAAGTCTTTACATCGATGATATTCCTGAAGGCTACATCACGGTGCTCAGCGGCCTGGGAAGTGCATCACCAAAATTCCTCAGCCTTGCGGTGATCAAGAAAGGAAATGAAATAAAAGGAGTCGTTGAGCTGGCTACTTTTTCTTCACTGAAAGACAGTGTGAGAAAACAGATAGATGAAATGGCAACGTTACTTGCAGATAAAATCGGTTAATAGAAATTACCAGGAATTGTATGTTTAGAAATTTTAAAATAAGTGCAAAGATAACAGGGCTCATCCTCCTGCTGACCATCGCCTCGGTGGTTACCATTAGCTTGTTCACTTATAAAATCAATAAGAAAGCAGCACAGGAGCGCCTCGGTGTGGATCTGAGTACTATTTCGGCTGTGAATAAAGTAGTGGTCGATAACTTCCTCACATCCATCAGCAACTCCTTACACCTTGTGCAAAGCACAACAGACTCGGCCAACCAGGTGAATGCAGAGAAAATAAAGCAGGCTTTCCAATGGAGTGAAGTAATCATTACCGATGCGAAGGGAAACATCGTTCAGTCTACCGATGCGGGCCAGTCACCCGGTAATCGTTTCTCTGCGGTAGATAATTCTTTCTTAAGCGATGCCGCCCAGGACGTTGCTTTCAGCAATATTAAAAGAGAGTCAGAAGTAAAGCATTCATTATACGCGGGCATTCAGGTAGGCGATCAGATTGTTGTCGGGAAGATCGATGTAAAGAATATGTTCACTGCGCTGAGCAGAGCAGATAAACTCGGGGCATCCGGTGAGGTCATTATTTTAAAACAAGATGTCGCTACAAAGAAAGTAGTGATACAAGGCCCCGTTCGCCTGGATACCGCCAGTGCGCTGAAGCCACTGGACATCACAGACAAGAAAGCTGAACTAGTTCGGTTCGCTCAGAAAACCGAAACAGGAAGCGGAGAGGCAACGGACTATCGCAATGTGAAGGTGGTAGCCAGCTGGGCAAAATCGAAAGTGGGCAACTGGATCATCGTCACCAAGTTTGATTTTGATGAAACCATGTTGGCAAACAATGAATTAACCAACATTTACATTTTCGCAGGTCTTACAATCGTGATCTTAGGAGTGCTGTTCTCCATGGTATTTGCCCGCTCGCTTACCGAGCCATTGAACACCATGCGCAATACGTTAGAGATGGTATCGAAAGGAGTGTTGCCAGAACCCAGCGACAAGCATTCAAGTGATGAGTTTGGTCGTATGGCGGTAAAAGTAGATGAGCTTGTACTTGTGCTGAAAGGCAATGCGGAATTTGCCCAAAAGGTAGGAGAAGGAAAGTTTGATACCGTATTCAGCCCTGCCAGTGAAAACGACACACTTGGTTTGTCACTCATCGACATGCGTGATAACCTGATCGAGAACGAGCGCAGAGATACCGAACGCAACTGGATTGTGCGAGGTGTGGCGGAAGTAGGCGAAATCCTCCGCTTGCACGATACACTTGATGAACTAGGTGACGATGTCATCAAATTTATTCTGGGTAAGATCGGTGCCATACAAGGTGCTTTCTATGTTGTGAATGATGAGAGTGGCGAAAAACTGATTGAGCTACGAAGCAGCTTCGCTTACAATCGTAAAAAATACATCAAGAAATCCTTCCGCTTTGCAGAAGGACTGGTAGGTCAGGCTGCTATTGAGCAGGATGCCGTAATGCGTACGGAAATACCGGATGAGTACATGAGCATAACGTCTGGTATTCTGGGTGATCAAAAACCAAAATGCATTTTGATTGTACCATTGATTACCAATGAAGAAGTATACGGAGTGCTGGAGTTTGCCGGCTTCAAGAAGTTTGATTCTTCACAGGTAAAATTTGTACAAGAGCTAAGCTTGATTCTTGCCCGTACTATTTTCAATATCAAAGTAAACGAACGCACACGCACCTTGCTTGCCGAATCTCAGGCCATGAGTAATGAGCTGAAAGAAAAGCAGGAAGTATTGCGTCAGAATGCAGAGGAGATGCAGGCTACTTCGGAAGAACTGCAGCGCTCTAACCAGCGCCTCGAAGAGCAGATTGAAGAAGTAAACAATCAGCAGAAGCGTATGCAGCTGTTGCTGGAAAATGCTTCGGAAGTGATTACCATCTACGAACAGGATGGTACGATCCGCTATATCTCTCCTTCTGTGCAGCCTATCTTAGGTTATACCCAGAAAGACCTGCAGGGAACAAAAGATCTTGACAAGGTTCATCCTGATCACGTGGCATCATATACAGAATTGTTTGCCCATCTTAAAGATAAGCCCGAAGAGAGAGCTACCGTACAGTATGAATACAAAAGCAGCGCTGGCT
>NNBV01003202.1_pt1 | contig 10913 bp, 5 predicted proteins | sample 1173771 | NCBI WGS metagenome assembly NNBV01 (sample SAMN07173938, study PRJNA388173) | plant metagenome | isolation source: symbiotic tissue sample KVS11 | place: Norway: Troms, Kvaloya island
TTCAGCATTGAACGTATCTTTGAATTTTTCGTAGTCATAGTCGATTTTCAGACGCTCGTCTTTAGAAAGACGCTCATTGTATTTAGCAACCAGGTCATCTGCTGATAACTCAAGCGCTACATACGTTTTATATGTATTGTTGCCGGTCTTCATCAGCTTCTCACATTTAGTAACTATACCTGACAACGTCTGGTCTACTACTTCACGGTTAAGGCTCTCAAAACGTTGCTCCAGTTCTTCTTTATTGTTCATGGTGCGTGAGTTCACATAGTTATCCGTTACTGTTTTCACAGTAGTCTGGATAGCTTGTGCAAGCTCATTACGTGCGTTGGTCAATGCTTTCTTTTTAGATGTCACCTGATCCATGCTTTCGCCCATTGAGTTGGAACGGAAAAATTTAGAAGTGGTGAAGAAATCAGGGCCAGAGCAGGGTACTACAACCTCAGTCTCACCTTTAGGCAATTTCTCTTTTCCTTTACAACCGGCAATTACTGCGGCTGCAATCGCAATCACTACAAAAGACAGGTTTGTTAACTTTTTCATATACGTGGGATAATTTTTAATTATGCAATTTAATTAATGCAATTAACAGGCCACACTAAATTAGGTTTGATTTTTTCAGTGTAAAAAGCACAAAACTTCATTTTTACTGTAAAATCGCATTTAATAGCTCGGGCAATTTTTCTTTTTCCAGATTTTCCACTGACTTATTATAAGCTTCCTGGCTGGAGCGATCAAAATCCAGACTGTATCCTTTTATCCGATCCAGTGTAACCGCGTAAATTTCCTTATTATCTTTCGCTGCGGACACGCGGATCACAGCGGTAACATAGGTGATATAGATACTGCCGGATACCGCACCTCTTTCTGAGTTTGCATTCACATTCAATAACAGTTCTGCCTTACTTTTATCATCCGTAAATTCGAAACCGGAATTCGTCAGGTAGTTTTTGATTTTGTTAGTCAGTTGCTGATTGTTCTTATCCACATCCAGACTCTTTTCTATAGCGGTAGCGTAAACCAAAGGGCGCTGTACTTTCAACAGGATGGTTGCTTTGGGCACCACCAGTTTCTGCGCAACGAGTGCATAGATGTCAGACGCATTGTCTCCAGCAAAAGCAAGCAGGTTAAGCTTCACTCCTACGGTCTGTTCTAAATCCCGTGCGCTGATCTTCGTGACTAAAATTTTTGCCTGCCCGTTTTCATTGGTTTTATAATCGGGGAAAATATCTCCGGCACCTTTTTCAAAAGAAGCCTTCAAAGGCAGGTCAGCAATGTTCTTCTTTGAATCCTTATAGCTTGCTTTTGCCATTACCGTATGATCACTCAACGCCACTCTTCGGTTCAATACGATTTCATTGGGCGTGATGGTGAGTTGCATCTTATCCAATAACTGTTGAATGTTTGCGTAGATCTCATTCGTTAAAACGATCTCTTTGTTTTCAAACATAATGCGGATAGGTTCAGCCAGGTATTTTTCTACTGCTCTGAATCCCTGGAAATAGAAACTCAATGCCTGTACATTTTCATTAACTTTTTCCGATTGCTTTGCTTTGGTAAAGAAATCAAGTGCCAGCGTGACTGCATTTCGTTTTTGTTCCTCCTTAATTTCCTTGTAGCGTTGCTTTGACAAGCGGTAATACGACCAGTAATTCTTGTCGTCTTCCCACACATCTACCTGCTCATACTCTTCTATTTCATCGGCTGCCGTGGTCTGAATGATTTGTTCGTATTTCTCCTGAAACTCTTTGTTGGCATCGATCTGGCTCAGCACCGAAGTTGACGAAATAGTGACCTTAATCTCAGATACCAGATCGTCTAAAGCGCTTTTTTTTGCTGCCTGGATATAATTATTGCTTCCATCCTTCTGGCTGTGGCCGATGCCAATATAATAGGTGTCCTGGGGTGGTTTGGACAAAAGCCAGGCCGGGCGTGTGTTTTGCAGATTAGTCTGAAGGCTGGTATTTGCTGCCGGGCTACAGGCAGTCATTAAAAAAACAAAGGGGACGAGGTATTTCACAGAATAAGCAGAGGTTTTATTCGTTTCAATTAATGCGACATTCGTGCCACTTTCATAGCAAATGATTTAACAAATCTACTGCTTATACTTACTGGCAATGAATATTGTTTTAAATTTTTTTAGCTTTAAACCTATAAATCAGCGGGTTTTATGAAGAAAGGATTGTTTTTTTTGTGCGGCTTGATCATGATCGCCTGTCAGGAAACCGAATCAGTGAGTGATTTTACGGGAAATGAAACCACTTACCAATTACAGCAGGCATCCGACTATGCTGTAAACGGCACCATTACATTCAAAGAAAAGAAAGACGGAAGTACCATTGCCAATGTACAACTTAATGGCACGGATGGAACCCTGAAATATCCTGTACACCTTCACCTGGGCAATATCGCCACACCCAATGCAGAAGTAGCTCTTCTGCTCAGCCCGGTTAATGCTGATAATGGCAAGAGCGAAACCACCATTGCTCAACTGGCTGATGACACTTCGCTCTCTTATAAGCAACTGATCGATATGGAAGCTTGTATTAAAATTCATTTAGCAGAAAGCGGTCCTGATCGCGATATCATTCTTGCCGGTGGTAATATTGGCAAATCAAGTCTGAATGAAAGTGCAAGTGGCCGGATCGGCTTCAGCGTTTGTAAGAGCGAATAGCACTAAACAAAAAAGAGTTAACCACATTGCTGCGATTAACTCTTTCTCTTTATTAATTTCTTATTTCAGATCACAATCCGGCTTCGTTTGAACCGGCCATCGCTCCGATGTAATCACGATTCATGCGTGCTATGTTTGTTAGCTTTATCTCTTTAGGACATTCTGCTTCACACGCACCAATGTTGGTACAGTTACCGAAGCCTTCTTCATCCATTTGATTGATCATCGCTACCGCTCTTCTGTCGCGCTCGGGTTGCCCCTGAGGTAACAATGCCAACTGAGATATTTTAGCTGATACAMAAAGCATTGCCGCTGAATTAGGACATGCCGCCACGCAAGCACCACAACCTATACAAGCTGCAGCATCCATTGCCTTTTCAGCATCGTCTTTATTTACAGGAAGGTTGTTGGCATCCTGCGCCTGACCGGTATTTACACTCACAAAACCACCTGACGCAATGATTCTGTCAAAGGCACCTCTGTCCGTAACCAGATCTTTCAATACAGGGAACGCCTTTGCACGCCATGGTTCTACATGAATGGTATCACCATCTTTGAAGGTGCGCATATACAGCTGACAAGTAGTAGCTGCATGATGTGGTCCGTGTGCACGTCCATCGATATACATACTGCACATACCACAGATACCCTCGCGGCAATCATGGTCAAAGGCAATCGGATCTTCTCCTTTACGCACCAGGTTATCATTGAGCACATCAACCATTTCCAGGAAAGATTGATCGGCGTTGATATTATCAATAGTATAGTCAACCAACTTCCCAGATGTATTGGCATTCTTTTGACGCCACACTTTCAGATTAAATTTCATCGCTACAATTATTTATAACTTCTTACCTGCATTTCAATATTCTCATATACCAATGCTTCCTTGTGCACTACAGGGTCAGCATCTACCGAAGTATGTTCCCATGCTGCTACATATGCATACTTCTCGTCATCACGCTTCGCTTCACCACCATCCTGGTATTCAGTTCGAAAGTGGCCTCCACATGATTCATTCCTGTCCAGTGCATCAATCACCATCAGTTCACCTAGTTCGATAAAGTCAGCCACACGGCCTGCCTTATCAAATTCAGGATTGAATTCATTTAAGGTTCCCGGAATATTGACATCGCTCCAGAATTCCTTGCGGAGATCCTGAATCAGTTTTCTCGCATGTGTCAACCCTTCCGCAGTGCGGGCCATACCACAGTATTCCCACATGATCTTTCCTAATTGCTTATGGAAGTCATCTACTGTTTTCTTTCCTTTTATACCGATCAGTTTTTCAGAACGGCTTTGTACTTCTTTCTCTGCTTCCGCGAATGCAGGATGATCTGTTGAAATCGGCTTAACAAAAATCTCGGAGGAAAGATAGTTCCCGATAGTGTATGGAATCACAAAGTATCCGTCAGCCAGACCCTGCATCAATGCTGAAGCACCAAGGCGGTTAGCTCCGTGATCGCTGAAGTTCGCTTCACCCAGGCAATACAATCCTTTTACGGAAGTCATCAGTTCATAATCCACCCAAAGACCGCCCATGGTATAATGTACCGCAGGATAAATCTTCATTGGTGTTTTCAATGGATCTTCGTTGGTGATGTTTTGATACATCGGGAACAATTCACCATAACGTGCTTTCACTACCTCAATACCTAAGCGCTTGATTGCATCCGCGAAATCAAGGAATACTCCGAAACCCGAAGCCACAATTCCACGACCATCATCACATGCTTCTTTTGCTGCACGCGATGCAATATCACGTGGACAAAGGTTTCCGTACGATGGATATTTTCTTTCGAGATAGTAATCGCGATCTTCCTCTTTAATATCGATAGCCGTTTTCTTGCCTTCGCGGATCGCTTTAGCATCTTCCTGTTTCTTAGGCACCCATACACGTCCATCGTTACGCAATGATTCCGACATCAGCGTAAGCTTGGATTGATAGTCGCCCGTTACAGGTATACAAGTCGGGTGAATCTGTGTATAACAAGGATTGGCGAAGTAAGCGCCTTTCTTATGTGCTTTCCATGCGGCAGTCACATTGCTTCCCATCGCATTGGTAGAAAGGAAGAACACGTTTCCGTATCCGCCTGTTGCCAATATCACTGCGTGAGCAAAATGACGTTCCAGCTTTCCGGTAACCAGGTTACGTGCAATGATACCACGTGCTTTGTCTTCAATCTTCACCACTTCCACCATCTCATGACGGTTGTACATGGTCACGTTACCTAATCCGATCTGGCGCTCCAATGCTCCGTAAGCACCTAACAATAATTGTTGCCCGGTTTGCCCGCGTGCATAGAATGTTCTGGATACCTGTGCACCACCGAATGAACGATTGTCCAGCAAGCCACCATATTCACGCGCGAAAGGCACACCCTGTGCTACACACTGATCAATAATGTTCCGAGATACATCGGCCAGGCGATAAACGTTTCCTTCACGTGCGCGGAAGTCACCACCTTTGATGGTATCATAAAACAAACGGTAAACAGAGTCACCATCGTTCTTATAATTCTTAGCTGCGTTGATACCACCCTGTGCGGCAATAGAGTGCGCACGTCTGGGTGAATCCTGAAAACAGAACGCCTTTACTTTATAACCCAGTTCGGCCAGTGTTGCTGCAGCAGATGCTCCGGCAAGACCCGTGCCCACTACAATCACTTCTACCTTGCGCTTATTAGCAGGGTTAACCAACTTCGCATGTTCTTTATAATTGCTCCACTTCTCAGTAAGAGGTCCGTGTGGAATTTTGGAATCCAGTTCAGCCATATCTTTTTATTTGAGAACTATCGTTTATGTTGTGTGTGGATACTTAGTATATCCATTTTAAATAAATGGCAATGGGCATCAAGGCAAAGATGAAAGGGACAACGATAGAAAACGCTGTACCGATAAATGCAATCGCCTTATTATATTTCATATGATTCAGACCCAAAGATTGAAATGCGCTTTGGAAACCGTGAAGCAAATGCCAGAAGAGCGAGAAACAGCCCAACAAATAAATGATCACGACTACAGGATTCTGAAATATCACCAGCATCTTTCCGTACAAATCAATCTCTCCATGTTCCCAGTTGCTGATACCCTGGCTTAAACGATTCGGGATCCAGAAGTGTGAGGTATGAATAACAAGGAAGATCAGGATCAATGTTCCCAGTAAACCCATGCTGCGGCTATACCATTTGCTCTTTTCAGGATGTTTGGTGTAGCTGTATTTTACAGGGCGCGCGCTGCGGTTTTGTTTCCATAACAACAGGCCATCAATAATGTGAACAAGGAAACCGATCACCAGGCCAATCTCTAATGTGCGGATGATAGGATTGGTACCCATGAAATGCCCCCAATGACTGAAGGTGGCTCCCCCATCATTGTAAAATATCATCGCGTTGATAGTGCAGTGAATGATCAGGAAGGTGATCAAAAACAAACCCGTAAGTGCCATTAAAATTTTCTTGCCGAGAGAGCTTGTCAGAAGGTTAGTAAACCAATTCATCTAGTTTAGGATTTAATCTGTTCATCCATAGTCAAAACAAATACTCCTTTCGAAAGTTTTAAAAATTATTGTCCGTGTGAGAACAATCACGAAAAGATTCTTCGCTGATATTTGAACCGGCCAAAAATACTTCTCAAAGCTTTACCAAACAATTTGGCGTGTTATTTTAAAGAGTTCTAAATAACTGCTGATTCGAAAGAAAGGATGATGAATCGGGAACTAAGATCAGAGCTTCTCAAACAGGAGGATGATAATCGCTATAGCTGCAACCATGACAAGTAAAAACCATTGCTTCTTAAAGAAGTTGGCAATACTCTGGAACAACGTTTTCATATGGGCTTCAAAAAAATTGGTTAATGTTTCTTTTCTCTGCCAATCTCGCTCCACCAGATTAAGTAACTGAAAATGAACTCGTTTATAATAACTGTTTCCAGAGTTTTCCCATAAAACGGAAAACTTTTCCTGAAATGGGACTGTTGTTCGGTGTACCTTCAGAGGGTATTTTTACTTTTTCAAACCACTACACTACTAGTTTAATTCATGTATTTGATTTTCGATACGGAAACCACTGGTCTTCCGCATAATAAGACTGCACCCATCACTGATCTCGACAACTGGCCACGCCTTGTGCAATTAGCGTGGGAGTTGCATGACGGCAAAGGCAAGCTGCTCTCGCAACAGAACCACATTGTGTATCCGGATGGGTTTGACATTCCTTACAAATCGGAACAGGTTCACGGTATCTCCACCAAACGTGCTCAGCAGGAAGGTATTCCCCTCAAGGAAGCATTGGCTCATTTTATTACTGATCTTGGAAAAGCGAAAGTAATAGTAGGTCATAATATTGAGTTTGACATCAACATTATCGGTGCCGAGTTCATACGCACCTCTTTTGCTCCGGAGCAGTTGCTGGCGATGCAAAAGGTAGATACCGGAATTGTATCGGTGGAATTCTGCCAGCTGCAGGGTGGCCCCGGTGGGCGATTAAAAATGCCACGCTTGCTGGAGTTGCACGAAAAACTTTTTGGAAAAGGATTTGGTGATGCTCACGATGCTGCCTATGATGTTGCCGCTACCGCACGTTCTTTCTTTGGATTGATTGAACGAAGAGTAGTTACTCCTTTCGATACTACTCCCATTGAGGAGATTGAGTATGAAGAGCCAAACCTCGATGCCGGCAATTCTACCAAACGCGAAAAGAAAACCAGTGTCGATTATTCCGCTACAGCGGGAAATGACAAAATGGTTGATGACCCATTTTGTCATCTTCATCTTCACTCTCAATATTCTGTACTGCAGGCCACACCTGATGTGGTGGAGATTGTAGCCAAAGCAAAGGCCAACAATATGCCCGCTGTTGCCATCACCGATCTTGGAAACATGTATGGGGCTTTCAAGTTTGTGAGCGAAGCACTTAAACATCAGATCAAGCCCATTGTAGGTTGTGAGTTTTTTGTAGCGGAAGAGCGAAAGAAATTAAAGTTTACCAAAGACAATCCGGACAAGCGCTTTACCCAGGTGCTGCTTGCGAAAAATAAAATCGGTTATCATAACCTGGCTAAGCTTTCCTCCACCGGCTTCATTGAAGGATTGTATGGTATTTACCCGCGTGTAGACAAAGAGCTGATCGTTCAGTACAAAGAAGGAGTTATTGCTACCACGGGAGGTCTGTCAAATGAAATTGCTCACCTTATACTCAATGTGGGCGAGCGGCAGGCAGAAGAAGTATTCAAATGGTGGCATGACATCTTTGGTGATGATTTCTATGCAGAGCTCAACCGTCATGGTATGCCCGAAGAAGACCGGGTGAACGAGACATTGCTTAGCTTCTGCAAAAAGTATAATGTAAAATATTTCGCGGCCAACGAAACGTATTACCTGGAGAAAGAAGAAGCCAACGCGCACGATGTTTTGCTGTGTATCAAAGAAGGCGAATTTCAGTCTACTCCCATTGGCTACGGCAGAGGCACACGTTACGGATTACCTAATCATGAGTTCTTCTTCAAGAGCCAGGATGAAATGAAATCACTCTTCCGTGATTTACCGGAATCCATCACTACCATCACCGAGATACTGGCGAAGATTGAAACCTATGAGCTGAAGCGCAACGTGCTTCTTCCCAAGTTTGATATCCCGGAAGGATTTGATTCGGAAGATGGTTATCTGCATCACCTTACTTATAAGGGAGCAAGCCGAAGATATCCTGAAATCACTGCAGAGATTAAAGAGCGGCTTGACTTTGAGTTAGAAACCATTAAGAAAACCGGTTACCCGGGATACTTTCTTATTGTACAGGATTTCACCAACAAAGCAAAAGAGCTGGGTGTTTCCGTTGGGCCGGGCCGGGGTTCGGCAGCAGGATCAGCTGTAGCCTATTGTATTGGTATCACCAATGTAGACCCGATTGCTTATGATTTACTTTTCGAGCGTTTCTTAAATCCGGATCGTGTATCACTTCCCGATATTGATATTGACTTTGACGATGAAGGTCGTGACAAAGTATTAAAGTATGTGATCAACAAGTATGGATCAACACAGGTAGCACAGATCATAACGTATGGTACCATGGCGGCCAAGTCATCCATACGCGACTGTGCGCGTGTAATGGAATTGCCACTGGCAGAATCAAACAGTCTTGCCAAGATGATTCCCGAGCGGCCTGGCACTTCATTAGCGAAAGCATTTGATGAAGTAAAAGAACTCAATGACATCCGCAAGGGTGTTGACAAAAGAGCGGATGTATTAAAGCAAGCCATCGTATTGGAAGGATCACTTCGCAATACAGGAACACATGCCTGTGGGGTCATCATTACTCCGGATGATCTTACCAAGTTTGTTCCAGTATCGACAGCGAAAGATTCTGACATGCTGGTGACGCAGTTTGATAACAGCGTGGTGGAAAGTGCCGGTCTGCTGAAGATGGACTTTCTCGGACTGACTACATTGACTGTAATCAAAACAGCAATACGCAATATTAAAAGCAGGCATGGTGTAGAGATCGATGTGGATACCATTCCGCTCACTGATTTAAAAACCTACCAGCTTTACCAGCGCGGAGATACCACGGGTACGTTTCAGTTTGAAAGTGAGGGGATGCAAAACCACCTTAAAAGCCTGAAGCCGGATAAGTTTGAAGATCTCATTGCGATGAACGCCTTGTATCGTCCCGGGCCGATGGAATACATCCCTAACTTCATTGCACGTAAGCATGGACGTGAGCCAATCAAATATGATCTGGCGGAAATGGAAGAATACCTGACCGATACCTATGGTATTACCGTGTACCAGGAGCAGGTAATGTTGCTTTCACAAAAGCTCGCCAACTTCAGTAAAGGTGATGCCGATGTGTTGCGTAAAGCAATGGGTAAAAAGCAGAAAGATGTACTTGACAAGATGAAAAGCAAGTTCATTGAAGGCTGTAAGAAGAATGGCCACGATGAAAAGATCTGCGAAAAAATCTGGACGGACTGGGAGGCCTTTGCACAATACGCCTTCAACAAATCGCACTCTACCTGTTATTCACTGGTCGCCTACCATACTGCCTACCTGAAAGCAAATTACCCTGCTGAATACATGGCTGCTGTATTAACGCATTCACAAAGCAGTCTGGACAGTGTGACTTACTTCATTGAAGAATGTCGTAAAATCAACATTGAAGTACTGGGGCCGCACGTGAATGAGTCGGGTGTATTCTTCGAAGTAAACAACGAAGGAAAAATCCGTTTTGGATTAGGCGCCATCAAAGGTGCTGGTGAAGCCGCGGTAGAATCCATCATTGAAGAGCGAAAAGCACACGGTCCTTTCAAAGATGTATTTGAGTTTGCCAAACGCATGAGCACCCGCTCGGTGAACAAGAAAACATTTGAGTGCCTTGCCTTATCAGGAGCACTGGATTGCTTCAAAGAATATCATCGCAGGCATTATGTATATGCCAAAGAAGGAGACATCAGTCTTACTGAGAAAGTAATCAAGTACGCCAGCAAATTGCAGCAAGAAGCTATGAGCGCACAAGCCAGTTTGTTTGGCGGTAGCACCGGCACAGCTATGCCTTTACCCAAAGTAGATAACATTGAACCCTTTACGGAAATAGAAAAACTCCACTTCGAAAAAGAAGTGGTGGGTGTTTATATCTCCGGCCATCCGCTGGATAATTTCAAGTTTGAATTTGATACGTTCTGTAATTCACCAGTGTCTGCCCTTGCTGACATTGAATCATCGGAAGGAAAGGAATTTAAAGTAGGTGGAATTGTTTCAGCTGTAGAACATAAGCTCACTAAAACCGGAAGACCTTTCGGCAAAATGGTGGTGGAAGATTATTCAGGCAAGTTTGAATTCCTACTGTGGAGCGATGATTACCTGAAGTTCAAATCGTTCCTGATGCCGGGATTGTTTTTATTCATTGAAGGCAACGTGGTGAAGAAGAGCTGGGGCGAGCAGAACCTGGAGTTCAAAACCCGAAACATTGAGATCCTGAATGAACTTGCTTCGAAACGGGTGATGGGCCTGGCCCTGCGCATTTCACTTAGTTCGGTGAATACTGATTTTGTTGACACACTCGATAAACTGTGTAAGAAAAATGCAGGCAAAGGTGTATTGCGAATGTACCTGAAAGACGAAACCGAATCCATTCAGACTGAGTTAATGGCACGTGGCATCCAGATAAAACCAACCAATAATTTCATCAAAGACCTGAAGCGAATGGCTGAAGTGGGTGTGATTACAGACAAGAACGATGTACGC
>NNBV01000122.1_pt1 | contig 10909 bp, 10 predicted proteins | sample 1173771 | NCBI WGS metagenome assembly NNBV01 (sample SAMN07173938, study PRJNA388173) | plant metagenome | isolation source: symbiotic tissue sample KVS11 | place: Norway: Troms, Kvaloya island
GGTCTTGCTACTGCTCTCATTTGCAACTCATCCTATGGCAGCAAAGGAAAGCGTCTTAGTAGGGGCGCAAGGCTTTGCGCCCCTACCAATGTACAAATAATTTGGGATAAGTAGTGGGACAAAAATATTTACAGTCATTGCGAGCGTTCGCGCAGCGTCTCGTAGAGAAGCGAAGCAATCCCAGCCCTTGCGATTGTTTCTCTACGAGACGCTCTGCGATCGCAATGACTTGTGTTTAACCGGACATGACATCAGCCTGTATTCCCTGCTTTATACCGTTTCACTTTAAGCTTGATACAAATACTTTCATAGAGGCGTACAGCTAACTGTGCGCCTCTACGAAAAAGCTGTATTCTGTGCAATTGAGAAATGCTACTGACTTGCACTGAAACTGTCTTCAATACAATTATTTTTAATTATCTAATTGTTGGGAATTCTTTGCTGAATTAGGTAATTATCGTCACCCTCCCTGTATCTAAGTCGTAACGACCCCCCACGATTTTCAATTTGCCCGATTGCACTTGCTCAGTTAAAAGCTTTGAGCGCTTCAACCGTTCAATTTGATATTGCACATTTGCAACCACAGCATTTTCAACAGCGTCACCTGGCTGATCCTTGACCTTTTTCAGTGCTGGCTGAATTGCCTGAACAAAAGTACTAATATCACCAGGTAAGGATTCGTTTTGTACAGCTGCGGTTACAGCCCCACAACGCTCGTGACCCATCACCATCAGCAGAGGAGAACCTAATAAGACAACCGCATATTCAATACTGCCAATCGCTTCATGTGTGGCAATATTACCGGCAATCCGAACATCAAAGATGTCCCCAATGCCTTGATCGAAAACAATTTCTGCGGTTACTCGTGAATCCGCACAACTAAGAATAGTTGCAAATGGATGTTGAGCTTGGGCAACTTCCTGCAACCGCAGGGCAGATTGATCGGGGTATTCGGGGTGATGTTTAATAAATCGCTGATTTCCCTCTATCAGCTTTTGTAATGCTTCATCGGGACTGAGGGATTCAGGAGAATTTGGGGGGATTTCGGCAGCTTTAGCCTGTTCAACCTGCCAAAGTAAATCGCTGGCAGTTAGCATCATCCCAAAGGCCCCGGTCATTCCCAACTTCAAAAAGTCACGACGTTCCATGAAATGCTTCATTGAATTTATAACTCTCTTAAATCGACGCAATACATCTGACAGAGCGAATTTCCATCACATCGGAAACGTAGCAAGTACCTCCGAACTTATTGAGGAGTGGTCTGAGATTTTCGACAACAGGCTTGAGTTGTTCTGGCATACAAAACGCGAGGATGTAAACATTATCAAGCATGGTCATGTCTAAATCTTCTGTCGTTCCTCGTAATCCTTTACCAACAACATTGCGGATTACGGCATGGCTATGTACACCAGACTTGTCTAAACTTTCTAAAATTTTGGCAAGCTCAAAGGAGTTGGCGATAATTTCTATCTTTTTAACTACGTGCATATTATTACCTCCAGAATAGGTTAATTCCGTAGAGATATAGCGGAATTCCCACAATAATATTGAACGGAAATGTGACTGCTAAAGCGGTAGAAACATACAGACTGGGATTTGCTTCGGGAACAGTCATCCGCATCGCCGCCGGGACAGCAATGTAAGAAGCACTGGCACACAATACAGCGAATAACAGCGAATTTCCCGGAGGCATACCGATGAATTTGGCAATCACTAATCCAACGCCTGCATTGAGTATAGGAATTAGTATGGCAAATAAAATCAGGAAAACTCCGGTTTTTTGCAAGTCTTTAATTCTTCTGGCAGCAACCAGTCCCATATCCAGTAAAAAGAAGGTGAGAATGCCATAAAACAACCCTTGAGCAAAGGGTTCTAATACGTGCCAACCACGTTCTCCTGTCAAGACACCGATTAAGAGGCTACCAACTAGTAGAAAAACTGAACTATTAAGAAATGCTTCTTTCAAAACTTCCGACCAAGCAAACTCTCGCTTTTCATCGGCGGTGAATATACTCACCAAGATCAGACCAACAATGATCGCCGGAGATTCCATCAGGGCAAGAGCTGCTACCATGTAGCCATCATACTGAATACCAAGCTCAGTCAGAAAAGCGCCAGCAGTAATGAAAGTGACGGCACTGATAGAACCGTAGGTTGCTGCGATCGCAGCAGCATCGTAAGTATCCAGTTTCCACTTTAAGATAAAAAAGGTGTAAATTGGAACGATACAAGCCATCATCATTGCTGCCAGGAGTGTTAAAATCACTTCCTGATTAAGTCCGCTTTTGATTAGTTCTACCCCTCCTTTAAAACCAATGGCAAACAGCAAATACAACGAAAGGAGTTTGGGCACTGGTGGGGGAATTTCTAGATCAGACTTGACAAAAACCGCAGTCATGCCTAAAAAGAAAAACAGGATTGGCGGATTCAAAATGTTGGATGCAATTAAGCTAAAATCCATATCCACCCCTCTTTATACTGGTTAAACCTGCAATTAAAGAAATTTTTCATGTTGAAAAATTTAACAGTTGAATCATCATTTATCGTGTATTGCTACCCAATGTCAATTGGGCACTTAAGGAGTGAATAGTCCTATTAGTGACAATACTCTCGGTTAGGTATTACAGTGTTTTTCAAGTAAATAAACCACGGGCTACAGAACATTGCCGTGTCTCTACGAAAATCTTTAGGGGCAATTCATGAATTGCCCCTACTGTTGACAACAGAACAACTTGTTCACCATGTTTTGATGTTTAATTCCCCGTCGCTGATTTTACGACACAACGCACAGGAATAACTAGTGACTAACTTTTCTCCATAGAAAAGTTAACGTATTATCCTGGCAATTCATGAATTGCCCCTACAATGTTTTGGTCTATGCTTTGCGGATTTTTGGCATAAATCCGATAAAGAAGATTGGCACACAATCTTTGTTGACCAAGTTTCGTTAAGATATTGTAACCTGGGCAATAGCAACTCTCTATTGATGTGATGCCAGGCGTAGGCGTAGCCCGCCCTTAGACATCGCTTTTTCACATCCATGACAACAACCATCGACTTTCTCAGTCACCTTAACCCTAGCCAACGTCAAGCCGTCGAACATTACTGCGGCCCGTTGCTAGTTGTTGCTGGCGCAGGTTCCGGCAAAACACGAGCATTGACTTATCGCATTGCAAATCTGATTCTGAAACACCGTGTTGATCCAGAGAATATTTTAGCGGTTACTTTTACCAACAAAGCCGCGCGGGAAATGAAAGACCGGGTTCAACGGTTGTTTGCGGAACAACTGGCGATGAAACAACACGGTCAGCGATTGGATTTGTTGACTGAATATCAACAAACGCAATTGCGATCGCAAGTTTACAAAAGCACCATTAAAGACTTATGGTGTGGCACTTTCCACAGTCTATTTTCTCGGATTCTCCGCTTTGATATTGAAAAATACGTAGACGAAAAAGGACGCAAGTGGAATCGTAATTTCTCTATTTTTGATGAATCAGATGTGATGACTCTGATTAAAGAAATCGTTAATAAACAGCTAAATTTAGACGATAAGAAGTTTGATGCCCGCTCTGTTCGCTACGCTATTAGTAACGCTAAAAATCAAGGTTTATCCCCCCAAGAATTTGAGCAAGACCAACCCAATTATCGCGGACGGGTAATTTCTCAAGTCTACAATTTATATCAAGATAAGTTAGCAGAAAACAACGCTCTCGACTTTGACGATCTAATTCTCGTACCGACTAGATTATTTCAGCAAAACGAGCAAGTATTGGGTTATTGGCATCGTAAATTTTGCCATATCCTCGTAGACGAGTATCAGGATACTAACCGCACTCAGTATCAACTCATTCATTTATTGGTGACTAACGGCGAAACCAGAAAGAGCGAATGGCAATGGCAAAATCGCTCAGTTTTCGTTGTCGGCGATGCAGACCAATCAATTTACAGCTTTCGGATGGCAGATTTCACCATCTTGCTAGGATTTCAGGAAGACTTTGGTGATGGTTTGGTAGATGATGACACCCAAACGATGGTTAAGTTGGAAGAAAACTATCGTTCTTGTGAAAACATTCTGCAAGCGGCGAATGAACTGATTGAAAATAACACCCAACGGATTGATAAAATCCTGAAAGCGACGCGGGGGCCGGGTGAGCAGATTACTTGTCACAAAGCCGATGAAGAACTTGCAGAAGCGGCATTTGTGATTAATCAAATTAGCACTTTAGAAAACCAAAATCCAGAGTTAGACTGGGGCAGTTTTGCCATACTTTATCGAACAAACGCGCAATCTCGGCCATTTGAAGAATTGTTGGTAAAATATCAAATTCCTTACACAGTTGTGGGGGGAATGAGGTTTTACGATCGCAAAGAAATTAAAGATGTCATCGCATATTTAAGAGCGATCGCTAACCCATCTGATACAGTCAGTTTATTGCGAGTTATCAATACTCCCCGCCGAGGAGTTGGTAAAACCACTATTGATGCTTTGATGAACGCCTCCCAACAATTGGGGACAACCCTATGGGAAATACTCAGCGATGAAACATCAGTTAATACATTAGCTGGACGAGCGACAAAAGCTGTAAATAACTTTGCCGCAATGATCAGCCGTTGGCAAGCACAAATTGGCACGCTTCCCGTGACTGAGGTTTTGCAAGGAATACTAGAAGATTCTGGTTACGTTCAAGACTTGATGAGTCAAGGCACAGATGAAGCTACAGATCGGGTGCAAAACGTCCAGGAACTTTACAACGCCGCACTGCAATTTCAAGAAGAAAACGAAGAGGTTTCCCTGCGAGACTTTCTGAGTAGCGCTGCCCTTAGTTCCGATTTGGATAACTTAAAAGAAGGGCAAACAGCCGTTTCTTTGATGACTTTGCACGCTTCCAAAGGTTTGGAATTTCCCGTAGTGTTTTTGGTGGGATTAGAACAGGGGCTATTTCCTGGCTACCGTTCGCTGGGCGATCCTGCATCTTTGGAAGAGGAACGCCGCCTGTGTTATGTGGGAATTACTCGTGCCCAAGAGCGGTTATTTTTATCACACGCGCGGGAACGTCGTTTGTATGGTTCTCGTGAACCCGCTATGCGATCGCAATTTCTCGACGAATTACCAGAAGAATTATTATCTACCAAACGCGCGAGTCGTCAAAGTTATACCAAAACTGCTTCTACTCCCAATGGAAAACAAGACGCAACCCAGAATTGGCAAGTAGGAGATAGAGTATTACACAAAACTTTTGGCCTTGGTGAAATCACTCATGTCTTCGGAACGGGTAATAAGATGTCTGTGGCAATTAAATTTGCCAGCTTAGGACAAAAAATTGTTGACCCAAGAGTAGCACAGTTGCAAAAAGTTTGAAAACAAAGCCATAGATTCCCAACTTTTCAAAAAAGTAGGGGATCTTGTTTTTCATATTTCAATTTCTTCAAAGTGTTCAACAGTGGGAAATGGCTCATAAAAATGATGTAGAAGTTTTTTCCACTCTTGATACTCAGCAGAATTTCTAAATACTACAGTATGAGATTCTAAAGTTTCCCATCTGACAAGTAATAAATATTTACCTTGGACTTCTATACATTTTTGCAATTCATGGGATAAATATCCATCCATTGAGGAAATAATTTTAGAAGCTTTTTTGAAAGCAGCTTCAAAATCCGGTTCTAGTCCAGATTTGACATTAAGAATAACTGCCTCAAGAATCATAAAGTTTTGCGGTGAGTATTAATGTAATGTTATTTAGTATAAAGTAAATGTGATATTTACCACGGGTTACACTTACGCAGACATTTTACTCAATCAAAAATAGTTTTTAAGTAAATAGCTAATTGCAGCACAAAACGGAGTATGTTGTCCATCAACATCAGGTTTTTCGTAACCTTCAGCAAGTAGTTGTATTTCTATTTCAGTCAAACCTTCAGTAGCTAGTAATGCAGCATCAATTGCTACTCTACGCATCTTTTGCAATTTGTCAATGTCAAGTGCAAGCTTCTTAATTGTTGTTTCAGCAACAGCTTTTTTACCTGGATTATCTGTTGGTTGAATTTCACCTGAAGCAGGATATTTAAAAAAATCACCAGAGTCTATTTCCAAAGGTGAAACCATCAACTTTTCGTCGTACCAATACTTTTTCTTATGTCCGCAATGCACGGGAACAGTAGGAGGTTCTTCACTTTCTCCTTGACATGAAGCGATGAGATTTGTGTACTCCAGTGCCAGATTTGGATAAGTACTACGAGGTTTAAGGTGTTCTATGTGGCTAGTTTTTCTAGTGATACGCATTCCACAATAGCAACAGATGTATCCCTGTTCTTTTAGTAAAGCATCATGTACAACAGGTTTTTCTGGTGTTTGAAAATTATCATCCCAGCTAGGTTTCCAATCATCATTTTCCAGAGCCTTCCACTTGGTAAATTTTTCTGGTTCCTGACTCTTTTTAATGTACTTCATCGGTTGAGAATTTCCTTCCGCCGAATTAGTACATCCGCTTTAACAAACTCTGGCTCATCTGCTCCAATTTCATGAGCCAATTGTTGACGTAATTGCCTAGCACCTTCTATATTTCCAGCATCAATTAGTCGAAAAAGCTCTAAAAGACTTTCCTTAATTTCCTGCGGACGTTCTGGAACACCCATGAGGTCTTCTAGAATGCGATTGCTATCTCTCCCAAAAGAACTTTCTGGTCTTTTAGCAACAACACCTTCGTCTGTTTTTTCTAGAATATAAATTCCTTCCGGCTTGACTTGGCTAATTACTTGAGGCGAATGTGTGGTAACAATAAATTGGCAATTAGGGAATGTTCTTGTCAAAGCTGGAATAATTTCCCGTTGCCATTTTGGGTGTAAGTGTAACTCAATTTCATCAATTAAAACAACACCCTCACCTTCGAGTGGTTCTGTCAAACCTGGGTTTGCGATCGCTAATCGTCTTGCTAAATCTCCAACCATTGCCAGCAAGCACTTCTCCCCATCTGATAGCTGATTAATTATGAGTTCTTCACCTTGTTTTTTAACAGTCATTCGTAAAGGAGAACGCTCAACCCGCAAATTTGAGAATTCGGGTATTAATGAAGATATAGCTTGTCTGACTGCTTCTAATTGTTTGTCTCGATAATCAGGGTTATCCCTTCGTCTTTCATTTTCTAAGTCTTCGCGATTTCTAAACCATTCAAAAAATGTTTTGAAGTCTATTCTTCCTCCTGTGAGCGCTTGCTGATAAGCATCTACTTGTTTAAATGAATATGCCTCTGCAATCTCTAGAGGCATATCAATAACGGCGCGATTGACAGGGTAATAAACTGCTAAAGGAATATTAGCGTCAATAATGGTTTCTAATTGATTGTTTAAGTTTTCAACTGCTGTTTTCAAATCTTCAACTAATTTACCACGTATCTGATTTTTTATCGTTATGCGTAAATTATCAAGTTTCATTAGAAGACTATCAAAATTTGTCCGTTCTTTATTAGACTTATTTTTTAGGTCTTTTTCTAACTCAAATATTTCTTTAATATAAATTTCTAAATCAAAATTATTATCAGAAGTTCTTTTTATATCTCTTACCCTAGAAATTGCCCATGTAAATTTTTGCAAGTTTACTACAACTGTAATTTTATTATCAGTTCTTTCATAACCATTATAAATATCTTGATTACTAAAGAAACGTATAGATTCTAGTGAGTTTTGAATCTGGGCTGTAAGCTGTGATATAAGAATAGCAAGACAATCAAGTATACTTGATTTACCTACGCCATTAATACCAATAAGTACAGTAGGTTCAGCCTCATGGAAATCAAGCGTCAAATCGCCGATTCCACGAAAGGATTGCATTTCCAAGCGTTTGACTTTCATAGTTTTAACAACGCTGAATGTAATTTTATACAGTTAATAAATCGGGAAAAAACAGCTAATCAAAAGCAGACTTGACATAAGAAACTACAATAGGTGTGATTTTATCGACAAGATTATTAATTACCCCTCGTTCATATTCAGTCCAAATTCTGGGATGACCAAAAATGCATGGTTGTAAAATTCCCCAGAGTTGACCATCCTGGCGGATATGGGCATGAATCAAGGCACGATGTCCAAAATACTTCTGTTCAAACTCCCGATTTAAGACTTGAGAATCAGCAGTTTCTACATCTTCGACAAAGATTGAAGGTTCAGCACGTAGCGCAGCCGCAAACATCGGATCATCATCTACTAAAGTTGGGGGTTGTGCTGCCCATTCTTCATTATAAACAGTAGGTACATCTGGAGTGCGAACCCAACAAAAGGCAACTCTACCAAGATCATTTTGTGGATTGTGCAGGTATAGAAAACATCTATCAGACTGTAAAAAATCGCCTATAGCTGGTAACAGTGCAGAAAATAAAGCATTTGGTGTTTGAGATGATTCTAAAATATTATTGAGTGCAGAAGGGAGTTCTTGCTGAGTCATATAACTAAGCTGATTTCAATTTAATAATACCTTTATCAAAAACGCGATTATTAGTAGCGATCGCACTTATTTCTATTCTATCTTTATACACCTCATAAGAGGCAAAACTTAAATCACTAGTAGAATACCCTGTCCACTCCGAACGCCCTACAGGACGATTACCAGCACCCGCACCACAAATTAAATAAGTTGTTCCATCAATAGCACGAGTGCGTTCATAATTATGTTCGTGACCATTGATGTATAGTTGAACGCCGTATTTTTGAAATAGAGGAGTGAAAGTTTTAATAAAAGCTGAATTACTCCCATACTGACCCGATGAATAAATCGGATGATGTCCAAACACCACTTTCCAAGGAGCATTACTAAGACTTAATTCTTTTTCTAACCAACTTAGCTGGTTTTTCCAATCAGCATTACTGTTAGTATCTAAGGCAAAAAATTGTACTTGATTCCGCTTAAAAGTATAGTAACGTCCCTTCATATTAAAGCCAGCATACTTTACTTGTGGATCGCCATTGGCGGTACGAATATCGTGATTACCTAAACAAGCTTGAAATTTCACACCTTGCTTGAGCAAACCTTGATAAGGACGTTCAAAAACTGCATTAATTTTCTCAATCTCGCCGTTGTTGTAAATGTTGTCTCCAGCCAAAACAACTAAATCATAAGGATTTTGTTTGTGATACGCATTCATTGCCCCAGCCACAGCATACTGTCCTTTAGCCCCAGTCCCTGTATCAGCCACAGACACAAAACGTAATAACAAGTCTTTTTTGGCTGGGTTGGCGGCTATAGCTGTTGTTGAATCGGTAATATCAGCAGTTTGACGATTTTGCCGAAACGTCCAGCCGAAAAATCCTGCACCAATGGCGCCCAGGCTACTTAAAAATAAAAATTGACGGCGTTTTAGGTTCATAACTCACCAAATTTAATAAATAGTCAGATTAGCTGAAGCAATGTGCAATGAAGTGATACATTAAGGCAAAAGAAGGCAGCACCAGTAATAATGTACGTTGTTTGTCTTTGATTCGCTGCTTTTGGTGAAAGTTCCATGTCACAAGACAATCAGTCAAAACCGACGGATGAGCAGGTAAATCAACCCCCCCAAAAACCTTACCAGAGAGTTCAGCCATTTTGGAAGGCTCAAATTATCCAACTTCTGAGAGGGACAATTGGGGTTTTAGAAGGAACGGTGGAGAAACTGGAGACAGCACCCCCACCAGGTACTGAGGAAAAACCCAGTTTTTTGCAGCAGCTTCAGTTGCGATGGGGTGGACTGTTAAGGACAATCCGCTTGTTTTTACCATCAAATTTGTCAACAAAGTTATCAGATACAGCTTTGACTGGAATTGTTGCTGGAATTGCTGTAATTCTCGTTTGGACGACTACGACTGTCTTTACTGGTAAACCTACTGAAGTAGCAACTCTTCCACGTGTTGAAGAGGTTCCTGCACCGACATCAACGATAACTACTCCACCGGAGTCAGTTGTACCAGAACCACAACCGCCACAGCCACCAGAGGAAATTACGCCGCCGCCAGAACTCGAAACCGAACCGGAACCGGAACCAGAACCAATTCCTACCCCAACACCAACGCCGACACCCATCATAGAATTGACACCAGAACAAGCCTTGATTGCGGCTATTGAAAATCAAGTAGCTGAAATTAGCGATCGCATTGCCTCTGGTCTGATAAAGTCAATTCAAGCAAACTTCCGCACAAGTAATCTAACTGTCAAAATTAGTGACGATTGGTACACTCTTAAAGAATCTCAGCAGGACAAACTAGCTGCGGAAATATTACAACGCTCTCAAGAACTTGATTTTACCCATTTAGAAATTCTCGACTCCCAAGATAGGCTGATAGCGCGTAACCCAGTTGTTGGTACTGAAATAGTGATTTTCAAACGGCAAACAACAAGTTAAAATAATTCGTAATTTGTAATTACGCGCGAACAAAAACAGCGTGTCGCAGACAAGATTTTCTAAGGTAATTCGTAGCTAGTGGAAAGCGACAAATGCGTATTTAAAACATTGTTCTTCACTGCACAGTTACCAAAAAAAACTGTTGCAATATTTAGTGAATAGGTGTATTTTATAGAATAGCTTTTTTAAAAAGCATTAACAAAAATAATTTCAGCACATGATAAAAGCATTGAATTGAATAGATGAATATCAATTCAAGAAAAGTCTGTGTTTGATAAAAGTTCATGTTAATACTTAATTTTAACGTTTAACTTTAAGCATTTATGTTAGACAACGTTTCCCTGTTGCTCCAAGCTTGTGAAAACTTAAACATCAGATATGAAGTTATTCACCCTGCTGAAAATTTAGTCAGAATAAAACTGAATAGTAAACCATATTATTTTTGTAACTATAGCACTCCGTTAATTAATCAAGCACTAGCACACCTGATAAAAGATAAGGAATATACTTATCATATTTTAAATAAAAAAATTAAACTTCCT
>NNBV01002906.1_pt1 | contig 10909 bp, 8 predicted proteins | sample 1173771 | NCBI WGS metagenome assembly NNBV01 (sample SAMN07173938, study PRJNA388173) | plant metagenome | isolation source: symbiotic tissue sample KVS11 | place: Norway: Troms, Kvaloya island
CCATGTGTACAATATGCACTTACCGACTTCGCTCCTTTTTCCACCAACAGATCCGCAGCTTTACAAAGCGTGCCAGCGGTATCCACCAGGTCATCAATGATGATCACGTTCTTGCCTTCCACATCACCAATGATTTCCATGTTAGCCACCTGGTTTGCTTTCAGGCGCTCTTTGTTAATCACTACCATGTCGGCATCCAGTTCTTTCTTGTATTGCTTAATGCGTTTGATGCCACCAAAGTCAGGACTACACAAACACAGGTGATCCAGGTTTTGCTTGCGGATATGTTCTACAAACAACTTGATCGAAGACAATGGATCTAACGGTATCTTATAAAAACCTTCGATGGCATTGGTATGCAAGTCAAGCGTAATGATGCGGTCAGCACCCATCAGCTGAATAATGTCCGCTACCATGCGCGATGAGATAGACGTACGTTGATTATCTCTCCGCTCCTGCCTGCTGTGTGGCAAGTAAGGAATCACCAGTATCACTTCCTTCGCGGAAGAACGTCTGGCAGCATCCACAGTCATCAGCATCTCAAAGAAATGTTCGTACGGCATATCTACTTTGGCAATGAGTATCACGGTTTGTCCACGTACACTTTCATTGAAGCGTACAAACAATTCACCGTCAGAGAATTTCTCGCTGTGTACCTGGCAAAGATCCAATCCCAGCTCCTGTGCAATCTTACCACCCAAATGCAGGGCGGTGCTGGTGCAGTATAGTTTACAATTTTCCATACGTCTTAAACATTAACAAGTTGGTTTATTCTTGCACGCTCACGAATCGCTTCAAATGTGGTCGTGCTTTTTATCTCTCCGTTTTCAAATACCGTCTGCAGCAAATCAGCAGCAAGTGAAGCATCTTCTTTCACTGTTTTCAGTGTACCGTTCTCACTGATCAGTTTCAGTCTTCCTGCTTTCGATGTTTTGAATGACTTCACAATCTCCCCTTTCTCATTCATCTCTGTAGGCGCTTTCTTCACTTCGATCACTTTACCATTCACTTCGGCATGTGAGCATTTCATGGCATACTTCTGTGTATCACGGTTTACTTTTTGCAACAGGGCACCGCCCATGCCCAGTACAAGATTCTCGGCAGCTATACCATTGCTCTTCAATGCTTCATAAATCACTTTGATGGAATCATAATCCACACCATCGCCTTGTATCACGCGTAGCTGCGTTGGTAACACTTTATATCCTTTGCTGTTAACCGTGAAGCCAAACTTCTCAAACAACAGTTCATATACTTTCAGCAAGGTCATCACCGGGTCACCACTATCCGGGCGTACTACCAATCGTCCATTACGATTTAGTATTTCTTCTTTCAATTCTGTTCCCCAGTATTCACTCACCGCGCGGAAGATATCATATGAATCCGATACGCAACTCAATATACCTTCAGGATAAGCCTGCAGCACATGTCTGAATATATCTTTCTCTCCTTCCGGACCATACAGCGTCATGATGGAGTGTTCCGTGGCAGGCACTGACATACCATACACTTGCTTCGCACCGTAATACTCTTTCGCTAAGGCAGAAGCATACACGGTATCGCTTCCCATAAAGCTGATCAGGTGAGCCGAACCACCAAGGCCAGCGCTTTCAACCGAACTTACTCCACGGAAACCAAAGTCATTCAACACAAAATCAATTCCTGCCTTCGCAGATTCATCACATGTTTCATCGTAATACTGTTCCACTACTTTACGAATAGCACGCGACAGCGTAGCCACCGTACTTGGATACCACAACTGCATCAGCAATGTTTCCAGGAAGTTGGTCAACCAGAAGCAATTCGGATCCGTGTTCTCAATCGTCATCAACACATTATGCACCGGCACTGCTGTTCCTTCCGGTACTGCTTTGATGCGCACGGGCAACTTGCCTCCATGCTTCTCCAGTATGTAATCAAAGTTCTTTCTTTCAAATACACCCTTGCGACCGAACACACCGTTCAGTATTTGCTCCGCTTCATCCACATCGGCTTTGGTGAAGGCTACACCTTGCAGGTATTCTTTAAGAAAATATTGCAGACCATAGAATACAGTTTCATCAAACACACCTCCACGACTTTCCAGGTAAGAATAAATCTTTGTAGTGCCGGGCACATAGAGTTTATAGTGTGAATATTTGTAAGCGTCTGCGAGTAAGAGAAAATTAACCTTTTTCATTGTAATAGAAATTAGTAGTTAGTATGGAGCAGTGAGAAATGTTCTATCACTACTTGTTATATTTTTTCATGAGTATATCAAACTGTGGGTAATGCTCTTCGGCAATGGTTTTATTTTCCAGCATCTCCGAAAGTTCTTTCAGTGTGAACCATTTTACTTCGGCAATATCATCGCTGCCTTTTACATCGCCACCGACATAGTCGGCAGAGAATAAAGTAGTGATGATCTTGTCTTCTTCCTTGCGGTAGCGCCAGTCGTTTACACGCAGTGACGCTTCGTATTGCATCGGTGTTGTTTCCACCGGGCCGCATTCTTCGCGCAGTTCGCGTTGTGCAGCTATTTCATAACTATCATCGGTAGGATCAGTAAAGCCACCCAGTAGTCTCCATTTGTTATCAATGTTCTTTCTTCCCAACAGTATCTCTTTCTTGCTGTTGCGAAACAGTGCAATGTCTACCGTAGGATATACTTTGAGATATGTATTGGAGTAGGCATAGATCACTCCTACGCGGAAGCTCTCGGAATCCATCACCTTATCACTGATCTGCTGACGAATCACCGTTGAGTTGTAGTCACCACTCTCAGGAAGTTCCTGTGTATTGTACTGACCACTGTAATAACCAATGAAGCTATCACGACTTCCATACAATATAAACTTCGATCCTACAAAAGTGCTGCGCAGCAACTCATCCAGGTTTTGCGACCATTTGCTATCCAGCGGATGATCAGACAATGGAAGCACGACCAGGTCAGGAAACTCCTTCTTGATCATCTTCTCTCTTGTCGGAAAGTCCAACGGATTTCTGCGGCTGCCAAGTATGGGTGATATACCCAAAACAATTACAATCTTGTTGTGTGTACTGCGCACTGATTCAATCAATGCTTTGTGACCTTCATGCAGGTACGGTGATTGAAAGCGGGCGATGATGACTCCTATTTTATTCATAATTAAAAGAAATTAATTAACTCCTAAATGTTTTCGTAGTTGTTCATTGTGTAGTACATAGACGCGTTCTTCAGGAACATGAAGCTCTGCTAATGAATTCGCCTGAAGCAATTCACGCTGTGTTCTAATAAAAGATGACAGGTCTTCTATCTTTAAAATCTGTGATTGACCAAACTCTTTTAAAATATTTCCCTTCAGTCCCAGTTGAATAGCTCTGCGCTCCTGGCTATTTCCGTAAGGGTCATGATCGGGATCCCATTGCAAGCGTACTTCTTTAGAATTTAAGTCCTTCTGCCATGCTTCCCTGTCTCCATAGACATCCGGCTGATAGGAAGAGTAAGCTGCTTCACTTAATATTGTTTCAAAGAAATCTTTCTTTATCCAGATAGCAAGTACATTTTCCTGCCCTTCTTTCAAAGCCCATCCGCATCGGTACATCATCCATAGAAAGTTGGGCTTTATCCAGGACATTCTGCTGTAGCTGTAATGAGGGCCACCCAGGTGCTGATGTTTAAAAGCATATTCAGCAATCTCATTGCGATAAGCCTGATAGACCACTACCGCATCTCCTTTTGTATATGCCACTATGTGCTTTCCCTTTTCGGGGATTTCATTTATGTAGCGGCTATAGTTTTCAAAAGTGATATTCATATTCCTATTTGTGTTATTTATACGCAAATATAGATCAGTCAGTTTACAGTTTCAGAATTAATTTGCGTAAAAAATACAATATATACCTAACTCTCTGTTTATCAATTACTATCTTATCAATATTCGTTATGCATTCTTAGTGTCCTGGTACCTTTGTGGCAAAATTTTAAGCCACCAAGGCACCAGGGCACTAATCTTTCAATAAAACAAATCAAAGTTATACCCATTCTCCTTCAGCTCGAAATACTTCTTCTTATTGAACTGGTACAACCGTGCCGGCCTGCCGGCCTTCTTCTGTACCATCTCTTCCAGTTCTTCCAGGAAACCGTAGCTAATGATTTTCTTCTTGAAGTTTCTACGGTCGATATCATGATCCAATAATACCTGGTACAAACTCTCCAGGTCCGAAAAGGGAAACTTCTTATCCAGCAACTCAAAACCAATCGGTTCATACGCCAGCTTTCCGCGAAGTCGCTTCAATGCTATGGCCAATATCTCTTTATGATCAAATGCCAGTTTGGGCAGCTTCTTGATATTAAACCATTCCGCATCTTCCGCATCCGTCTGTGCCGACAGATGATGCTGCCCCGGCCTTACCAAACCAAAATATGTAACGGATACAACTCTGTTACGCGGATCACGATCCGGCTCACCGAATGAATACAACTGCTCCAGGTAGTTGACCGTGATGCCTGACTCTTCTTTCAACTCACGCCTTACCGCAGTCTCCAGCGATTCATCATTCAATACCAGGCCGCCTGGCAGTGCCCATTGCTTCTGATACGGCTCGTACTTTCTTTTGATGAGCAAAACGGATATGCCCTGCTCCGGCTCATAGCCAAACACCACGGCATCTACGGCTACTTTGATCTGTTGCATACGAAATGATTTATTAGCGTTAAATATACACAAATCAATAACTAATACATGTCCGGATAATTAAACCTAACACCTGTTTCGTGGCTAAAACTACCTGCATTATCTTTTTGTCTGCGCAACGGTATTTATACCTTTGCGCCTGCATGCATTTGTCTTTTGATTTGTGATGTTGATATCGTCTGCCTTATTGCGCTTATACTATGAAAACATCTTCTGAAGCATTACCTCTATCCGGTCAGGTCAATGCACAACAAACGGTTTATACCATCCTGTTCACCATCAGCTTCACTCATTTGCTGAACGACATGATGCAGTCCGTCATCCCTGCAGTATACCCGTTAATCAAAGATCAGTTTCAACTCACCTTTACTGAAATCGGATTAATCACACTTACCTTTCAGCTTACGGCTTCACTCCTTCAGCCTGTAGTGGGTTATTACACAGACAAGCGCCCATTACCTATGTCATTAGCTATCGGCATGGGCTTTACTTTATTAGGTCTGCTCTCTCTTTCTGTAGCGGGTAGCTTTGCCATGTTACTTGTATCGGTGGCGTTGGTAGGCATGGGTTCCTCTGTATTTCATCCGGAGTCATCGCGCGTAGCACAGCTGGCATCGGGTGGTCAGAAAGGATTAGCACAGTCTATCTTCCAGGTGGGTGGCAATGCAGGTAGTGCTTTCGGCCCGTTACTTGCCGCTGTCATCATTATGCCCAACGGTATGCATAGCGTAAGCTGGATATCCATCGCCGCGCTTATTGGTATGCTCTTGCTATGGCGCGTAGGGCAATGGTATGCTGCACATCTTCATCTCAAAAAATCAAAAGCAATCAGTAACTCAAGCAGCGCTCCTGCATTTTCTAAAGCAAAAATTGCTGGTGCTATCGGAATTTTGTTGTTGCTCATCTTCTCCAAGTATTTCTACATGGCAAGTATGAGCAGTTACTTCACCTTCTTCCTTATGGATAAGTTCCATGTGAGCGCACAGCAATCACAGATTTACTTATTTGCATTTCTTGCTGCTGTTGCTGTGGGCACCATCATCGGTGGGCCATTGGGCGATCGCTTCGGTCGCAAAATCATTATCTGGTTTTCCATATTGGGTGTGGCTCCCTTCACCTTGCTGTTACCACATGCCAACTTGTTCTGGACCATTACACTTGCTGTCATCATTGGTATGATCATCGCCTCTGCGTTCTCTGCCATACTTGTTTATGCTACCGACCTGGTGCCTGGCAAAGTAGGAACGATAGCAGGTTTGTTCTTCGGGTTAGCCTTTGGTATGGGAGGCTTAGGGTCTGCTTTGCTTGGCAATCTTGCTGACCGTACCAGCATCGAATATGTATTCCGCGTATGTGCCTATCTTCCATTGATAGGTATTGTCACAGGGTTATTGCCTGATATTGAAACAAAGAGATCGAAGTAAGGGTATCAATGTTTATTATGTGGATCACCTCCCGTTAAAGGTTATAACAGTGTCGCGGGGATAAAACCCGCATTTCAAAAAGATGAGCAGGCCGCGATTAAGAAAGCCAGACAGAGATTTATAGATCGCCAGCGACCTATAAATCTCTGTCTGGCTTTCTATATTTAATTCAAATGCATGGCGTTTGAACCTATATTAACAAGCTTTATCTGCATGGTTCGCAGCGAACCATGCAGATAAAGCTTTCCAAACCGCGGCCTGCGCATTACATATAACCGTGTAGTACCATCTCCGCGGAATTACTTCAGCCTTCATAGTACGACTGCACCAGATAAACCTCCAATGAAGAACAAATCAATAGACATTACTATCCGGTTAAGCATCAATAAAAATAGCTTTGCTGTACATACTATTCTTTTATTACTTTTATAAATTATAACTACAATAACCCCGATGTTCTTCAACAAGATCAAACAAAGAGAGTCTGGCATACTACTTTACGGCATTACACCACCCAAGGCTACCATGCCATTGGAGAAAGTACAATCCGCAGCTGACAAAAGTCTTGATATCCTTTGTGCTTTAGATATCGATGCCCTGATTGTTTATGATGTGCAGGATGAATCGGCCCGCACCAATGAAGAGCGCCCCTTCCCTTTCTCCAGCGCACTTGATCCATTTGAATACACCACTGAATACCTGCAGCGCCTTTGCATACCCAAGATCATCTATCGCCCCGCAGGTAAATTCAGCAAAGAAGAGTTAACTCACTGGCTGCAACAATTAAGCAGTCATAATTTCTACCCCGTATTTGTAGGCCTGCCTTCACCTGACTATGTTGTAAAGACGAGCCTGAAAGAAGCATATGAAATCTGGCGTACCAACCATGAGCATCATTCGGTTATCGGTGCAGTCACCATACCTGAGCGTCATGCCATCTTGAAAGATGAAGATGTGCGCATGATGGATAAAGTGGGCAGTGGTGTGAGTTACTTTATCTCACAATGTATCTTCAATGTAGCATATACGAAGCAGACCTTGCAGGCATTGCTGGCCAATTGCCAGTCGTGCAAGAAGGAATTACCTACCGTGATCTTCACGCTCACGATCTGTGGTTCCGCCAAAACACTTGACTTTATGGAATGGCTGGGCATACATGTACCCGATGATATCAAAGAAGAGCTCAGGTCATGTGAGAATCCCGCAGCACGTTCCGTAGAGATCGCCACCGCCATCGCCAAAGACCTTATCGAATACTGCCAGCAAAACAACATCCCCTTCGGTTTCAACATCGAAAGTGTAGCCGTACGCAAGGAAGAAGTAGATGCCTCCATCGAATTACTGAAGACCGTAGATCAGTTGCTCAGAAATAATGGCCTGCGAACTTCAGTAAAAAAAGAAGGAGTTAATTCTGTGGCGGATTGATAAGAGTCTGTATTTCATCCCAGTTCCAGGCCGACGATTTTGCAGGTAAAACTCATTTTTCGGTAACTGAATCACGGTTCACGAAAACATGCTTTGCATAGTTCACTTTCCAGCCATCGAGCAATGATTGATTACCATTCAATCGTTTTATAAAATCATCATAGTTCTTATTCGCTGTTGATGACCAGGCTACTTCGGCTAAGGCAATAGCACGGGGGTACACTTTGTATTCCACTTCATCTCCTGTCTTCATGTATTCTGTCCATACGTTGGCTTGTGTGCCGATGATGTGCTTTGCCTGATCGGGAGTGAGTTGTGGTGGAAGCGGATCGTAATCATAAACGGTTTTCACGGGTACATATACTTTCACAGCCAAGGGTTCTGATGCTGAGCTATCCTGCATGTAATCGAAGTACAACCATTTGGATGGTGTCATGATCACGTCATGATTTTGTTGTGCTGCGGCAATGCCTCCCTCCTCGCCCCGCCAGCTCATGACCGTTGCATTGGGCGCAAGCCCACCTTCCAGTATTTCATCCCAGCCAATGATGCTTTTGCCTTTGCTGTTAATGTACTTCTCCATACGCTGAACAAAATAACTTTGCAGCTCATGTTCATCTTTTAGTTTTTCATTTTTCATTCGTTTCTGGCAGAGCGGACATTTCTTCCATCCTTCCTTAGGGCATTCATCTCCGCCGATGTGAATGTATTTGCCCGGAAACAAAGGAATCACTTCATCCAGTACATCCTGAAGAAAAACAAAAGTTGATTCTTTACCTGCGCAGAATACTTCGTTGAATACTCCCCAGGTAGTAGCTGTCTCATACGGCCCACCCGTGCAGCCCAGTTCAGGATAGGCAGCCAATGCTGCGAGTGCATGCCCGGGCATTTCTATTTCCGGCACCACAGTGATGTAGCGTTGTGCGGCATAAGCAACTACTTCTTTTACTTCTTCCTGTGTATAATATCCGCCATGGCGGGTCTTGTCATATTCATGTGGTTCGTTGCGGGTGCGTGTAGTGGCACGACCGATCACGGTTTCCTTTCGGTAAGCTGCCATCTCCTGAAGTTTAGGGTATTTCTTAATCTCTATGCGCCAGCCCTGATCTTCCGTAAGATGCCAGTGAAAGGTATTGAGTTTGTAATGCGACATCAGATCGATGTACTTCTTTACAAATGCTACCGGAAAGAAATGACGCCCCACATCCAGATGCAAACCTCTCCATACAAAGCGAGGCTGATCGGTAATAGCCAGGTAAGGCAACTCCGTTTCACCCGAAACAAGGAAAAGCTGAAACAGACTTTGCACTCCATAGAACAAACCCGCACCCGTTGAAGCACTGATCTTCACTCCTTCTTTATCGATTGAAAGCCGGTAGCCCTCATTTCCCAGGGAATCTGCAACAGAAGTCGATAGTGTGATTGAACTGGCGGATGATGCACTGTTGCTGATCGTGCTTTTGATATTCTTTGTTTGCAGAAATTCCTGTAGCAGTTGCGCTACGTTTTTCTCATCTATGGAAGTAGCAACTAGGGTTACTTCATCCGTTAATATAATCCAACCCTTTCCAGCAATGACCTGAGAAGGTTTTGGTATGATATTGACCTCCGCTACTTTACTTTCTTTCGGTGTACATGCCGCAATGAATGCAAGCAATAACAGGAGGCAGATATTCTTTTTCATATTGAAAATTATGAAAAAGAATCGAGTAACAATTCACATTTACAATAATGATTGACTCCATTACCTGACAGGCTGAGGATTTAATTATCAGTCGTATGATTTTTCATTTTTTATTAAAAAACATTATTCCATATTAGAGCTAGCTAAAAACTAAACTCAACTGAATAGCTTACTTTAATTCTTCATCAATGAACTCCAAAGAAACCAAAACATTAAAAGCACTTGCCTCCATCCTGTTTTTATTCCTGCTCATTGGCGCACTTCCGCTTTCAGCACAGAAGAACTCCTCTTCGCCAACAAAATCCTTAGCAGAACTTCAACAGGATTTTGTCAATCTGCGCTTCGGTATGTTCATTCATTTCAACATCCCCACTTTTATGGATCAGGACTGGGCCGATCCGGAAGCTTCACCTTCGCTCTTCAATCCTACCAAACTGAATTGTGACCAATGGGCAAAGGCAGCAAAGTCGGCCAACATGAGTTATGGTTGCCTTACTACCAAACACCACAGTGGGTTTGCCATCTGGGATACAAAGACCACGGACTATAATGTAATGAACAGTCCGCTGAAGCGCGATGTAGTGAAAGAATATACGGAAGCCTTTCGTGCCAACGGATTGAAAGTGATGCTGTATTACTCTATACTCGATACACATCATAAACTTCGCCCGCACCAGATCACGCGCAAGCATATCGATATGGTGAAAGCCCAGCTGACCGAATTACTTACCAACTATGGGGAGATCTCCGCATTAATCATTGACGGCTGGGATGCACCCTGGTCGCGCATATCGTATGATGATATTCCGTTTGAAGAAGTGTATCATCTGATCAAGTCTATTCAGCCTAATTGTTTAGTGATGGATTTGAATGCAGCGAAATATCCTGCGGAAGCATTGTATTATACCGACATCAAATCGTATGAACAAGGTGCAGGTCAACACATCTCGAAAGAGAAGAACACATTGCCCGCGCTCTCTTGTCTGCCCATCAATAAGAACTGGTTTTGGAAAACGAAGTTCCCGACGGATGCCGTAAAAGATCCCGCCAAACTGGTAAACGACAACATCATTCCGTTAAACAAAGTGTATTGCAACTTCATATTGAATGTAGCGCCTAATAATGACGGACTGATTGATGACAATGCGCTCGCTGCATTGAAGTCCATCGGCAGCCAATGGAAGAATGCGGGTGCAGTTGATCCATTACCTAAAGCAGATGCGCCCATCCTCTCCACCAACATCGCCAAACACCGCCCAACCTACAGCAGCTGGAGCGATGATATGGACATCATGGACTTTGCCAATGACGATGACTTCAGCACCCGCTGGGTATCGAATAGCACGGTGAAGACACCATGGCTGGAAGTTGAACTTGATCGTGAGCAACCCTTTAATATGATCACCCTGTATGAAGCCGAAGCACGCATCAAAAAGTATCACTTTGAATATCATCAGAATGGAAAGTGGATACCTCTTGCAACAACAGCGGTATCAGGTAAAGCAAAAGTTCATCGCTTTGCTTCCGTTACCGCAGATCGTATCCGGGTGACTATTGATGAATTTTCAGCGCCTCCGGCCATTGCGGAGTTGGGGGTTTATGCGGAGAGAAGGTGATGTTCAGTTAGTGAAGACTCATTTAAAATAAATAGATTCTTTTCCATATCTCATCTGAGACATAGAAAAGAATCTGTTTATAAAATAACCTCTACTGGCTACAGT
>NNBV01002710.1_pt1 | contig 10891 bp, 8 predicted proteins | sample 1173771 | NCBI WGS metagenome assembly NNBV01 (sample SAMN07173938, study PRJNA388173) | plant metagenome | isolation source: symbiotic tissue sample KVS11 | place: Norway: Troms, Kvaloya island
ATACATAGTATAAAGCCGCTCTGTTATACCATGCATCTGTCATTTTATTGTCCAATTCAATAGCTCGCGTTAATATASGCAAAGCTTCTCTGTTTAAATTTGTTTTTAAATACCGTATTGCAATATTATAAAAATCGAGTGCAAGTGCTTTATCAGAAATTTTATTCCTAACCGTAATCCCTTCAACTTTGAAATTAACAGGAAGGCTAACCCAAGATTTAACTGGAATCCCATACTTTTGTGCAGGTTCAAATTCTCCCAAAAGAGTTATAACTCTATAGGCTTCGAGCGAAAATAATTCGTGATCTGATTCGATAAAAGTAATTGAGTCAATCCTACCTTTCTCACTTATTAATAATCTTGCCAGTACTTTTCCACTTTGTCCATGATTCCTCATATTTTCTGGCATCTTCAAATTTTCTCTTATAAGTTTTATCATTCCGGAATCCCCAATTTTACAATAGGCCTCTTTATCCACATTTGTGAAAACAGTGTTTTTAATGGAGTCTGGAAGGTTCTTTAATTTGGTAAGTGAAATCTGAATTCTACTCCCTTTAGTACTTATGAAAACTGGTTCGTATTCAGGATGACTGATAATAATTCTACTGGAACTATCCGCTGCTATCTGAAAATATCCCATAATATTAGTTATCACCTCTGCGCCATTTTGATCAATCAATATTTTCGCGCCATTAATAGGTCGTTTTGTTTCATTGTCCACAACTTTTCCTATAACCTGAGTTTGGCCGTTTGAATATAAAACAGAGAGAATCAATGTAAAAAAAGAGAGGATGTATTTGTGAGGTGTCATTGTAACATCATATGAAGGATTTCCTGATATGCGAAAAATAACAACTCAGACTGCATAAATCAAACGCAGATTTATGTTTTTTCAACCAACCTTCATTTCGTAATTTCTTTAGTTAAAGAATTAAATGATTAATTAAGGAGCTATCTCTTCTTCAATTGCTGAAACTCTGCTTCCGTAAACAACCGTGAGTGAATGATAAACCGAAGCCCAAGTGGAATCTCTAATGAAAAACTCGCTCCTCTTCCTTCGGTCACATCAAGTGTGAGCTCGGTATGTTTCCAGTATTCATACTGGTCACGTGCCATATAAAATTCACATCCATGCACTGCCCCCAGACGCACATCGCTTTCACCTATTCTGAATTCGCCTATGGGGAAGCACATGGGCTGTGAACCATCGCAGCATCCTCCGCTTTGATGAAACATAAGCTCACCATTTTGCTTTCGCAGCTTATCAATGATAGCAATTGCTGCTGGTGTAACTTTTACTTTATCGATCATAGTATTAAATTAAAAAACCGCAGAGGCACAGAGTACGCAAAATATGAATCGAAAATCTACTCAGCGTTCTTTGCTTCTCTGCGGTTAAAATTATCTATTAAAAGAATCCAAGCTTCTTCTTATCGTAAGAGATGAGCATGTTCTTGGTCTGGCGATAATGTTCGAGCATCATTTTATGATTCTCACGACCGAATCCCGATTTCTTATAACCACCAAATGGTGCGTGAGCAGGGTAAGCATGATAGTTGTTAACCCAAACGCGCCCTGCTTTGATAGCACGTGGCACGGTGTATAATTCATGCGCATCGCGTGTCCATACACCGGCACCCAATCCGTACAAGGTATCATTGGCTACTTCAATGGCTTCTTCGGTTGTTTTGAATGTGGTGACACAAACTACAGGACCGAAAATTTCTTCCTGGAAAATACGCATCTTATTATTGCCTTTGAAGATGGTAGGCTGAATATAATAGCCACCACCCAGTTCACCATCAAGTTTATTTACTTCTCCACCAGTGAGCACTTCAGCACCTTCTTCTTTACCAATTTTTAAATACGATTTAATTTTTTCGTACTGATCATTAGAAGCCTGCGCTCCCATCATCACTGTGCCATCCAATGGGTGACCGATTTTTATTGCTTTAGTCCGTTCAATCACACGCTTGATAAATTTATCGTAAATGCTTTCGTGAACAAGTATGCGCGAAGGGCACGTACATATTTCGCCCTGGTTCAATGCAAACATCACTGCACCTTCAATGGCTTTATCAAAGAATTCATCATCGGCATCCGCTACCGAAGGGAAGAAAATATTAGGTGATTTCCCTCCCAGCTCCATGGTGGCAGGAATGATATTCTCTGAAGCATACTGAAGAATCAAACGACCGGTTGTGGTTTCGCCTGTAAAGGAAATTTTGGAAATGCGTGACGACTGTGCTAATGGTTTTCCTGCTTCCACACCAAAACCAGTTACTACATTGAGCACACCAGCAGGCAGAATACTGCCGATTAACTCCATCAACACCATAATCGATGTTGGTGTTTGTTCCGCTGGTTTCACTACTGTACAACATCCGGCTGCCAACGCAGGAGCAATCTTCCAGGTAGCCATGAGCAATGGAAAATTCCATGGAATGATTTGTCCTACTACACCAAGTGGTTCGTGCAATACAATGCTCACTGTATTTTCATCATGCTCCGACACAGAACCCTCTTCACCACGGATCACACCTGCGAAGTAACGGAAGTGATCCACCACTAAAGGCAAATCAGCAGCACGCGTTTCACGAATGGCTTTACCGTTATCAACTGTTTCTACCTGTGCGAGGTATTCGAGATTGTCTTCGATTACCTGCGCTACTTTCAACAATGTATTGCTGCGATAGGTAGGTGATGATTTACTCCATGCCGGAAATGCTTTGTGTGCAGCATCCAATGCCTTCTCAATATCTTCTTTAGTACCGCGTGCTGCACGCGTAAACACTTTTCCATCGATGGGCGAAATATTATCAAAGTACTCTCCACTTGCCGGTGCTACCCATTCGCCACCAATGAAATGGTCATAATGTGGTTTGAAATCAGGACGCTTGAATTCTACTGCTTTCGCCTTCTTTTTTGCTTCTACTGTTTCCATAATCGCTGTTTGTTTTAATTAATCCCGTCAAAAGTGAGCCGCTAAAAGTCGGAAAACTGATCCCACAGTATCAAAAAGCATACTAACAGTCCAATTTCAATCGTTTACTATAAAATTTTGTACATTTCATCTCATGGAAATCGGCAGGCATTTACAATCCATCCATCTGAAAGACGAACGCTCTCTTTTCACTTTAGTGGAAAACCGTTCCTCGTTTACGCTGGAGAATTGTGAGCTCAATGTCTTCGAAACACATCAGCAAGCGCAAAAGGTAAACCTGATGTTTGGCGATCTGGTGTTGACCAGTATGCTGCGTGGCAAAAAGATCATGCACTTATTTAATCAGGAAGGATTCGACTACCTGCCGGGCGAGTCGGTTATTGTGCCTCCCAATGAAATCATGAAGATTGATTTTCCTGAAGCACGATCAGATAATCCTACACAGTGTATTGCACTCGCTATTTCCAGCGATCAGATTTTAAGTACCATCAATTTATTGAACGAGCACTTTCCTAAAGTAGAATCGAAAGACAGCTGGCGTATTGATGAGTCCATCTTTCATCTCATCAACAATCATGATCTGGCAGATATCATCAACAGGCTCGTTCGCATCAGCATAAAAGAACACGCCAAAGAAAAGGATGTACTGGCGGGTTTGGCTTTACGCGAACTATTAGTACGCCTGATGCAAACACAGGCACGTCAGTTATTTGAATCGAACTATGCACGGCTGGCTTCCAGTCATCGTTTTGCACATGTCATGCAATACATCAAAGACAACCTGCGCGAAAAAATCAACCTGGAAGGGCTTCATGAAAAAGCTTCGATGAGCCGCGCTAATTTTTTCAGGAAGTTCAAAGAAGAATTCGGCCACTCTCCTGCCGACTATATCCTGAGGGAACGCATCAAACTGTCGAAAGAATACCTGCATAATCCATTGGTACAGGTAACGGAAGTATGTTTCATGGCCGGATTTCAAAGCCTCAGTTATTTCATCCGCATCTTCAAAAAAGAGACAGGATTAACCCCTAAAGGCTATCAGCAACAGTTTGTTTAGTAAGTAAGACCGTTCGAAGATAAAATCGATTGGTGTGCATGATTATCCCCCGGCATGTCGTTATTTTGAGATCAGAACTAAATTCATCTATGAAAAAAATATTCCTGTTTGCTATCGTGATTTTTGCTGCTTCTTCGGCCATGGCGCAAATCAATCTCAAAAAATTAAAAGACAAAGTAACCGGCACCAGCGGCAGCCTTTCTACCGATGAAGTAGCACAAGGCCTGAAAGAGGCGCTGACCAATGGTGTATCCAAAGGCTCAGACCTGGTCTCGCAAGTAGATGGCTATCTTAAAAATACAGAGATCAAAATTCCATTTCCTCCGGAAGTGCAGCAGGTAGAAACCAAACTACGTGCAATAGGCATGGGCAATGAAGTAGACAAGTTTGTTACTTCCCTCAACCGCGCAGCAGAAGATGCGGCCAAAGAAGCAAAACCTATCTTCGTAACAGCAGTAAAAGAAATGACGATACAGGATGCATGGTCGATATTGAAAGGCGAACAGAATGCGGCAACACAATACCTTGTTAAAACTACCTCCACTCCATTGAAGGCCAAATTCAAACCCATCATTCAGGCTTCATTGGCGAAAGTGAATGCCACCAAGTATTACAAAGATCTAGTAACAGCGTACAATAAAATTCCTTTGGTGACAAAAGTTAATCCTAACCTGGATGATTATGCTACCGATAAAGCTGCCGATGGTTTGTTCATTATGATTGCCAAAGAAGAAAAGAACATTCGTGAGAACCCGGGAGCAAGAACCACGGAGTTGTTGAAAAAAGTGTTTTCTCAGAAATAGACTTTTCAATCACTTTACATGATTCAGTTTAGCCACAGATGTCACAGATTACCACGGATTAATTTCAGTTAAATCTGTGCAAATCTGTGAAATCTGTGGCTGTAAATTTATTACATGCATCCCTTCTGTTTGTAATATCATTACTGGAAACTGAGATGATATTTGTTATCTCAAAACGAAATACTAAGATCCATCTTCAGCTTTAGGTTATCAATGGCAGTGGGCAATTGATAATCACCATAGCGATAGAATACACCGGCACCAAAACCAATGAAAGCCACATTGAAATAATTGAAACGGATAAGGTTACGTAATGTAACTCCCGATTCGAAGTAGCCACGCTCATACGATTGCAGGGTCTCATCCCTGATACCAATATTCATTATATTACCAATGGTGCCTCTTCCAATACCCTGGCTCACTATCAATTCAGGTTTGCTGTATTTAATGTTGTAAAAGATATTCCCAAAGTTTTGCTTAACAAACAAGTTGACATACTGATCAGCCACAAACTCATAAATACCCATGGTCTGGAAAAAGCCTTCTACTTCGTAGGTGCTCTGCTTCACTCCTCTTCCATAATATAATCTGCTCATAGGTGCTATTCCATTTAGCAAACCAGCACTTAGTGTAATACTCGTTACTCCCAACCTTCGATGCTTCCATCGATCAGCAAGTAAAACATCATAACGCGTATAACTAAAGTTATCGCTTTGCAATACGTCCGGTATAGCTTGCGTAACGCGTAATGATACAATCGGAAACTGAAAGGCATTCATGGCATAGCGGCCATTCATACTATACGTTTTTTGATTAGCTGCATAATTAATTTCCACTGCAGCTTCGGAAAGGAGGAATGTGTTTTTTTCTTCACCATCCGTGAGTAAAGAATACGGATAGATAGGTTGAATACTCGTACGCATTCCGAATACATGCACGTTCCAGTTGCGAAATACTCTTGAACCTGCTTTTAGCATAATACTTTTAGTGTGATCAAAACGGGATGCAGCCCAATCACGCAGTACAAGACTGCTAATGCGCGGAATTTCTTCAAAGAAACTCTGAGCACCTTGTTCGGTAATTGTGTTGGCATAGCTGGCGCGCACATACATCTGCTTTGCCTGATTGATATTTGCTTGGAAAAAACCTCCATATTTCCATCGCTGATCTTTTATTCCATACCCTACCCAACCGCCTACGCGAATATAACGTGAGAAAGAAGGTCCCGTTTGAAGCCCAATACCTATACGTCCTCGTTCATATCTATTGAACTTGTATATGCGCGACAAATCAACATCCATTTTACCTATTGGAATAACACCGCTGGCCAAACCTTCTACAGCATGGTCAATGATCTTAAATGCTTTCATGATGGAGCGGGCAGAGTCATAAAACGAATAAGTCAGCAAATCCTTTTTCTCCAGAGGTACAATCCTGTTCTTACTTAACAACACACTATCCTCAACGGCAGTGAGATCTACTCCCACTCCTTCAAATGTTTTCGCATCGATAGGAACATTGATGCTGATCGCAGATAAGTAACTTCTCACTTGCATCGTAAGAGCGCGATTATTGAATTTATATTCGCGGAAAAAGAGATCTGTATTTAGCTGAGATGGAAACCATCTGCCATTCACGAGTTCATAATTCTGCTGCACACGAAATCCAATCTTTGCAAAGCGATCCGTAGATTCAGCGATAATATTTTTTATGGCATATCCCTTTGTACTTATGGATACTTGTCCCTTGAGGGAATTAAAAGTTGATCCCTTCAATGGTTCATAAGAGATGACATAGACAGAGTCGCTTTCATTATAGAGGGTATCGGTCAGCTCAAAATCATATTTATTCCAGCTGCCTTTCGATACCGGGTTAAGATAGTCTTGTGCAAAAATCTTTATCTGCTCATCGTAAAATCCAAAAGGCTGGTAGTCGGTGGGCAGGGATGCAAACAAAGGAGAATTGAATCCGGAGATTTTATAGGTCAGTAGTTTCTCAAAGTTTTTATTGGGTGCACTGAATTTCTTTTCGGTTACTGATTCCGACATAAAAACGTGTTGCTTCTCCGCTATGTTCTCCATTTCAATCATCTCCTTCTCCTTCTTTCGCAATGGCTTTTCATTTACCGCAGCCAATAATAAGAGCGAATCCACATTCAATGTTTTTCCCAACAATGCCGCCGTCACCTTGTTATATGAGGTGTATTGATACGAGCTGAGATTTTTGGGATCGTGCTTTTGCCGGTTGGCCACCGCTTTTCGAATGATCCCCCACGCGGGATTTTCACCTGCATTGACAACCACTTCCTGCAATTGATTTTTGGCAGCAATTAAAACCTGATTCGGAGTTCGTGCTAACGCTGCCGCTGATACTATCCTGGTTTGATAACTAATGTGGCTAACTGTAATCTTGCCGATATATCCTTGCGGGAGATTCAATACATACTTTCCATCGATATCGGTGGCAGCACCTGTGCGGTGATCATCCAATGTGAGGTAAGCAAATGCAATAGGCTGACGAATGATGCTATCATAAAGCGTACCTTGTATTTTTTGCGCGGAAGCAGAAAGAAAGTAAAAGCAGAATAGCGTGGATAAAAAGATCCGGATGGGTAGCTGCATTCAGTAATATATTACCATGAATATACTGCTATGGTAAGCAAAGCACAAATTATCAATCTGATACATTTTCAAAGAAAGAATAGCAGTTAAAAATGTGACGAAATTATAACGACAACATCTTAATATGATTGCCTGAATCAATTGACTTTCTCTTATTGAAATACTGATGATTTCCATCTATCAGATCAAATGATTTCGCTTTCTTATTGGAATAAAGATTAAACACCCAGAATTTATCTTCATGATTTAGATAGCTAAATATGCCCTCATTGTTGCATATATCAATAAGCTTTACTAATAATTCATACTTCACATTCTTTCCGAAAGTAAATTCTATTCCCATAGTAGAATCCTCACTCTGCATCAATTCTCTGATTGCAACTTGTGCAAAGGCTAATTTAATTTCATCTTCTTTTGCTCCAGTTAAAGTAATTCGCATGAATTTATCATTAACAAATTTCAAAGGGCTTGACATAAGACCAGATGTATCCTTAGGATCCCAATAAATGATCTCTATGCACCCTTCTGATTGACCTAAAAAAATCTTTTTGTAACAAGACGCATAAATTAAAAAAGGAATAACGGCAAGACTGAACAAGCCTGCCGGATAAAGAAGTTTCCTCCCTGGTCTTCGTTGAAGCATTTCGGGTTATTTATTGCTTATAACCAGGCAGGGTCAAAAAAGTCACATGAGGTTATCAAAAAGCGAAGTGAATTAATCCACATATTTATCCTCTACCACACCTGTCTTACTTATTGTGTCGTGCCAACCTCCTTTATCACCAAATAAGAATGAAAGCGAATCGAAAGGAATTAAGCGGCAAAGCGAACGAACCAATGTTGTGGAAAAAGAAGGATAACCTCCCTGCGCATTAATCACTGTCGTCTTGGTAAGCACCTTCCCAAATGAAGTATGGAAAAAATATTCCACCAGTAAATAGTAAACAACGATCAGGAAATATTCCAGCAAAACAATGATGATCGGCACCACCATATATGAGACGTTATCAAAGAAAGGCTCAAAAACATAAGACCACCATTGATAAGAATTGTAAATGATCAGCACTAACAGCAAGGCATCCAATAAGCGGTTTAAAAATCGTGTACCTTTCGACACGGGTACATAATGAAGGGCAACTGATCCATCCTCTTGCTTGCTCTCCTGAATTTTAGGAGTGCGGTGCAGCGCAAGCACCGATAGCGCAATGAACGTGATCACCAGTTCGGCTGTTTCTATTACCAAAGGAATCAATACCTCTGACGAACGCTCTGCAATAAACAAGCGGGCCATGGCAGGAATATAACCAAACAACGAACTCACAAACACATAAATAAGATACAACCGCAGCAGTTGCGATTTTTTAAATCCGCTGAAGTAAAACTGAAGTAAACTACTCACACCTATCAATAATGTAAGGCAATAAAATACCATACTAAAGGAGAAGCCAAAGAGTCCGCTACCTGAAAAAATGGAGTAAAGCGTGATTGACCATCGGTACAAGGAATAGGCAAACAATGCAGCAAGTAATACGGATATCTGTTCTTCTTTTTTCATAGTCTCAACTCTCCGTGAAGGTAATAGGAATATGATAAACGTGGAATTGTCATTAGATCTTTAATACATCTATTTTAAATTTTGCCACAACGTATTAGATTAATGATTCTCCAGGGAGAAACTGTACCCAATAAATGATCATATTAATTCCTAATCTGTAGTCATGAATTATTTTTGCCCGTTCCAAATACGATTTACCGATTGTCCTCGGGAGTCGTAATGCAGTGCCAGATCAAATAAGCAGGCCGCGGGTTTCACCTCTGTTTTTATCATGATCGCTGGCGATCATGATAAAAACAGAGGTTGTTTCAAATCAAAGTCATGAAAAACGCTGGGCGTTTTTCATGACTTTGATTTTCTTCAGGCGCGACTACACCCTTTCTATAAAATACCGTCTATACAGCGCGCAAGAAACGATGAACTTTATAAAGTAGCTGGGTCAAGACATTATCACATCCACCTGATGCTATCAGGGTTACCTCAGTCAACCTTCCCAAACTTATTCTGGCTATCATAAGCCAACCCCAGGCCCACACTGGAAAGTTTGTTCTCGTCAGCGACTGCAGCATTTGGAAATAGTCGTTTGAATTCCGCTTGCACGGCAGGTACTTCGGTAGAACCTCCGGTGAGGATCACTAACTGTATATCATCATTTTTTATGTGCGCCTGCTGCAAACACTCGGTGGCAGCATTCGATATTTTTTCTATACGATTCTGGATGGCTTCTTCAAACTGGATCCGTTTGATGTTGACATGAAGGCCTTCTTCTATAAAATCAAAAGGTGTCTGATATTCCTCCTGCAGCGTGAGGGCAATCTTGGTTTCTTCGGTGGCTGTTAACAGCGTATGGCCCATCTCCTTCTCCAGTACTTTTAACAAGCGCTGATACCTGTTCTTATCGTGCGATTGATAAAGAATCTGTCTCGTCTGCGAAATGATTTTAGTTGTGTATAAAAAATTTACCTTACTCCACTCCGCCAGGTCGTGATAAGGCTTCAACGGAACTTCAAGGTCTTTCTCGCCATAGGTGGTCTTATAACCGATCTCAGGCATGACCGCAGCAAGGCTCAGGTCCTTATCAAAATCATTTCCCCCCACACGCACACCCGTGTTGGCAAGTATATCGGAGGAACGATCTTTTTTATTGATGTATTGATTCGATAATCTAATCACTGTAAAGTCGGACGTACCTCCACCCAGATCGACAACGATAGCTAATTTCTCTCCGATGATATTTACTTCATGCGCGAACGCGGCAGCAATAGGTTCAAACTGAAATTCAATATTCTTAAACCCCACTTGTTCGGCTATGGTTTTCAGTTCCTGTTGCGCCTGACGATCTGCCTCAGCATCATTATCTATAAAATGAACGGGCCTGCCCATCACAACATTTTCTACTTCCTCTCCGCAATAGTGATCCGTTTTATCTTTCAGATTTTTTAGAAAGGGAGCGATTATACGTTCGAACCGCATGGGCTTGCCATTGACGGCCGTACCTTGTTTCATCAGCGAAGTACCCAGCACCCGTTTCAGGCTTCGCATAAAGCGACCGTCCTGCCGGTCAAAAAACAAATCCACTGCCTTACGTCCATAGAAAGGAACATTTCCTTTTCGCTGAAAAAAAATAGCGCTGGGTGTAGTAAGATGGTCATCTTCTACAGGCACCAATGCAATCTTACCTTGCCGGGCAACCGCCACACTTGAATTGGACGTACCGAAATCTATTCCGCAGGAGGTATTTGCCATACAAATTGGGAGTGAAAAATTGGGGTGCAAGTGTACTACAAAATCACCTACTTTGCCACCCCGGTTTTATGTTTCTAAAAAGGCATAAAAAAAGACATCCCTTTTCGGGGATGTCTCCATATGAAAAACTCTATATTTTTTTTGTTAGAGTTTGAAAGAAATACC
>NNBV01002650.1_pt1 | contig 10880 bp, 4 predicted proteins | sample 1173771 | NCBI WGS metagenome assembly NNBV01 (sample SAMN07173938, study PRJNA388173) | plant metagenome | isolation source: symbiotic tissue sample KVS11 | place: Norway: Troms, Kvaloya island
GGCCAGTGTACCGATCCGTTCTTCTGCACGGAATTTGGCTGCGTACTCTTCTTCAGCAAAACGATAATCGAACGGAGCGGAAGTAATCAATTGTGAAAAGGCCTGCTGCATTTTGGGTAATGCGTCATGCGCACTCACATTCTCTTTCATGCGGATGTACATCCATTCCTGGTCTTCTTCTGTAACAAAGTACAGGCAGGGATCGGTAGGCAGATAAGGAGAACCTTTTACCACATCGCTGATCACACCAAGTACGGTGAACTCCATGCGTTCCTCTCCTTCCCTGTTCAATATAAGTTTCTCTCCTTCAGTATGCTGTAGGTTCATTACCTTCAGGGCCGACTCATTGATCACCACACCCGAGCGATCGCTGGTAAACTCACGCGAGAAATCTCTTCCGGCTACAAAGTTCCAGGCGATGGTTTTTCCATATTCAAATGTTACCTTGTTGATATTGAAAGTGGGATCGATCATATCATTCTTTTTACCCTTCCAGTCAAAGCCTCCGTTCCATCCCAGGTTACTGTTCACCGCATAATTCGATTCCGCCATCTCTTCCACTACTCCCGTCTTTTTCAATTCATTGCGAAGCACTTCATATTTTCCTTTCAATTCAGGTGAACGGGAGTGCAATGAAATCAATCCTTTGCGCGAATAACCCACGGGGCGGTTACGGGCAAACTGAATTTGCTGATACACGATCAGCGTGGCAACAATAAGACTTATCGAAACCGTAAACTGCACCACGACCAACGCACGTCTTGGTGCTGAGGCAAAACGGCCGGCTTTAAAAGTTCCCTTCAATACTTTTACTGGATTGAATGAGGAAAGATATAAAGCAGGATAACTTCCGGCCAGCAAGCCCGTGATCAATGCAAAAGTGATACCTGCCACCCATAACAATGGATTGGACCACGGCACAACAATCGTCTTGTCTGCAATGGAATTGAAGGAAGGCAATACGACTATCACCAGCAGCAATGCCACGATTAATGAGAGCATGGATACAAGTATCGATTCACTGAAGAACTGGTAGATGAGTTGCTTACGATGTGATCCTATTGATTTACGAATACCAACCTCTTTTGCTCTCTTCTCTGAACGTGCGGTGCTCAGGTTCATAAAATTGATACAGGCCAGCAGCAAAACAAATGCACCAATGGTAGCAAAGAACCAGACAAACTTCATCAGCTCACTGGTTACGGCTACTCCGTTTTTAAATTGCGAAAACAAGTGCCAGTTTTTCATGGGAAGCACAAAAAGTTCCGGCTGCGTTTTTCTTGCTTCTTCATCTACATGCGGCAGCATGGCTGCTTTAATGGAGGCCGATGCCTGCTGCACATCACTTCCCGGCTGCAGCTGAACGTAAATGTTCATGTTGTAATTATTCCATACACTGAGGTTGCTCCAGCCATCGATGAACCGATCCAATGGAGCGAAGTACGATGCTTCATTGAACTCGGAGTTCTTCGGGAGATCTTCATAGACACCCGTCACCTTCAGATCCCATTTGGCATCCATCTTCACCACCTGGTTGATCGGATCGGCATCACCAAATATTTTCTTCGCCAGTGACTCCGACAAAAAAATGGAATTCATGTCCTTCAGGCCGTGGCGATCCCCTTTCTTTATGTGCAACGAAAAAAGATCAGCTCCCTCCGGCTGCATGAAATAACCGCGTTGCGTAAACTTATCTTCACCAAGCGCGATCACCCGTTCTTCAATGCGTGAGCGCACCAGCACCACCTTGTCAAAATAAGTACTGTAATCGGATTGCAGCAATGATGCCAGCCCGGTAGGATGCACCGGATTGGTAATGAACTCACCTTCGCGGTCATAATGATGGCGATACACTTTGGCGATCCGGTCATAGTTTTTGTGATACCTGTTAAATGACAGCTCATCATAGATCCATAAGCCGATCAGCAGGGCTACCGTCATACCCAATGCCAGGCCTCCGATGTTAATCAAAGAATATCCCTTATTCTTTACCAGATTTCTCCATCCGATTTTAAAATAACTTTTAAACATACCGTATTGGTTTACTTGTTCATATCCTTCTGCCGGCCTGATAATACCCGGGCGAAACAGCAGCAGCACATCGACACCAAATCTCAAATCTGCTTTCCGTTTGCCCTTCTCCCTTACACGTTCTTCATACAACTCCATCAGATCTCCTTCTATATATTTCAGCAACTTCGGATGACAGTACCAGCGGAAGAAGCCAAGTAGGAGTTTAGGAGGTGATGTGCTGTCTCTTTTCAATCGTGTAGTAAGTTTAGTTGTTACTAGTTACTGGTTACCGGTAACTAGTAAATAGCATCTGGTAACCAGTAACCTGCATCTCTATTCCGAACGCAAACTCTTCACCGGGTTCATCAATGCTGTTTTTATTGCCTGGTAGCTCATTGTCAGTATGGAAATGAATATGGCAATAGCTCCTGCCAATATAAATACCCACCACTCAATAGCTATACGATAAGCAAAGTCATGAAGCCACTGAGTCATAACATAATAGGCTAAAGGCGCTGACAATAAAATTGAAATTAAAACCAGCTTTAGAAAATCGCTTGATAACATGAGCGTGATTTGAGAAACACTGGCACCTAATACTTTACGTACACCTATTTCTTTAGTGCGCTGCTCTGACGTAAACATTGCCAGGCCAAACAATCCCATGCATGCTATAAAAATGGCGACCAGCGTAAAGTTTTGTATGAGTTGTGAAGTTTGCTCCTCTTTCTGATAATTTTTCTGAAAGTCCTGATCAAGGAATGAATAAGCAAAAGGCGATGCCGGATTCACCTTATTCCAGCTCTTCTGAATGGATGTGATCAAGTCAGCATAATTTCCTCCTTCAACATCCAGGATCAGGTAACTGATCGGGCTACTGAAAAAAGAAGAGGCACTCAATGCAAGGGGCTTTATCTTCTGGTGCAGGCTTTGAAAATGATAGTCCTTCACGACACCTATGATATCCATGGATTTTGTTTCGTTGCGGAATTCATAGTACACCTTACGTCCTACCGCATTATCAATAGAATACCCTAATTGGTTAACCGCAGCTTCGTTCAGCACCAGTGCATTTTCATCATGAATAAACGCTTTTGAAAATGTCCGGCCTCTCAGTAGCTGAATGCCTAATGTCTCGACATACCCGGGCTCCACATATACGGTATGCAGTTCTACATTATCGTTTATAGGTTTTCCTTCTGCGTAAAAAAGCATACTCATGATACTCTCCATACCCGGGTAGGCCGATGCTTTTGTTGTTGTCACGATCCGGGAATCGTTCTGTATTTCATTTGCTAATGTTTCGCTGTTAGCATTCGCTTCTCCTGTCTGGACAGGAAGAATGATTTTTTGACTTTTATCGAAACCCAGGTTTTGATTGCTCAGGTAAGTCATTTGCTGCTTTATCAAAATGGCACCCAGAATCAATACAATTGAAATCGTAAACTGAAACACCACTAAACTTTTACGGATGGTAACTACAGAAAGTGCACTTCGTAGCGTTCCTTTTAATACCGTAACCGGCTTGAAAGAGGAAAGATAAAAGGCAGGATATATTCCGGATAGCAAACCCGTTCCCAGTGTGAGTGTAATCAACCACAGGATGACATCAGGAGTTTGAAAAAGTGAAAGCTGCTTTCCTGTGAGCGCATTGAAACCGGGAAGCAAAAACTGAATCAATACAAATGAGAATAGCAAAGCCAGCACGCTCATTAATAATGATTCGCTCAAAAACTGGCTGATCAGTGAGCCCTTCCCTGCTCCCACCGTTTTTCTCAGCCCAACTTCTTTGGCTCTCTTCTCGCTGCGTGCCGTACTCAGATTCATAAAGTTAATACATGCAATCAGCAGCAGAAATACAGCTATCGATACAAAAATATACAGGTGCTTCGCATTTCCGTTGGCAGCTACTTCATAACCGTAGTTGGAGTTCAGGTAAATATCTTCGAGTGGCTGGATGAAAAGTTTCTTATCAAAGCCGGCCGCCTTAAAGTCTTCGCCACCGTTGCGCATCAGGAACGCATTTAGTTTACGTTCAAACAATTCCGAATTCACTCCCGCTCTGAGTTTTGCATAAGTATGAAATATGCTATTGGTCGACCAGTTAGTTTGCTGCTTTACCCACCCGCCAACATCGCCATTATTCATAGAAAGGATAAGGTTGACCGGTATATGTGATTTACTATCTGAATCTTTTAATACCCCTTTTATGGTGTAGGTAAAATCACCAAAAGACAATCCTACCTTCACTACTTTATCTACCGGGTTCTCATCTCCGAAGAATCGCGCAGCGACTTTCTCAGAGATGACCATCGAATTGGGCTGATTCAATGCACTATGTACATCACCGTATTTAAAATCATAATTAAAAAGTTGAAAAAAGGTGGAGTCAGCATAATAGGTATTATTCTCAAAGAAACGTTTGCCTTCTTTCTCCGTGCTCAGCACTACTTTTTCAGCACCTGGAAAACGTAACAATCTCGTGACCTGCTCTACTTCAGGAAAATCATTCTTTAATGCTTCCGCTACAGGAGCTGCCAGTGCTACCCATTTTTCGTCCCTGGTTTCCGAAGCAATACGATAGATTCGTTCACCTTCTTTAAATTGCTTATCATAACCATGCTCATCCAATACATACAGCATAATCAGCACGCAGGTAGTCATTCCCACCGCAAGCCCGGAAATATTAATGAACGAATAACTCTTATTCTTCCAAAGGTTTCTCCATCCGATCTTAAAATAACTTTTAAACATACCGTATTGGTTTACTTGTTCATATCCTTCTGCCGGCCTGATAATACCCGGGCGAAATAGCAGCAGCACATCGATACCAAATCTCAAATCTGCTTTCCGTTTACCCTTCTCCTTTACACGTTCATCATACAACTCCATCAGATCTCCTTCTATATACTTCAGCAACTTCGGATGGCAGTACCATCGGAAGAAGCGAAGAGCGAGTTTAGGAGGTGATGTGTTGTCTCTTTTCAATATTGTAGTAAGTTTAATCGTTACTGGTTTCTGGTTACTGGTAACTAGTAACTAGTAACCAGTAACCTGCAACATCCTATTCCGACCTTAACCCTTTCATCGGACTCATCACAGCGGCTTTTATAGATTGAAAACTTATTGTAAAGAGTGCAATCAAAATTGATGTGAGTCCAGACACCACAAAAACATCCCAGCCTATTGTTGTTCTGTATACATAATCCTCAAGCCAGCGTGACATTAAATACCAACTAATTGGCGCTGCGATGATGATGGATATCAAAACCAGTCTTAAAAAATCCCATGTGAGTAATTGAAACACACTGTTTAATGAAGCACCAAGTACCAGCCTGACACTGATTTCTTTACTTCGCTGTTCCACCATAAAGGCAGACAAGGCAAACAGGCCTAAGCATGCTACTACAATAGCCAGTATTGAAAAGCCATTGAATATCTTTCCCATGCGTTGCACATCACTGTACATGACAGTATAACGCTCATCTAAAAATGAGTACCGGATAGGCTGATGTGGAGCAAACCTGTTCCACACATGGGTAATGGATTGAATACGTTCACTCATATCACCTGCCTGTAGCTTAACAGCAAGTACAGATGCCTCTGAACCCATTACTAACGCCAGTGGCCGAATGCCTTCGCGCAATGATTCAAAATGAAAATCTTCTGCAATGCCAATCACTGTCCACACACCAGCATAGTTGGTGATGCGTTTTCCCAACATATCACCGCCCAGTTCTTTCGCCATCTTTTGATTGATGATAATGGCGCTTGAATCTGAAGCCAGATCGCGATTGAAGTTCCTGCCTTCCGCCAGCTTAATACCCAGCGTGTGAAGATAAAATTGATCAACACTCCAAAATTGACTGGATACATTGGGATCAATATTCCTTCTACCTTCGTTCCAAAAATTATTTCCGTTTCTTTTGGATCCGCGAACGGGTAGAAAATCACCAGCACTAACTTCAACTACCTGAGGTGCTTCACGCAACTCATTGGCAAACGCAACAACCTGTGTCCCTAATGTTCCTGTTCCCTGAATCAACAGCACTTGTTCTTTATCAAATCCTATTTTCTTGTTTAGTATAAAGTTCATTTGTTTTTCAATAACCATTGTGCCTATAAGCAGAATGATGCTGATGGTAAACTGAAATATTACTAACGAACTTCTAAGCGGTGAACTTTTAGTTCCCTGCGTCAACTTTCCTTTTAATACATGAATTGGCTTGAATGATGACAAATAAAACGACGGATATATGCCCGCGATAATACCTACCAATATGGACAATCCTACGAGGGAAGGAACAAACCATCTTTCGCCCCATGGTATTGAAATCGTTTTTCCCGAAATTGAATTGAAGTATTGCAGCATCACTGTGGCGATGACCAATCCTAACACAAAAGAGATGATACTGAACATCACTGATTCGCTGAGAAACTGATTGATGATATTTCCGCGAAGTGAGCCAACCACCTTTCTCAGACCAACTTCTTTAGCACGGTTTGCCGATTTGGCTGTAGAGAGGTTGATGAAATTGATAGCAGCGATCAATAGAATAAACAATGCTACTCCGCCAAACATCCAAACCACCCGTATATCGCCATAGCGCAAGTTGTCCGTAACATCTTCTGAGAACAAATGAATCTTCTCAATTGGCTGCAATTCTAAGTGTGCTTTTTTCTCTCTGAAAAATCTCTTCACCTCACTTTCAGATTGGCCACCCGCTATCATCCCTGGAATAAAATATTTTCCGATCACCTCGTCCGAGATTTTAGTTTCCAGTGATTTATAATCGGTACCTTCTTTCAATTGAAAGTAGGTGGCATAGTTACTGGCTCCCCATGACTTCTGTTCACCATTCCAGAATTCATGACCTTCCATTCCAATTAAAAAATCAAACTGTAAATGTGAAGTGGTTTTAAAATCTTCAATCACACCGCCAATCGTGTAGGGCTTATCCACCTGGTTATTTACCACTAAATCTTTTCCTACCGGATTTTCATTCGAAAAATACTTATCCGCTTTTCTTTTGGTGATGACAATAGAACCCGGCTGACTAAGCGCTTTAGTGGGATTGCCATAAACAAACTTCAACTGAAACATATCAATCAAAGACTGATCGAAATAGACAAAGCCTTCATCATAGGCATTGTCTGCATTGCTGGCAGCGCGCACTTCACTGGCACCTGCTCCAAAAAGTTCGCTATTGTTGTAACGACCGGCATGCACTATTTCAACAAATTCCTGCTCCATTGCTGATGCCATTGGCGCTGGAAGAGCCACACCTTTTCTAAGGTCTCCATTTTCAGTAATCACGGCTAAGACTCTGTACAACTGCCTGGAGTTCGCATAATGTTTGTCATAAGAAAGCTCATCCTTAATGAATAGGGCAATGAGCAAACAGGCAGCTACGCCAATAGCAAATCCACCAATCTTTATGAATGAATACATTTTTTGCTTCAGGAGATTTCTCCAGCTGATCAGCAAATAATTTTTCAGCATACTGTAATTGTTTAATTGTTGATGTCCTTCAGTTGGCCGGATGATGCCTGGCCTGAAAAGGAGTATTACATCTACTATAAATTTTATATCCGCTTTCTTCCTTCCTTTACCTGCTTTCGTCTCCTCATACAACTCCATCAGATCACCTTCTATATACTTCAGCAACTTCGGATGGCAGTACCATCGGAAGAAGCGAAGCGCAAGCCTTGGTGGAGATGAGTGTTCTTTCTTCAATCGTGTATTAGTTATAGGTTTCCAGTTACCGGCTCACAGGAAACCGGTAACCGAAAACTGTTCACTACTCCGACCTCAAACTATTCACCGGATTTACATAAGCTGTCTTAAGTACTTTATAACCAACCGTGAGCGCTGCAATCAGAAGTGAGCATCCGATGGCTAACACAAACGTCCATGCATTGATTGGCATTTTATATTTGAAGCCCTGAAGCCAGTCGTTCATCAGCCACCAACCTATTGGTGCGGCTACTAAAAAAGCAATGAATATTAATCCGGCAAACTCTTTTCCGAAAATCCACAAGATATGCGCAACGCTTCCTCCCAAAACTTTTCTTATTCCGATCTCTTTTGTTTTGTGTGTGACCATGAAAGAGACCAGCCCATACAATCCAAGGCACCCAATAAAAATGGCGATACCTGAAAACACTTGAATCACATTAAGCATGGTTTGCTCTTCATTGTAAAACTGTGCGATGCTGTCGTCCAAAAATTCAAACTCAAACAACTGATCCGAATATTGTTGCGTCCACATTTTCTCGATGCCCTGCAAAGTGGATTGCAAGTTTTTTGTTCCGCTTAGCTTTATTGCATATCGTGTATAGGCATCGCTATACGTAGTCAATAAAACAGCGTTAATATCTTCATGGAAAGACTTATCATGAAAATCAGCAATCACTCCCACGATAGGACCATTCATTCTGCCCCCATTGGCATGTATCGTTTTTCCGAGTGCATCTTCAGCAGAAATGTTAAGCTTGCGCAGTAATGCCTCGTTCACCATCATCTCTCGCACTGTATCAGAAGGTGTAAGATTTCGTCCGGCCACTATTTGCAAATCAAATGTAGATACATAATCGGCATCGGCCGCCTTGATGCTAGTTGCGAAATTCACTTCTTCGGTATCGTTATCAAAACGGATTGAGTTGCCCCAGCCATCATCAGAAGCAGGTGCAGTAAAACAAAGTGAAACGTTCTCGACACCGGGAAGTCTCGCGATTTCATTTTTCAGACTGGTTCGGTTCGATAGAACAGAGTCGATACCTGTAGGAACCATTACAATTGCTTCCTTATCAAAACCGAGGTCCTGTTGTCGTGCATAGCGCATTTGATTCATGATCACTACCATACCGATAATCAACACTTGCGAAATAGCAAACTGAGAAACGATAAGTGTGCGCCTGGTATTGAAACCTCCTACTGTTTGTTGCGACAGCTTTCCCTTCAATGCAACTACTGGCTGAAAACCCGCCATGATCAATCCAGGGTAACATCCGGCAAGGAAAGTAACCAGTAGAACCATTGTGACAATAAAGAGTAACAAAGCGCCATCCGAAAACAAATGAATTGAAATTTGTGCGTTGAAAAGATCATTCACATACGGAATGATAATCAAAGCACTGATCACGGCAACTGCAGTTCCTATTACCGTAATGATGGCTGTCTCGGATATAAACTGCCAGAAGAGGTTGGTCTTTAAGCTTCCCAGTACTTTACGCACTCCCACTTCTTTAGATCTCTTCACTGCTTGTGCCGTAGCCAGGTTAATAAAATTAACACAAGCAGTCATTACCAAAAACACACCAATGACAGAAAGTATCCATAAGTTCTGTTTATTCACTGCACCGCCATATTGCGCATTGAAGTGAATATCGGATAAGGGCTGAAGTTTGTAATGGTGGACATTCTTACTATTAGGTCTGAATTTTTTCACATAAGGCTGCAACTCTTCCCCTACCTTTTCAGGAGATACACCTGGCTGCAATAACGTATAGCAACTCATGCCAGTGCGAATACCACCCCAACCAGCAGTCTCATCGCCCAGCCATGAGTCGTATGATTTTAGAGTAGCATAAGAAACAAAAATCTGACTCTTAACATCCGTATTCTTTGGCAAGTCCTTTAATACACCTGTAATCAAAAAAGAAATCTTATTCTCGAGCCAGAATGATTTACCTATAGGATCTTCACTACCAAAATACTTTTGTGCAATAGATTCAGTAACAATAGCAGTATTAGGCTTAATAAGCACGCTTGATAAGTTCCCTTTCAGCAATGGAAAATTAAAAATCTCAAAGAAAGAAGTTTCCGCAAATGCTACTCCTTCCTTCTCCTTGTATTTAATTAATTGGTTATTCTCCTTTAATGTAATCAGGGCATTACGCTCTGTGTAAATACGTGCTACTTTCTCGCCATAGGTAAAATCATTACGGAAGAATTCTCCCAGTGGTGCCGGAACATTATTGGTGTACCCCACCACATCGCGATGCTGTTCGGTTACTATCCGATAGATGCGATCATCGTTGGCGTGAAAATTATCAAAGCCAAGATGATGTTTTACAAAGGTGAAGATAAGTATACCACAGGTCATACTCAAGGCAAGGCCTGCAATGTTGATAAAAGAATAGCTTTTGTTTCGGATCAAACTTCTCCATCCAATTTTAAAATAACTTTTGAACATAATGTGATTGTTTAATTGCTTTTCTTCTGTTAATCGTATAATAGCGGGCCGAAACAATAAGATAACATCGATGATAAAACGAATATCCGCTTTACCTTCACCATTTTCCTTCGCTCGTTCTTCATATAATTCCATCAGATCTCCTTCGATGTACTTCAACAACTTTGGATTACAATACCATCGGAAAAACCGAAGGGCGAGCCTGGGTGGATATATATTCTCTTTCTTCAAAACTTATCAGTTTAATATGTTACCCCGTATTCAGGTTACCGGCTTAACTGGTAACAGGAAACTTGTAACCAGATCATCCATTCACTAATTTCAATGCGATCTTTGGAATAGCACTCCATAATTCTTCCCGAGTACTGCGCATATGTTCCAATGCTCTCTTACCCAGTGCAGTGATTTCAAAATATTTTTTAGGGCGACCTGCTCTTTCTTCTGTTGCTTCGCCATCGTGCGACTTCAGGTAGCCTTTATCTTCCAGTCTTTTCAATGCGGTTTGCAATGCTCCAACACTCACGTTCCGCGCCAGCCTGGATTCAATTTCTTTTTTGATGGATACGCCATAGGCTTCTTTGTAAAGCACTCCTACCGTGAGCATGACCACCTCTTCAAATTCACCCAATTGATATTTCTTCATGAAGGAAATAATTAATTCCTAATTGT
>NNBV01000704.1_pt1 | contig 10876 bp, 14 predicted proteins | sample 1173771 | NCBI WGS metagenome assembly NNBV01 (sample SAMN07173938, study PRJNA388173) | plant metagenome | isolation source: symbiotic tissue sample KVS11 | place: Norway: Troms, Kvaloya island
GCTTTATAGCGATCGCACTTCTTGAAGAAGAATTATCACTTTACCCTGCTTTTGTCCTTAACTAGAAGTATTGCCTAAGCACCCAATGACCAAAAATAAGCACTTCTACTAATGTTTCAGTAATTTTACTGATACAATAATTTGTATTTTTGTTTGTTATCGTAGTTTTACTGTGTACATTGGCACTTGTAATCCTTACTCTTAAGTCAATACTCTGGACAAAATTAAGCAGCAATAACGCCGTAAGATCGTAGGTTTTGGTAGTTAGGATGGGATTTAATTACAGTCGGCGAGAGTTCTAACATTGAAATAAAGGTGTCGAGCAAATGGTCATTGAGTGCCCGTCGCTTGACACTCGCCATAGAAAAGATAAAGGGTTTTTGAGCAGACTGCTGTTGATGAGCATCGAGCTTGGCAAGATTTAAGGCAGTGAAACTGGCATTGAAATGAAAGTCAAGCTTTTTAACATCACGGGCTTGACAATCACTCAGCCCGGTAAACTGTTTAGCATCGCGGAAGATAAATTCGATTTGAAAACGCAGTTTGTAGAAACGATAAACATCGTCTGCGGATTGGTTGATATCTGTCGAGAATAAGACAGCATAACTCGGTTTGTCAGGCTGACGGTGGTCAAGTAAATAAACCAGACGGATCTTGCGCTTGAGTGAAATGTGCCATACAACTGCTGTGTAAAGCTCAACCCCTGATTGCAGTTCGCGTACCCAAGTCAAGCGAGTAGGGTCGGCTAGATCAACTTTGCCATCATATTTGCGTTTAGCTCCTCGTGCTTTCTGTTCACCCTCGAACACATATCGTAGATTTGCGTCTCGGCGCAGTTTACTAATCACATCCAGCTTCAGTGCTCTGACTCCCTTGACAAATGGCTCTTTGGCATATGCTCCATCCACAGCAAGGTAGCGAACTTGGGGAGGTAATTGAGGTTGAGCAATTTCCAGGTGGTGGAGATAGTAGTCCATCCGCGTCAGTTCTGGACATTCGCCTTGGTCAAATGTTTGTTCAGCAAGCAGACTATAGGCCACTTCCGTTTCTACATCTACTACCGCCACCAAGGATACCTCTAATCCTCTCTCGACTCGATTGTGACTGCCATTATAAAATTGGTCGTATCCATTGGTCTTTTTCCCGCTTTTGGCAATGAATGAACAATCCATCACGGCAATCATCGAGTGATTTTCAGACGTTGCTGCTTTGATTAGTTCCGCGTTGAACTCTAGCGTTGTCAAACTGTTTTTTAAACTGTCGGCGATAAGTTCTCTCTGTTCGTTGGCTGTAGCGGCTCAAGTTGGGTATTGTTTACCTTGCCACAGGCAATTAGAATCGTCGCAAACAGTGTTGTCAATGCTTTTATCTGTGGTTTATGGAAAATCCCCATTTTGCTCAGTAAGCTTTGTACAATTTCCATATGACTATCGAGTCGGTGCAAGTTTTTTCTAATCAGCACCTTAATGGCTCGATAGCTTTCTTGTCTATTCCCTCAACTAAAAATTGTCCGGAGTATTGCTGTATGGTGTCATCAAAAAAGATGTTCGTTTGTCTGCATTGGTGCGTTTGTTGCATACCAGTGGCGCTAGGATTGCTGAGGTACTGGCTCTAAATTTAGATGACATAGACCTCAAAGCCCGGAAATTTCAGGTTGTTGGCAAAGGCAACAAGCAACGGTGGTGTTTTTACAGTGAAGTAGCACTCAAGAGTCTAAATAACTACATTGAATATTATAGACATCCTAAGCATCCAGCACTGTTTACTGCTCAACAGCCAAAGACTTTGGAAGTATCCCGCCTTTCTTACCGCATGGCGCATAAATCTTGGACTAAGCTCATCAGAGATAGTCCTGAACTCCAAGAAATTCGTATTCACGACCTACGGCACACTTTTGCTACAGAGCGAGTGGGATTAATGGGGATTGAAGAACTCAGGGCGCTCATGGGACATGAAAGCATTCAGACAACATTACGGTATCAGAAAGTAACGTCACAACGTGCAGAAGTTGTGGCACAATCGGCGTTAAAAAACCTACCAAATTTTTCTGAATAATTTCAGCATATAACTCACTAAGTGTGATAATAAAAAAATACTTTTGTAAAAACGTACCATGCTGGTGCAGGGAATACATACTACTCTGCACCAATAAAATCAGGGTAATCAACTGCTCAGGTAAAGTATCAGCCATCGCACTGAAAAACAATAAAACAAGGTTATCCATCAAGTGACGAAAACGTAATTATGAACTTTAACGAAAGACAAATTATTCAACAAGCTGAACGCCGTCTGGATGGATGGATGGATGGACAGAAGAAGATGGCTTTATGCACCTAGATACTTCATCGCCTAGCGAATACGAGCCTGAGCCGATAATAGCGGTGTTAGGCGCAGACCCTAACTCGGAAGAAATAAAAAAGATTTTTGAAGACCAAAGACAAAAAGGGAATTATGACAAATGATTGAAAATCATTCTAAAGTGGTTGAAGAAGAAGAAATAGACTTTGTTTACGAAAGTATCAAAGAAGATTTAGGATTTGAAACTTTACAACAGTAGTAGATGTAAATTCTTTAGATGAAGAAGAATACAAAAACTACATTAAATAACACGCCTATGATTGGGAAAATAAGTGATGGGAAAAAGACACCTAAAATCCGGCGATCGCGTAACTTTTGAATCGCATGATGAACAGTGCAAACCATTTCAACAATCTGGCACTGTAAAGCAATATATTTATCCAGATTTCCACCCAGATGGATACATTGAGGTGGTGGATGAAGCTGGGGATATAATTCTTTATGGCAATGCGGGTAAAGGGATTCAGAAAACTAGGTGACAAAATAGGAATTTTATACAATGAGAATTACTGATATTTACGTTAGGAATAATTGCTTGGTTTTTTGTACCGATGATGGATGTAAATCAATTTATCATTTATCAAATGTTGTTGTAGATACAGGCTTATCAATAGATTCGCTCTCTCCCGAAAACCTACCAGAATCAAGAGTAGAAACAATTATTGAAGCTGAAGGCGAGCAAATAGCAATGATTGAAATTAAAGGACCAACTGGTAGATTAGAAAGTGCGGAAAATTGCCTTGAGGTTAACTATAATGAAGCTACTCAAAGTTGCTCTTATTGCTTTTCCGGGCAAATAAACAATATTTTAAATCAACTTTTTAGCTAACTTTATGAGTTGAAAAGGGAACTTTGACTAACAAATTATGAGCTTTTACGTTGTAAAAATACCTGTTACTAGAGGATTTCAAGATAAAAGCTGTGTTTATGATGTTGTTTTGCAATATGAAACTCATAATCTAGAGTATTCAATTACAGAATCTCTAGACATGGAAGAATTATTAGATATTGTTTCTTGTGAAGATGATGGACACATTTTTAATAATTATGAATTCACGGAAGAAGCAATAAACAATTACTCTGATTCCCAATGGGAATATTCTGTTAGTATTCCTTTACGTAAAATTTCGCTTAATGATATTTCACCTGAGTCTAGCTGGAGCCTCTTCACATCACTTTGAGATTAAATAAGAATTATGCCGCCCTGACAGAGGCGGAAAGCAAGCCTTTGCATTTATCAGGGCAATCCCATTGTACTAAATAGGAATTATGACTGAAAACTATCCACTTTATATAAAGCTTTCTGCTCAGAAGTTAAACCAGATTACGGCAACCGACGACTACGATCCAACAGACAATCTAGACCATGAGGGCTACACAAATCGCCCAGAGTGCCCAAACTGCGGTTCTCATGATATTGTCTGGGATGAAATGGAGGAAGCCAATCGATGTGAGGAATGCGATTGGTTTGGCTGATTTGAGCCACCAGAAGACAAAATGGAGATTTTGACTAATTTAGTTTTTTTGATACTGGCATTACTTGAATCTGGCTTGGTTTCATGTCAAATAGCAACAATTAGCAAGCAAAGATAAATGAATAATAGGCTGTCTAAAGTGATTCATAGCAGTACTTTCAGACTATCTTGCCTCTGCTGAAAGCTTCGTTGTATCTACGTATCTACGCCAAATTACATCTATAGGAGGCTCAATCCCACTTACGGATGTTATTGAAAAATGGGTGGCTAAGATGCTTATGGGGGAAGGCTTTTAGCCTTAGCGTACAATTTTCCCGTTTTGGCACGGTGATGCCTAACTCAAAATCAAAGCGATGAACGCTGCAAGGTTTTCTCAGCGCAAGATATGGGCATTGAACTTTTTCAAAAGCTGGAGATGGGGAATATGGCAGGCGACAAAGTTGGTTGGTACGACCTCGAAAACATCACCGGGGGGATTTATCCAAGCAGCTTGGTAGTGGTGGCTGCTGAATCCCACATGGGCAAAACTCATTTCATGATTTCTTACGCTTACGAAATCATGACCAAACTTGGAAAGCCAGTTCTGTATGTAACTCCAGAAATGGACAAGAATCAACTCAATGCCCGAATGCTAGCCCGAATCACAGGCGTAGACGCTTCTATGATTCAAACCAATACTCAGTGCTACTGGGAGCAAATAGCACAAGGCATAGGACAGATGGTGGAGTTGCCTTGGAAGGTTTACGAGCATTCCTCCCCTACAACCACAATGATTGCTTCTGCTGTGCGCCGTGCCATTGCCGAATTTGGTGGTTCTATTGGGGCTGTGTTTATTGATTACTTGCAGCAGATTCCTCTGGAATCCGGCGGAAACATGGCTTTTGAAGTCGGCAAGATTACCCGTCAGATTCGGGATATTGCCAAGTCTCATAAAATCCCTGTTTTCTTGGGCTGTCAAATCAATCGGGGAAATCAAACTACGGCTGATAAACGCCCCAATCGTCATTTACTTCGCAACTCTGGTGAAATTTTTGAGGTTTGTGACCAGTTAATCATGCTTTACCGGGATGCTGTCTACACCAAAGACCCAAGCGATCGCACTATCGAGTTAATTGTTGAGAAAAATCGCCTTTACGGTAAGCTCGGCACTGCGACCATGTTGTGCGATTTATCTACATCAAAATTTTTGAACTTGGCGAGATAATTTACAGCCAGATCCAGCGAGCGCGGAAGAAAGACGCATACATTCAATTACTGGAGTTTTAAAACACCGTGAAAGCGCTATCTGTTCGTCAACCTTGGGCATGGGCAATTATTTATGCTCTCAAAAACATAGAAAATCGTGGCTGGCCTATCAATTATCGCGGCGACATTCTGATCCACGCTGCAAAAACCTGTACCAAAAAAGAGTACCAGCTTTCGATTGAATTTTGCCAAGGGATGGGGGTAGTAATCCCAGAATACACCTGAAGGCAAGAGGCAATTAATTTTTATCTATTGCCTATTACCTCATCTATGAGTAAGTTCAAAAATCAAATAGGAATCATTAGCGATCGCCCCAACATAACAATTACTCTACCCCTGTGTTCTCTGCGCCACTAAGCTTAAGTAATTCATGTGAGTTCCCTCCTCAGTCTGGGTACTCTAAAGGAGACATTTGTCACATTTTCATCTGAAAGTTGGGGATTTTCCGATTATCGCCCTGCAACTACAAATACAAAGTGTTGATTGGAGTTTGTTTTATGCCCCTTAATAATATACCTCACAGTCAGCGGCGATGCCTACGGCGGGCTGCGCCAACGCTCCGCACTATCCTAGTGATTCCATTTGTGCTGCAAATCTTTGCTGCTGTAGGATTAGTCGGTTATCTGTCATTCCGCAACAGTCAGCAGGCGGTGAATCACCTAGCTCATCAGTTGATTCGAGAAGCCAGCTTACGAGTCGATCAACATTTAGATACTTACTTAGCAAGTTCTTATGAAATCGCACGCAGCAATGCTGAACTAGTTGAGTCAAAGTTACTTAACCGACAAGATTTAGATTTAGTTGGCTATCAGTTTTGGCAGAAAGTGAAATTGCATCAAAAAATTAGCTATATGCACTTTACCCAAACCAATAGCAATTATTTAGGAGTTGGACGATGGTTGCCTGGTGAAGGAATTACAGTCGATGAAGTTTCCCCTCGAACTAAGGGAAAAAACGTTGTCTATAAAATGGATAATCAAGGAAACCGAACTCAAAAAATTGGTGCTTATGACTTTAATCCGCTAACTTATCCTCCATTTGTGCGAACCTCACAATTACGTAAACCCAATTGGTCGCCTGTGAAAGTTTTGCAAGAAATTGACGGATATGTTGCTCTTGTATTTGGTCATCCAGTTTATGATCGCAATCAAAAATTCATCGGCATGATGGCAGCCGATCTCACGCTGTCTCAGATCGGTGACTTCCTTCAAGATTTGAAAGTCAGTCCCTCTGGAAAAATTTTCATTATTGAGCGGGATGGAATGTTAATTGCTCACTCAGTAAAACAGCCGATTCTCAAAGCAACTGCTAAAGATAAGCAACGCCTAAATATTTTAGAAGATCCTGATCCGCTAATTCAAGCAACTGCCCAACATTTGCAGCGTAAATTTGGCAGCTTCGAGCAAATCAAGAATGCACAAGAACTTGATTTGAAAATAGGTGGCGATTCTGCTTTGCTGACACAAAGTGAACGTCAATTTGTACAAGTGACTCCGTGGCGCGATAAATTTGGTCTGGATTGGTTGGTAGTCGTGGTGATTCCCGAATCAGACTTTATGAAACAAATCAATGCCAACACCCGCACCACAATTTTACTCAGTTTGGCTGCTTTGTTCATTGCCACAGTGTTTGGAATTCTTACGGCTCGTTGGGTGACTCAACCCATCCTCCGCCTCAATCAAGCCGCCAAAGACATCGCCAAAGGAAATTGGAACCAAACAGTTGAACTCAAGCGCACCGATGAACTGGGAGAGTTAGCCATCTCCTTTAACCAGATGGCAGGACAACTCAAAGAATCATTTGAGACACTAGAACAGCGAGTTAGCGATCGCACAGCCGCATTAGCTGAATCCAATCAACAGCTAGAACACGCCAAAGAGAAAGCAGAAGTGGCAAATCACGCTAAGAGTTCTTTCATTGCTAACATGAGTCACGAACTCCGTACCCCTCTCAACGCCATTTTGGGGTTCTCCCAACTAATGACTCGCAGCAAAACTCTATCCATCGAACACCAAGAAAATATCAGCATCATCACTCGCAGTGGTGAACATCTATTAACGCTAATCAACAACATCCTGGATTTGTCCAAAATTGAAGCAGGCAAAACTACACTCAATCTCAAGCATTTTGATTTATATCGTTTGTTGAGCGATTTAGAAGATATGTTTCGCCTCAAAGCCGAAGATAAAAGATTACAACTGTTATTTGAACATTTAGCAGATGTGCCGCGCTATGTAGAAACTGATGAGGTAAAACTGCGCCAAGTTTTAATTAACCTAATTAGTAATGCAATTAAATTTACCGATAAGGGTGGTGTATCCCTGAAAGTCAAGGCGATGTCTGACGACAAGTCACTGCGAGTCTACGCTTCCTCTGAAGCTTCATTCACCCACACCCTATATTTTGAGGTAGAAGACTCTGGCGCCGGCATTGCTGCTGATGAACTTGATAAGTTGTTTGAAGCCTTTGCTCAAACCCAAACCGGCAAAAACGCCCAGGAAGGAACAGGCTTAGGATTACCCATCAGCCGCAATTTTGTACAGTTGATGGGTGGCGAGATGAATATCAGTTCTCAAGTAGGGTATGGCACGCTTGTTAAATTCCAGATTCAGGTGACAGCCGTTGAGGCAGCTGATGAAGAAACCTTGAGGTTCAAGCGACAGATTATTGCTTTGGAATCCAATCAACCCAGTTACCGCATTTTAGTTGTGGATGATAAAGATATCAATCGCCAGATTCTAGTGAAGTTGCTCGGTCCCTTGGGTTTTGAACTGAAGGAAGCTGAAAATGGTCAAGAAGCGATCGACATTTGGCAACAATGGCAGCCTCACTTAATTTGGATGGATATGCGAATGCCAGTACTGAATGGCGTTGAAGCCACACAATACATAAAAACTCAAGCTAATGGTAACGGTAACAGCCCAAAAATTATCGCCTTAACTGCTAGCAGTTTAGAAGAAGAACGCGCTGCAATTTTGGCAGTTGGTTGCGATGACTTTATGCGAAAGCCATTTCGAGACTACGAAATTTTCGACGCGATGGCAAAGCATATTGGAGTGATATACGTATATGAAGAAACTTTAAATCAGCCACAAGCGCATTTGCCCACGGCTAAATTGCAACCATCCGATTTCCATAAAATGTCTAGCGAATGGCTTAGTGAATTTCACGCTGCTGCCACCGTCGGACGAGATCAACGACTGATGGAACTGATCGAAAAAATTCCTGAGCAGAACTCGGCAATAGTACAAACTCTCAAGCATTTGGTCGATAACTTCGAGTTTGATGCACTGCTCGAACTTACTCAATCTATTTTTTAATTATTTTTATATATGAAAACTCTATCCAAAACCGAAATCCTTGTAGTTGACGATCTGCCAGACAATCTCCGCTTAGTGTCTAATCTGTTAGTAGAACAGGGTTACTTAGTACGTAAAGCTATAAGTGGTACGATGGCGTTGCGATCGGCTCAGGCAGAACCTCCAGACCTGATTTTATTAGATATCAATATGCCCGATCTTGATGGCTATGAAGTATGTCGCCAACTCAAAACCTTTGATAACACTCGTACCATTCCTGTGATTTTTCTCAGTGCGCTTGATGATGCGATCGACAAGGTAAAAGCATTTAAGGTCGGTGGCATAGACTACATTACCAAACCCTTCCAAGTTGAGGAAATGTTGATTCGCATTCAAACCCAATTGACAGTACAACGCTTCACTCAAACTCTAGAACAACGAGTTGAACAACGAACTACTGAACTTTCCCAAGCCTTGCATCATCTCAAAGAAACTCAACTCCAGTTGGTACAGCACGAGAAGATGTCTGCGTTGGGCAATCTTGTGGCTGGCATTGCTCACGAGATCAACAACCCTGTTGGCTTTATTGCTGGGAATTTGCAACCTGCGATTGATTATATTAACGACTTGTTTAGATTAGTTGATTTTTATCAAACTAAAATGCCTGATGTTGAACCAGACATTGCAGACATTGACTTGGAATATATGCGAGAAGATTTGCCTAAGTTAATTAATTCACTAAAACTCGGAGTTCAACGCATTCGCCACATCAGCACGAGTTTACGTACCTTTTCCAGAGCCGATCAAGACTACAAAGTACTATTTAACATTCATGAGGGTATCGATAGCACAATTATGATTCTCAAACACCGCTTGAAAGCTAATGATGATCGTCCAGAGATTGAAATTGTCAAGGACTATGCTAATTTACCTCAAGTCGAGTGCTTTCCGGGACAACTTAATCAGGTGTTCATGAACATTTTGGCAAATGCAATCGATGCTTTGGAAGACTCGAATATAGGACGGAGTTTCACTGATATTGAAGTGAAGCCAAACCAGATTACAGTGAAAACTGAACTGTCAAATGATAGCCAATTCGTCAACATCTGCATTCAAGACAACGGCATCGGCATGAGAAATGATGTCAAACAGAAGATTTTTGAGCATTTGTATACTACAAAAGCTGTTGGTAAGGGAACAGGATTAGGATTAGCCATCGCTCATCAGATTGTAGTCGAAAAACATCGTGGAGCGATCACTGTTAATTCAACTTTAGGTGAGGGAACTGAGTTTGTAATTACGCTCCCAGTGAAAGGGGATAAGGGAGCAGAGGTGCAAAGGGTATAATTCCTAACTTTTCTCTCTCCGTCGCGAACAAGTCATCGGTATTGTCACAATAGTTGACTGCCAATTTTCACAAGTTGCTTCTGGCTGGAGGATGCCTGGGCAATATCACTGGAAGCTGGAGAATCCGCGAGAGATTACACCAATTCCTTACATTGGGCAGTTGGGGATTTTTGAAGTACCCGATGATTTGGTCATGGAGGTGGCTGCATGACTAAAACAGTAATAGCTGAGTTATCTGCAATACCCGAAAAATTCTTAGAGAAAGGGGTCAAAGGCTCACAATGCGAATCGGTTGGATGTTTATACCCGTACCTCAAAACTAAAAAGTTACTTGATGGGTTAACCTTTATCAAAAAAGCGAAATCCAAAAAGACATCACCAAAATTAGATGTCTGCGAAAATTTTGATAACACAAAAATAAAACCAGTTCTTCCAGATGATGCACCGATCGCTGTTGTGCTATTCGCGGGTGGCGGCGGGATTGAAGCGGGGATGGTGCAAGCCGGGATTTGTCCGGTCATTGCAGTAGAGTTTGACCCAAGCAAACCAGAACTAAGTCGGGCGATCGCCAAAACTCATCACCATAACTTTAGCGAGTATGGCTGTAGAATAACCCAGCTAACAGTTCAAGAAGTAGCACAGTCAGGATTTCTAGATTTTCCCCGCCGCCCCGATTACCTTCATGCCTCCCCGGTGTGTGCTAACGTAAGCCTTGCCCATACAGCTAAAGCGGGTAAGGGTATTGAAACAGCTGATTAGACTATTACGTAGAAAAGCGAGATGCACACGCTGTATGAAAAAGTTTATAGCCATTGCGTACCAGGGCAAGCGCATCTCAAATGCTATTGACATAAGCAATGTTTTGTGTAATTTAGGTATTTCCATTCTTTCAGGCTATTGCAAGACACGATAATTGCAAATTTAGCGTAACAATTATCTGATGGCATCTTAACAATCCAAGAGGTAAATTCTAGTTAATTTAGCGGTAAATGCTACGGCACAAGCAACTCCTCACAAATTCATGTTTTTGTCAATGATTGTTAAGGTGCGCTAACCCTTGATTTATAACTTATTACAGTTTAGTTATGATATTTATCTTGATATTAATATTCACAATTCTATACAATTTAGGTGTTAAGAAAGGATTTAGTA
>NNBV01000557.1_pt1 | contig 10867 bp, 9 predicted proteins | sample 1173771 | NCBI WGS metagenome assembly NNBV01 (sample SAMN07173938, study PRJNA388173) | plant metagenome | isolation source: symbiotic tissue sample KVS11 | place: Norway: Troms, Kvaloya island
ACAATAAGTTGACGGTATGTTTTATAACCAATACTTTGGTAAAAAGCCCGAAATATAACCCAATACGGTTCAGTTAAGGATAATCGTAGGTTGGGTTGAACGAACGCGAACAGCGTCCCGTAGGGAAGTGAAACCCAACAAAGCCTGATAAATGTTGGGTTTCGTTCCTCAACCCAACCTACGAATTACTTTTAAATGTCGCAAAATTAATTGAGTCGAACAACTGTTCGGTTTTGCAACCTACCAAGCTATCCGACTCGGTTTTATATTCGGAGGTTGTCGCCTTCCTCGCTGGTTCAGGTCTGGACTCCCTGGTGTACGCTCGATAAATTCCCACTTACCGACTCTGACTTTGGGGAGTACTCACGCCACAGCCACCGCCACCACGCGAAAACCAACATTGTTGTTACGATTCGCGCGCGCGTTACTATTGCGATTGGCAGAACGGCAATTCCTAGCGTTGTTGATCCAACTACCGCCACGCAGCAGCTAAAATCGACCTGCCCCATGCTCAAACTCTCAAACTAAGTGAGAAATTTGATTAAATGTAGTGTATAATAGTTTTGATATCAATACACCAGTTTTTGATAAAAAATTTTTGATCCGCCACAGGCGGAGAGTGAAGAAGAAGGTAAAAGAGAAAGAAGTGTAGAGGGCAAAAGGGGAAGAGGGTAAAGAGCAAGGAACCCTCACGCCACAGCCACCGCCACCACGCGAAAACCAACATTGTAGCCACGATACGCGCGCGCGAGACTATTGCGATAGGCAGAACGGCAATGCCTAGCGCTGTTGAACCAACTACCGCCACGCAGCAGCCTTTTGTTATTATCGTTACCAATTAACCACGGACTACCATCTGTTGGTGCGTCTATGTAATTACCATTATACACATCTTTACACCATTCCCATACATTACCATGCATATCGTATAAACCGAAAGAGTTAGGCGGAAATTTTCCTACATTTGTTGTTTCTTCACGATATTCACCTTTTGGAACAGAACCGTAAGGGAAGTTACCATTATAGTTAACTAAATCTGTGGTAATTGTTTCACCAAAATAAAACGGTGTAGTTGTCCCCGCACGACAAGCATATTCCCATTCAGCTTCACTGGGTAGCCTGTAGGTGTGTTCTGTCTTCTGACTCAACTTTTCACAAAACTCTACCGCCTCATCCCAACTAACTTGTTCTACAGGTCGTTTCTCACCTTTGAAGGTAGAAGGATTATTACCCATAATTGCTTGATACTGTGCCTGGGTAACTGCATATTTCCCCATAAAAAACTTAGGAACGGTTACTTGATGCAGTGGACTTTCATCTCCATATCCTTCTCCTTCCGGTGAACCCATCATAAAGGTTCCCCCTGGTATCTGCACCATTTCCAAGGTGACACCATTCCCTAAATTTTCTGCAAAATAGTTCGCTTCCTTTTCACAGCAGTTGATGATATTGCCTTGTGCATTTACCGTAACCACTTCGAATTGAAAGGTTTTTAAGGGATTTTTTGGTTTTGGAGGATAACTAGATTCAGGCTGCAACAACTTTTCAATTTTATTTAGGTCATTATTAAGATGCTCTAACTTAGTGTTCTCCGCTTTAAGTTGCTCTTCTAATTGAAACTGTCTGGTGGGATCAGTCTCAATAGCTAAATCTCGTCTGATGCGCTTGACTTTCTCATTCCGAAGTTCCCATTCGTGCTGAAGTCCATCTAGTTGTTCTTTTAGTCGGCGTTTTTGACTATCGCTAAGATTTGGCACAATCTAAATACCATCGTTTTGGGGTGTTTTTGACAATATTACTTTAAATATTTACGTTAAATTGTCCCACAAATATAGATACAACAGTAGAGATAGCGATTCCGATTACTAGGAAATCTCACTGAATATCTCTATTCCACCTCACCCTCCTTTGCGAACCTCCACAGACATCGCACTCAAATTATCTCTGATTGGGTGCGATGCTAATCTGAATATCTGTAATCCAGTCTTAGAGGATGTTTAAAAAGTCATGATTGATGTATCAAATTATTACCCCACCCTAACCCTCCCCTTATAAAGGGGAGGGAACCGGATTTTCTTGTTTCCCTCCAATATATCGGGGGGATTAAGGGGGGTAATAATTTGATTAAAATCACAACATACCACTTTTCAAACATCCTCTTAAGTACAATTATTTGATAACTTTCAGTGCGTTTACAACCCCATGATCAAACCTGCCGATGTCAGCACCAAACGCTTAATCAGCCTTGCGCCAGATAACTGGGTAAAATGGGTAACGCAAATTCCTGATATTGTTGCTGGCGAAATTCTCAACTCAGAATTTCAGTGGATAAGTCGAGAAAGTGATGTTTTAATCCGTGTCGAAAGTCCTCAGCACGGAAAATTTCTCGTTCTTAACGAATTACAACTGCGCTATAAACCAGAAATGCCCCGCAGGATGCGCGCTTATGCAGCACTTGCAGAAGAAAAATATAATTTGCCAACGTATCCAGTACTAATTAATATCCTTAAGGCAAGTGATGCTGAAATACCGACAAGTTATGAATTGAATATTGCTGGTTTACGTGCTATTCAAGATTACCGTGTCATTAACCTGTGGGAAGTTGATGTAAATATTGCCTTTGCACAACCATTACTATCCTTACTGCCGTTTGTACCAATTCTCAAAGGTGGTGAAAATGAATCTACTATTAGAGAAGCATTACAAATACTTCGTGCTGATGAACAACTAAACCAACTAGAAACAGTCTTGGCTTTTTTTGCTACGTTTGTTTTAGAGAGTACGCTCGTTCAAGAAATTATGAGGTGGGATATGGCTGTATTACATGAATCGCCTTGGTATCAAGAAATTTTACGCGAAGGAGAAGCACGTGGAGAGGCACGCGGAGAAGCACGCGGAGAAGCACGCGGAGAACTGCGAGGAAGAAAGGAGGAATTATATTCAGGGATTGAATTAGCATTAGAAATTAAGTTTGGCAATCAAGGTTTAGAATTGATGCCGATAATCTCTCAAATTACGGATTTGCAGAAATTAAAAACAATTCAACAGGCAATTAAAACTGTAAATACAGTCAATGAATTACAGCAAGTTTTGTCAACCAACTTGACATGAAACACCAAAAACATAACCCCTCTCCGCCACCGGAAAGGGGTTAATGACTGCCGAAACCACTATCTTGTACAGATGCGATGAATCGCGTCTCGATTCAGCAATCTCTAATAAGCGTCTTGCAACTCGTAGAAATCAGGCGAGATGTAATCCTTCCGCAAAGGCCAACCTACCCAATCTTCCGGCATCAAAATCCGCTTCAGATTTGGGTGTCCTTCGTAGATAATGCCGTACATATCGTAAGACTCGCGCTCTTGCCAATCTGCGGTCTTCCAAATCCAGTACACAGAAGGCACTACGGGGTTTTCCCGTGGTAAGAACACTTTAACTCGAACTTCTTCGGGGCGATCGCTATTATCACCGACTTTAATCAAGTGATACATACTCACCAATTCTTGTCCTGGGCCAAGGTCAATACCACCTTGACACTGGAGATAATTAAACCCATAAGCATAAAGGGCTGTCGCGGTGGGAAGCAAGAAATCTGCCGACACCTTAATTATCTCTACACCATTCTTGTCTGGTGCTAAAAACTCATGGTCAAAGCCATTTTCTGTCAACCACTGGGAAACTTTACCCGCTTGTACCAATGCCTCTTCTTTCGCTGCTGGTACTGGTTTAGATTCTTCTTCAGCCACGGGTTTGTTCCTCCTTTTGCGCCTTTTCTGTCAGCAGTGCAGGTGGTATTGGCATACCAATCGCTTCCGCCAATTCCTTGGGTGGTGCATAGCGAGTGTCTGACTGCAAATACTTACCAGTTAAGATTTCCTCTACTGGCTTCAGGTTATGAGTCGTGCTGTAATAGCGGTGAGTTTGCTTAATTTTATCCCGCTCTTGCATCGATTCATTGGCGATTTTCTTCCGCAGCTTAATGATTGCGTCGATAATTGCTTCGGGACGGGGAGGACAACCAGGTAAGTACACATCCACAGGAATCAGTTTATCGACTCCGCGCACTGCTGTGGGGGAATCAACGCTGAACATCCCGCCAGTAATTGTACAAGCTCCCATCGCAATTACATACTTTGGCTCTGGCATTTGTTCGTAAAGACGCACCAGTTGGGGAGCCATCTTCATCGTAATAGTCCCTGCCGTAATAATTAAATCGGCTTGGCGGGGGCTAGAACGGGGAATTAGTCCAAAACGGTCAAAGTCAAATCGGGAGCCAATTAAAGCTGCAAACTCAATAAAGCAGCAAGCAGTACCAAACAGTAACGGCCACAAACTAGAAAGCCGCGCCCAGTCGTAGAGGTCATCAACCGTCGTCAAAATGACGTTTTCTGAAAGGTCTTGAGTGATTGTAGTCCGTTCAATGGGGTTGATGATTCGCTCTTTGTCCTGAGTTTTTAAGTTAGAATTCAAGACCATTCCAAAGCTCCTTTACGCCATGCGTAAACTAAAGCGACTACAAGAATTGCAATAAAGACTAGCGCTTCAATAAATGCCAATAGCCCCAAACGGTGGAAAGCTACCGCCCAAGGATACAAGAAAACAGTCTCCACATCAAATACGACGAAGACCAAAGCAAACATGTAGTAGCGGATGTTGAACTGAATCCAGGCTCCCCCGATGGGTTCCATACCAGATTCATAGGTGGTGCGCCGTTCTGGGCTGTAACTACTGGGTCGTAGGAGCTTGGATGCTGAGAGCGCTAAGGCAGGTACTAGGCTACAGATGATGAAGAAACCTAGAAGGTACTCGTAACCGCTGAGGACAAACACAATGAGTATCTACCGCTTATGGAGTATTTTAAGTGAGGAGTGGGGAGTAGGGGAATGAGGGGATGAGGGAACAGGGGAAGCATAGCAAAGAATAATTAATAACTAATGCTCCATGACGGCAGTTGCTCCACTTGGGGAAACCCCAAGACCGCACTGCCTCCCCCATGCCCAATGCCCAATCCCTTAACTGCGTAACTTTCTTTTACATTATATCTGTTTGGTTTTTCTGAAATCTGGGAAACAGACGCACTTCAAGTATTTAATTCGCTTTTGATAGTGATAGAAAAACCTAACAATTATGTCATAATTTTTAACGTATATTTAAGATTTCTCCTCTGCGAGGCCTTAGCCATGAGCGAACCAGCTGTTGAGACTCCGGTGTTAGACCGCTACGAGTGTCGCGCCTGCGGTTATGTTTACGAACCCGAAAAGGGAGACGACACCCATGATATTTCTTCCGGGACACTTTTTGCAGAACTGCCCGTAAATTGGCGCTGTCCAGTTTGTAGTGCGAAGAAAACTGCTTTTGCCAACATCGGCCCTGCGGGTACTGCATCCGGCTTCAAAGAAAATCTCGGTTACGGTTTGGGTGTCAATAACCTAACGCCAACCCAAAAAAATATCCTAATTTTTGGCGCTTTGGCTCTTGGCTTCTTGTTTTTTATCAGTCTCTACGGCTTACAATGACAGCCCTTAAGCAATTCAAAATGAAGCGACGCTCCTGCGTCGCTAACGCTTCGCTATCGCAGACTCGCTAACGCTGCGCTAACAAAATTCAAAATTCAAAATGAAAACCCAGGATTTTCCAGCGTCCTGGCCGCCAACTCCTACAGAAATTTAGAAATAACTAAGAAATACTGATGCATTCAATTGTGAAAAGTTGGCAACGAATAGCTGCCTTGTTAATAGTATTCATCATCTGCATAGGTTGTAGCAAAGTTCCTTCTGTTAGCTACAACCCTTGGAAAGTCATTTCGGTACCAACAGACTCAAATCTATTGGATATTGCTTTTACTAATAACCCTGAACATGGTTACTTAGTAGGTAGCAATGCCACCCTGTTGGAAACCAATGACGGTGGTAATACCTGGAAGCCAATAATACTGCAACTGGATGAGATGAAGTATCGCTTTGACTCAGTAAGTTTTGCAGGTAAAGAAGGCTGGATTGCCGGAGAGCCTGGACTGTTATTGCATACTACCGATGAAGGTGGTTCTTGGTCGCGTATTCCCCTGAGCGAAAAGCTACCAGGTAGCCCGATCGCAGTTAAGGCACTAGCAGACAATACAGCTGAAATGGCTACTGATGTGGGAGCCATATATAAGACCACAGATGGCGGCAAAAACTGGAAAGCGCAAGTGGAATCAGCAGTGGGTGTAGTGCGTAATATAGAACGTTCTGCTGATGGTAAATATGTTGCGGTTTCTGCAAAGGGTAGTTTCTACTCGACTTGGGAACCGGGGCAAGATGCTTGGATACCCCATAACCGCAATAGTTCTCGGCGGTTAGAAAACATGGGTTTTGCTGAAAATGGACAATTGTGGTTGCTAGCTAGAGGAGGTCAAGTTCAGTTTAGTGACCCAACTAAACCTGAAGAATGGCAAGAGGCAAAATATCCAGAGTTATCTACCAGTTGGGGTTTACTGGATTTGGCATATCGCACACCCAATGAAGTTTGGGTAGGTGGCGGTAGCGGTAATTTGCTACGGAGTGGCGACGGTGGCAAAACTTGGGAGAAAGACCGTCAGGTAGAAGAAGTTGCGGCTAATTTGTACAAGATTGTGTTCTTAGAGCCAGAGCGGGGATTTATAATTGGCGATCGCGGCGTTTTGCTCAAATATTTACCAAACCCTGAAACAACTTCCTCAGAAGCAGCTTGAAGAAGGGAATAGGGTACAGGTTACAGGGTATAGATTATTTCCCTATCACCTATCATCCATAACCTCTCCCCTAATCTCACTACCCAATTTCTGAGAAGAACGTTGCAACTTGTAACTCTTTCTTATCTTTGTAGGATAATAAACTCAATAACACTCTATGTATAAGGTAGGGATCTAAATGTCAGGTACCACTGGAGAACGTCCGTTTTCGGACATCATTACTAGCGTTCGTTACTGGGTAATCCACAGTATCACCATCCCGGCATTATTTATTGCTGGTTGGCTATTTGTTAGCACCGGACTGGCTTATGATGCTTTTGGTACACCCCGTCCCAACGAGTATTTCACACCAGCACGCCAAGAAGTGCCCATTGTGAAGAACCGTTTTGAAGCTAAAAAACAAGTTGAAGAATTTATTGGAAAGTAGTTTGAGATCATGACTAGCGGAAACAACATCAATCAACCAGTTACCTATCCAATTTTTACCGTTAGATGGCTGGCAGTTCACACCTTAGGTGTACCAACTGTATTCTTTTTAGGCGCGATCGCCGCAATGCAATTTATTCAACGTTAGGAGTAATTATGGTAGAAAGATCGCCCAATCCCAATAATCAGCCGGTTGAACTAAACCGGACTTCGCTATACCTGGGACTACTACTAGTTTTCGTTCTGGGGATTCTGTTTTCCAGTTATTTCTTTAACTAACTGGAACTACTGTTGTTAATTTTTGTTTATTGAGCGTGTGTTGATTTGTTGTTAAGGGAGGAGAGAAGCTGTGTCTGGAAGTGGGAGAATTCCCCTGTGGGTCGTCGCTACGATCGCAGGATTAGGTATAATTACAGTCTTGGGCATTTTCTTTTATGGTGCCTACGCCGGACTCGGTTCTTCGATTTAACATTAGTTAGTTTGAACCGAATACTATAAGTTAGAACTTTCTAGCATTTGTTGAGAAATCAACGTTAAAAAAACCGCCTGTCTCTATGAGATGGGCGGTATTAATTTGGTTAATAGTCCTTTGTCCTAGCCTGCGGGTACTCTGTTGGAGAACTCGTAGAGTAGCCGCTAGTGCGTCTATGTCATTTGCAAATAACTAATGACTAATGGCTAATAACCGATGACGATATCAGCTGATATCATCGCTTTCAATGTATAAAAATAGAAACGCGAAGGTTACAGCTGGTAGAACCCAACCAATGATTGGAACGAAGATAGAAGGCAAAAAGGAAGCTGCCATAGTAAAAGTTCCTGTTAAATAACACTACAATTCAAGATGAGCTTACTGCAAATCCTGCCAAATTTTTGAAATTCTTTCATATTTTTAACACAGTCAATGTGGAGAGTGGGGGGAGTGGGGGAGATGAAAGGACAAGGGGAATAACCATGCCCAATGCCCAATGCTCCTCACCCTTGAGTTACATACCCAGTAGTTCATCTAGCTGCAAGTTTGGCAAGTCTGGAGGAATCACAGTTCGCACTATTGTGACTTTGTGACTTTCCTGTTGGGTTATCAAATCAAGTGCGATCGCTTCTAAACGAATTTCCAGACAGCCAAAGGGAATGTTTAATTGCGTCATCACTTCCAAGTCTCCCGATGCATTAGGTAGTAAATTTGTCAATAAATGGGGCCCGTCTAGTAACCAGCGAGTTTGATAATCTTCAAGCCATAACTTGACAACAACTTGTGGAGATACTTCAGGCAGTACTACGCGCACTATGACAAACTTGCCAGCAATTAGTTCGCCTTCTGGCACATGCAACTGCGGAATTGGTAAAGACTCAGTGGCTGCCGCAATTCTAGGCAAAGAAGAAGGTGAATCTAACAGTGGTTGCTCCTCTTCTTCAAAGGGATAACTCCTCGTTACATCAGCTTCCAGTTCACTATATGTATCATCCACAACGATTTCTTGCGCCAACCAAGCTGACGCTATATTTATTTTTATCGGAGGAGGGGGAGGCGGTATTTGTGTTAACAGAGCTGATGAGAGTTCTGGTTCTTGTGATACTTTTTCTACTTCCGTATTTTCTCCTATCCCCAGATCCGTTTCCTTTGCTGTCTCTACATCTTCCCCAAAGTTCTCTAGTTCGGCAGCCAAGTCTTGGACTTCCTCCCATGTCTCTTGTTCCTTGCGCGTCTCCGTCAGCAGAAGTTGTGAGTTACCCCAACCTTCGCTCACATTACTTTCTGTGTTGCTATCTAGGTTTAACGGCAAGTTGACATCAATATTCGCATTTTCTGCACTAAGAGAAAGGGGTCTCTGCGGCGCTGGAACATAGTTATCGTAGTCTTGAGGTTGTAGATCATCGATTGATTCAGGCAAAGAGTATCCTTGGCTCTGCATCCACTTCCTGAGTAAAGGAGATGAGTAAAGGTTGCCTGTTGTAATGAATTGTGAATTTTGCTGGACTTCTACTTCAGCAGCAGATTCTTCCTGTAATTGTGCATTTTGCTGGGCTTCTACTTCAGCAAAAGATTCTTCCTGTAATTGTGCATCACCTACTACTAATGCAGGTATATTTTCGTCTTCAGCTACAATTACGTCCAATTGCGGGAAGTCTTCAGCCCCTTGAATTTCCAATGCATCTGGGAGGACATTATTTTTTACTTCTTCTGCATCACCTGGCAAAGCTTGTAGCCGTTTCAAGTAAGGCAAAGTAGAGTCGAGCATTGGCATTCGACGTTGCTTGATGACCAACTGCTCTAAGTTGATGGCAGATATAGTAGCATCTTTTTCTAGAAGCTCTTCCTGTATAGAGGGTTCTGCAACAAAATCTGTGGGAGGGTTGGCATCGGTTTGCACAGGTGGCAATTTCGGCAATTGAGGCGAAGTGCCTGAATTCTTTAAGTTAGATGTCCGCAGGGTGGTTTCTCGCAAAACTTGCAAGTTAATTTGCGGTGGTAGGGGTGTGTTTGGGGATGGATTGAGTATTTGAGGTTGGTCTGTTTTTGGAATCTTGACCAGATTGAATAGTTTTAAATCGAGCCTAACAGGTGTCTCTGGTTCTGTGAAAGCAGCAGATGAGTCCGATGGTGCTATGGGTTCATTTAAGGATGTACTAGGTTTTGTTGCGGCTGTGATTGCTAATAATTCCGTGACATCTGCTGTAATTGTGAAAGACTGGCTGGCTAACCGGATAACTTCACCAGCATCGGCGAATTTACCAGACAAACTGATATCTGCCAAAATCAACTTGGATTCACAGTCAGCAGGAATACCAAGTGAGGTATTTATGGTAAAGGGCAATTCCTGATCTGGTAAGGGTTGCCGTACTTTGATCAAAATTTTCGAGTTATTTGGCGATCGCAGTTCAATTCCTAGTTCAAGCGCCTGTAGGCTTCTTGCGGATACTATTTCAGCCTGATCTAAATTTGTCTTTTCTTTGAGTTCTACATGTCCATTGATTCTAAGAGTTTGTCCCCAACGAGCAATATAAGTATCCTGACCTAAAGTTAGCTGTAATGGTGGCGGTGCTTGTGTTGCTGAAGAATCTGTAACCTTTTCATCTATGGGCAGAATTTCAGAGGTGGGTAAAGCTAAATCTATTAAATTTTGTAAAATTTGCTCTGCGGTCTCACCTTTGAGCCACACAGGACTCACTGGCTCATCAACTATATCTTCTTGCGTTTCATCTGACAGAACAGTGTAAGTAGGGTTACTGTCTGTAGTAATTGCCAGTTCTGCGGGGACTGCGATCGCTTGATCTAGCGTAATTGCAGGTTCTGTTGGGACAGTGTATTCAAAGTTCCCTTCATCTGCCACAACAGTAGGGTTGCTGTGTTTAGTAATTGTCAGTTCTGCGGGGACTGCGATCGCTTGATCTAAATTAATTGCGGGTTCTGTTGGGACAGTGTATTCAAAGTTCCCTTCATCTGCCACAACAGTAGGCTCACTGTCTGTAGTAATTGTCAGTTCTGCGGGGGCTGCGATCGCTTGATCTAGCGTAATTGCAGGTTCTGTTGGGACAGTGTATTCAAAGTTCCATTCATCTGCCACAACAGTAGGGTTGCTGTGTTTAGTAATTGCCAGTTCTGCGGGGGCTGCGATCGCTTGATCTAGCGTAATTGCAGGTTCTGTTGGGACAGTGTATTCAAAGTTCCATTCATCTGCCACAACAGTRGGGTTGCTGTGTTTAGTAATTGCCAGTTCTGCGGGGCCTGTG
>NNBV01000811.1_pt1 | contig 10866 bp, 3 predicted proteins | sample 1173771 | NCBI WGS metagenome assembly NNBV01 (sample SAMN07173938, study PRJNA388173) | plant metagenome | isolation source: symbiotic tissue sample KVS11 | place: Norway: Troms, Kvaloya island
CCATAAAACAAACATTAATATGAGTAATCTACAGGAACACCACGAGAAAAAATTTAGGGAAGTTAATGAACGTTTGGGCTTGAGTTCTGAAAATGAAGGGTTAAAATCATCGCTTACTGATGTTTTAGCACAAAAAGATACAATTGTCTTTGGAGCTGACGAGGCAAGCAGTGACATTGTTACTAAAGTTATACCAGTTGCTTCAATAGCAGATCTTAAAAAATTATCCGGTATACCGCATGATGTCGATGACGATCATGTTGAATATCCTGTAAATGATGCAAAATCGCTGAGTACCTCAGATGACATAAGTGATAGTGATAAGGAAGTGATTGCCAAAGCAGCATCTGCTTATATTTTAGGAAATCCTGCTAAAGTTAAGGATTATGAGGATCGTATTAATGCTGTAATGTTTCCGGGAAAAGCGCTGGTATACGCAGCTAAAGATTTATATATCACTAAAGGGCAAACGGTTGTTTTAGGAGCAAGTGGCGAACCAGAAATTTACAATTTCGGTACCATTACTATTGAGGACGGAGGACTATTATCTATAGTTGGAAACGTGCAGTTAACCTGTCAGATATTCACACAATTATAATCTAAATAATTTAAAACTAAAATAACATGGCAAATAAAACGATAACTTTTGTTGCTCCGGGACCTAAGGAGCCAATAGCACCCGATGGAAAAAACGGAGGAACCGGAGAAACCGGAGATAACGGAGACGATGCTGCTGACTATAGATATGATGGCGGTAACTGTAAATATTATTGTGTAACCAAAGCCACAGCAGGCAAACAGGGTAAACAAGGAGGGGAAGGAAAAAAAGGTACTGATGGATATGACGGAATTGCGGGACCAATTGCGGTATTTACCTTAACAGATGTTATAGGTGATCTTACCGTTATTGCCGGTGGTGGAGATGGGCAATCCGGAGGTAAAGGTGGAGACGGAGGTTCTGGCGGGAAAGGTGGCACAGGCGGTGACTGGAACCCACAAAATATTGCTGCCGGCGATATTGCAACCAACTGTAATGAAGGAAAAAATGCTGCTGATGGAGATAAAGGCCCGCAAGGCGTAGGTGGAGTTGGCGGCAATGCAGGCAATGGCGGTGCCGGAGCTCAGGTCATAATTTATTATACGAAAATTACGGGAGATATAAAAAATGAAATTGTTAACGGTCAACCGGGAAAACCTGGAAAAGGTGGTGAAACCGGAGGCGGTAATGGACAGTCCGGAAAAACGGGATCTGCTTCTAAAATTACATTAATCCCTATATCATAGTAAACAGGCTTCTATAGTGTACTATTCCCGGATACAAATGTATCCGGTAGTTTTCTATTTTATAACAATAATCTTAATGTATATGATAATCAACGAGAAATATAACAGTATTTATATCGCTAAGAAAGATAGTAACGGGACTAATGGTGAAAATGGTGCTGAGGGAAACATGGGAAGCATTGGTGTTAACGGACAAAATGGTTCACGAAGCGATGGCTGGTTTCCTAAATGCGCTTGTGCCACAAATGGTAAACCCGGTGGTGATGGAGCAGACGGAACCATGGGAGGTGACGGTATTGAAGGATTAGATGCTCCTGCGAGCTTTGTTATGACCGTAACTGATTTTGTCATTACTGCTGAAGCTTTAAATATTTCAAGTCAGGCAGGCAACGGCGGTAATGGCGGCAATGGTGGCAGCGGTGGCAACGGCGGTGACGGCGGCAATTCAGGTATAGACAATAGTAAATGCCTGAGCAAAAAAACGTGCCCCGGAGCAATAGGAGGCACGGGAGGAAAAGGCGGTAATGGTGCTTTAGGAGGTAATGGCGCCAAAGGTGGCGATGCAGGTAATGTCACTATTTACTATTACAATTATTCTCAGGATATGAGTAAAATAAACTTAGGCACAACTCCCGGAATAGGCGGAACGGGTGGAGATGGCGGCTCCGGAGGTAAAGGCGGTAAAGGCGGTACAAATGAAGGCGGGCCTATGCATGCTGCAAATGGCAAGAGCGGTGGAGAGCCTGGCTCAGGTGATAGTGCATCAAATGGTGCTCAGGGAAAAGTTCTTATACAAAAAGTAAAAAAATAACACATGAAAGATATTACCACTCCTTTACAGGTCTTAATGGTACAGCTGGCCACTCAGGCTGCTTTACCAACTCTCGTAAATTCAGGACCACAGTTGCCGGGCGGTTGGGTAACGCTAACTATATTTTCCAGCAGGGCAACTGTTACACCCGTACAGGGCTTTTTATCTGTAGGGCCTGTTAATGAGGATGGTGATCTTGCAGTTGCATTATCCCTTGGTATTACCTGGAACGCCTTTTACAGAAATAATATATTGGGATTTCCGCTTCCTGAAAATAGTCTTAAGCCCCTTTCGGCACGGATTATGGGCAGAAATGCACCACCTGCTGCTATGGTAATGCCGGTTTTTGCAGATGCTTATGTCAATGTGCAAAATGCGATATGGGATAGTTTAACCTATCTTGATAATAATGACTATAATGATTTGCCTTTTTATATAACAGGTATGGGTCCGGGAGCACCTGTTGCCCAAATTTGCCTGCTCGATTTTAAAAAAGGAAATTTAGGCCCCAATCAGCAATACCCTCCTGAAAAACTGGCAGAAGGATATACATTTTCGGCACCGCCATTTACAAATCTGGAATTTCAGGGGTATTATAATACTTTGGTAACAAATAAGGTTATGCCCGCACAAAATGCTTTCTGGGCAGCTACCCCAACTATTACGGCCGATTTTTTTCCTATAAATGCAGGATTTTATCCACTTGGAAAAATACAGTACATAGAAAGCCTTAAGTTGCCAATATTTGATGTTCCGTGGTGGAATCGCAGTGATGTGTATTATCTGGAACAGCTAGGAGGAAAGCCACACAAAAACAATCCTATTCCAGTTTCATTTTCTAATAGTCCGAAAGATTTTCTTCAAAATATCGCCCATTCCTTATCATTAATGACAGCGGTGACTTATCAGTTAGCACAGCGTCCCGGTTCAGTTTCAAGAATTGATATCACACCTTACAGACTTTATAAGGTTATTGGCGATGGAGCGAGTTTTGCGGCTATTTTTCAAGGTCCTGATTCTGTTGTAGTAACTTTTAGAGGAACAATAAGCTTCAGGGAATATTATACGTATAACTGTAAGTCAATTTATGCTCCCGTAAGTTTTGTTAGTGATTCTATGGCAGAGGTTCATGCCGGTACAGCAGCAATTTATAATTTGCCTATTACTTCAGGTGGCACAACAACAACATTATCGGCAGCATTAATTGCAGAACTTAAAACGATTGCTCCAGGCAAAGAACTTTATTTAACAGGGCATGATATAGGCGGCGCAGTAGCCAGTCTTGCTGCAATGGACTATGAAATGAGTCAATACGGCTTTAATGTTAAAGCACTCTACACATTTGGCAGCACCTTATTTTCCAATATTATCTTTAGGGATCTTTTTGATGAGAAAGTTGGTGCATACAGCTATCAGCTGTTAAGGCTTAATGATACCTTACCTAATGCAATTATAACCTATGGATTTTTTGGTTTGCTCAATCCCATCACAGTGAAAGGGCAGCTTGAAACAGAGGAGTCTACCTACCATTCGCTGGCAGGTTATGCTAAACTTTTAAATCCGTATGCATCTTTATCAAAATCCCAAAAAGATTCTGATAGCGAATCTATAAAATCTTAAGTTTTATCTCTCATGGAAAACACAGCTTTTTACGATACAGAAACCTTCACAGAGGAAAGCAATAACGGCGTTACGTTTTCTGGACTTGACCCTATTTTAGGCAGCCTTGGTGAAATGGTAGGACTTCTTGATAAAGAAATAAATCAGGATGATACCTATAACCTCAATAATGAATGGTTTACAGACCCTATAGAAAAAACGAAAAGCGGGTTTACCGAAAAATCGGCTAATTTGGGAGATCTCTTAGGGCAAATATTAGGCAAGGTAGGCGGAAATGCTTTGGGTATTCCCGTAAAAGACCCTGCCTTATTAGGCACCTGGCATCCCGTAAAATATGACGACAAAGAGACAGGCCTTTATTTTGTAACGTCACAAAATGGTACTGAAACCGTTTTAGGCTTAGGTGTTTTACATACCTGGACGGTAAAATCAGATAATCCATTAATTAAAGTTAATGTCTGGGGTCAGATTCCTTTTATAAGAATAGATAAGGGACAAGTTAATATTACATTTGATAAAGAAGGATACCCAATTAACTTCGGGATAGCCGTAGAAGGTGCAAAAGAAAACAGCCCTTTAATAGACATTAATGATGTTTCGTTTAATGGCGTAAAAGTAAACGCCAGTATCGATTTGGCAGCAGCCGTACCTTTTGATATTACAGTTCAGGTATTAGCTTTAAAACTTGCCGGAGATAAAAAACCAAGCGACCGTACACTTGCAGATCTGGAAGCGATAACGGGCCAGCAGATATTGGAAACAGTATCAAGCCTTTTTATAGGCACTTTAAGCAAAGTGTTTACAGATGAAACACAACAAACAAGAATAGGATATTTTCCTCCTTTGATGGGATTAACATCTATCGTTCCTAATTCTGACCAGAAATTACCAGTACTTGAATGGTATGAATTGTTCAAGATCGCTTCAAATCCGGCGGAATATCCTAATGGAGCTGCAACACCATTTTTGAATTGGTTTAATACATTAAGCGCTAATCCTGATCAATTAAAAACCTGGCTTTCATGTCTGGGAGGTTTTATAAGCGGTACTCCAACAGCTGCTACAGGAAGCGGTACAAGAACAAATCCTTTTCAAATATCATTAATCAGTATAAATGATATTGGAAAACTAAACTTTACAGTAGGTACCGATGTGATTTTAGAAGGTACCCGTTATTTTTATCCGGGAATTTCATTTGCGGGAAAAGATATTATACTGGGCGATTCAGACGTCGCCCTTAGCATGGAAGCTGATTTGGAACTAGCAAAATTCCAGTTAAGCGGTCAGAATATATCGGTAGATCCCACAATTAATTTTCAGTTCAAATGCAGTCTTAATAATAAAAAAGCCGGAGAACCACTATGTAAATTCAATGAATATAGTTTTGGTAATCTGGAAGGTGGGATGTCATTTGGTTTATCCGGAAGTGTAGTTCCTTATTTCAGATTAAATAAGGTAGTAACCGGAATCAGTTCTTTTGAGACAATAGATCTGCTTTCGCCTTCACAATTGGCTAATGCCGGAGCTTCCTTATTGAGCAATGGCATTAAGTCCTTACTTGGAGTAATATCTACTCCTGCAAATACATTTGCTAATAACGTAGCATCGCTTATAGGGCTTACAAGTCCTTCCGGTGCAACAGACTGGCCTGCAACATTAGCAGCGCCGTTTGACGCTCAGCAAATGATTAGTTCGATAACAAATCCAATAGGTGCATGGGCAGATTATTATCAAAAAGTCCTTAAATATGCACCATTGGTTAATAATAAAACAGCATTTACATACATCGTGCAGGATTTTGCACAAATGCTAAATGCTGCAAGCGGTACAGAAACTATAACCGTTACCGGTGACGGTACTCTGGCTTCACCATGGAGAGCAGGTATATCACTTGATGAGGTTTCTTTGCCTGCATACCTCACAGCTTATAATATTGTATTGCCAAACAACAATACAAGACTGGTTTTAGGGCTTAGCCTTGAACCGGAAGTAAGCTTGCTGGATATAAAAGTTGTACCCGCCATAACACTTGATTTTGTAAGTGTGGATTTCCCCTCAGGAGATGTAGAAAACGCACAAATAACCGCAAACTGGCTGCCGCTTATTGAAGTTAAACTGACTTTGCCTGATGGTTTTCATACAACTGAAGTTGCAGGTGTTTCTGTAAGTGTAGAAAAATCACAGGTTTCTGCTGCATGGAACAGGTTTAATGGCTGGAACTGGTCGTTATTTGTCAATAACCCTGCTTTAAAATTAGATGGACAGGATTTAGCTTTGGGTCAGGATCTTAATTTTGATGACCAGAGTTCACTGGAAGATTTGGTAGTAAATGGCGTAAAAACCTTTGGGCCTTTTCTTGTAGGTGCGTTAGGAGCTTTCTTAATGCGTACCAATACCAGAGCCGGGCTTTTTACAACTGGGACTTTTGGCTTACTGACAGATCTTTCTAAATCGCCTATTTTTCCTGCCGAATTTAAATGGGATGGCTTTAGCCAATTTAAAATTAATAGTTTTTCTGCTCCGTGGACTGATATCAGAAACCAAATTGCCGATAACTTTAGTACTGATGCTAAAGCAAAAAGTATACTCGGATTACTTTCATGGACAATTAATCCTGATCTCGAAACTCCTCCTGCAATAACAGGAATTGGTAGTTTTGCTGATCCGTATAAAACACCGCTGCCAAAAGGTTTTGAAATACCTTTATGGTATAATACTCCCAATAGGCAAATAGGAGCCGGAATAGGGCGCAACGTTGTATATAATTATACAAACAAGACCAACAAATTAAAATTTCAGTTTGATCTTGAAACGAGGTTAAATGTGATAGAATATTCTCTGTCAACCGGAGATTTTATAACTAATAATTGCCCATCATTTAGTCTTTTAGGGATTTTGTCAAATCCTGATGGACTTTTGGTAGACTTACCGCTTAATGCAGGAAGTGTGGGCAAAGTTATATTGGGATTAAATCTAAGTATAAAAGATTCAGCTATAAAATTTAAACCTGTAGTAACGATGCTTGATGTGACGCTGGCAGGTCAGGATAAAAGGGAGTCCTTAACGCTTGAGGAGATATTAAGTCCTGATTTTGCTGCAAGTCTTCAACAGGCATTTTATGCAATTTTAAATGAGGCTGTACAAGTTGCTGTTGATCAGGTTAAAGATATACAAGGCTTTAAAACAACTTATGACCTGCTTTCTATACTGGGATTGGTAATTAACCGAACCAGCGAAGACGATCCGTATGCGATAAACATTGCAGGCTGGAACGGACTTATCGCTAATTTTGATACGTATATACAATCACAGCTTTCTTCTTTATTGACTAATGTTGAGGAAAGAAAACAACTGTTTGCCTTTTTGGAAGATATTTTTGGGGTTAAAATTCCTGATTTCCCTAAACCTCTTCTGGATTTATTAAATGGTTTGGGCATTTGCGGACCAGCTTCTGAAGGTTATCCTTTATATCCAAAAGCGTTGCTTGATATAGCTTCAAATCCGGTAAGCAGTATACGCGACAGGTTTGAAAATTTATTTACAGACACAGCATTATTACAAGATCTTACCAAAGAATTGGTACAGGATATTCCGCCGGCAAAATGGGATAATTTTACGTTTAGCACAAACAGCAGCGGCGTAATAACACTTTCGGTATTAGCAGAAGATGCCTTTAAACTTGGCAGTTTTGCCGAATTTAGCGGTAGTTTGAGCCTGGATCTTATCAACAGATCTATGAAATGCACGCTTAATGCCTATTGCCCTGTATTACAACTTGCATTGAGCAATACCATAAATTTAAGATATCCATTAGTTGCAGATACTATTTTTACTTCAAAAATAATTTGGGGTGATGGCAGTAAACCTGCTGCCGATGCCTTGCAGTTGTTTCCGTTTAAAGGAGATGATTTTGTAAGTCAGTTATCCAAAATAGCTCCGGCTTATGTATTGAATGTACTTTTGAATGCCGTACTTGAAGACAGTTTATTAAACAAATATCCTTTCTTACAACAAGTATTCGAAGGGCTTGGTCTAGCCAAAAAAAGCGATACTTCTCAAAATAAAGACCTCTTACAGGCAGCATCAAATACTCCGGATTGGAGCATGGAATCCATATTGGGTTTATTAAAAGATCCGCTTCCATGGTTATTGTCTGACAGTGTACTGGGACATAACGGAAGGTTTAATGTGGGTTCGCTCGTACATTTACTGAGTAATTTACCTGAAGTATCTACAACAAATGGTATAAAGGTAGCTCCGGTTAAAAATGGGGTAAACATATCTGGTTTACCATATGACCTGGCAATAGACCTGACAGGAGATAACGGATTGGCTTCTTTTCAGTTTGGTACCAAACATATAGAAATTGCCGAAGGGACAGCAGTACTGGATAATCTAAAATTAAAAGTAGATCTTGATGAAAATTTCCAGCCTGCATTTTCAGGAGGAGTAGACATTTCTACAAAAGCAGCAGATATTCCATTTTTTATATCTACCGGTTTTGATAAAGAGTTTTTACTAAAAATAACAAGAGGTAATCCGAAAGAACCGGAACCTTTAAATCTTCAGTTACTGCCGTTTTTGGGTTGGGGAAATATAGCAGGACAAGCAGCCGGATTGGCTTCTGTAACATTAATAAAAGACCTTACGCCTAAATTATTAGAGACTTTGTCACAAACAGGTGCAAAACCTTTTATAGATAAAATGACAGGCTTTGCAACGGCTGTAGATTTGAACGCACTTATCGATGCATTGTTACTTATACTTACGCCGCAAAATTTTATAGACAAAACGCAGCCACAACTGCTTGAATTACTTGAAAATGCAGGATTGACCTGGCTAAAAGATAAGTTTAGTAAAACTAATGCTCCTGTAACAGCCATTGCTGTAAAAACATTGCTCGATACAGTACTTCCTAACCGAATTACTACAAATAAAGGTCTTGTATTATTTTCTCCCGGAGCAAATATGCCGGTGATAAAAGCAGGATTAAATGATAAAAACCTGTTGGGATTATGGGCAGGACTGGAATTGCCTGCACTTGAAATTGTTGATATTACGATTCAGGATACTGGCGCAGGAATTGATATTGACACCGGGACTTTCGATTTTAATTTTGGACTTAATGTTTTGGTACCAATAGAGGGAACTTCCGGACCATCTATAAATCTGGAATATGTTTCAGATAAAGGATTTGTATTGTCTCTGGATCCTCTTACCAATAAAACACAAACAGGCTTAGTAAATTCACCACTTGAAAGACAACTATTGCCGGAATTTTTCCCCGGAGAAGGAACATTATCAGACAGGATGTCTGAATGGATATTTAGTGTGTTTAAAAATGTAGTGCCAAGATATATATCGGCATTAATACTGAATCAGGATAGTGTACATACATGGCTGGAATCGCCTATTATATCTACAGTATCCGGTGTGCCAACACCTGCATTACTGCTTCAGGCAACTTCACTTATTAACAGCGAAGGAATTGCGCCTAAAAAATATTACCTCAATTCGTTTGAAAACCTCAGCAATATTACACCTCAGGCCTTCTTTGGTAATCTGCTAAAAACATTAATGCAGAATGAGATAACGATATTAACTTTTGGTACAGATAATAAATCAAAAATAGTAATTGGGCCAAAGCCAAATAAACCGGGTAGTTACGGACTGCATTTATTTGCGCCAGATCTTAAAATTGAGTCATTGCCAAATATTGTATTGCAGTTGGGCGATAAAAATTCGGACTGGGTAACAGGCAGCGGAGGTAAAGTCAGTAATCCTGGTGTAGGAATATATATACCTATTGCTGTTGATGCTAATACCAATCAAATATCAGCCGACTTTAGCAGTATAAATCTTGTAATGGATAATGTAGGTTTTGATATCGTAGGCACTGATGGCAAACCTCTTGTAAACTTTAGCAGGTTTGTAATAGATGCCATAAAACCAAGAGTATTATTTGACTTAAACCTAAATGGTGGTGATCCTCAAGTAACATTTGGAGCAGGAGTTACACTGGAAGATATAGGTGTTTCGTTATCACCTTCTACAATGGCATCCGAAGGAAGTAAAAATCCTATTGCGAGCAATCTTTTAGGATCCGGTGATGAAAAAAGCGAAGGCAACCCGCCAACCAATCCTACTTTTTCTGTAACAGCAGGATATATCAATAAAGTATATATAAACCTTAAAAGTAATACAGGAGATGGTACCGAGATTAAACTGCCTGTTCAAAGGGCATTTGGGCCATTGTTTGTAGACAGTCTTGGACTAGGCTGGGATGGTAAAAGCGTAGAAAAATATTTGCATTTTCTTTTCTCAGGAAGTGTAGAACTTGCCGGACTAAAAGCAACACTAATAGGGCTTGATGTAGGTTTACCAACAACAAAACCAACAGATTTTGGATCTTATATTCTCGATCTTCAGGGATTGGATATCAGTTTTAAAGGAGGAAGTGTAAGCCTTGATGCAGGCTTGTTAAAACAAACGGACCCGTTTTTATGTTACAACGGTACAGCAGTTATTAAAGGAGGATCATTCTCTTTAATGGCTCTGGGATCGTATGCAGAAATACCGGTATCGGGCGAAAAAGGCGCAAATACAGTTCCTTCATTATTTGTTTTCGGAGTATTAAATACGCCACTTGGCGGGCCACCAGCGTTTTTTGTAACCGCTATAGCAGCCGGTTTCAGTTACAACCGCTCCATTCAGATTCCATCTGTAGAAAATGTACAGAGTTTCTTGTTGGTTAAAGGCGTTGCAGATGGCAGTTTTACAAGTAATGATCCGATTAAAGCACTTACTGATCTTTCGAAAGTAGTAAAACCGGAAATAGGACAATACTGGATAGCAGCCGGATTAAAATTTAAATCGTTTGAACTTGTTACTACGGTAGCTTTATTGTTTCTTAGTTTTGGTAAAGAATGGGATATTAATTTACTTGGATTAAGTTATGCAACCCTGCCGCCTGCTGTAGGAGATAAGGATTCAGCTTTAGCCTTGGCTTATTTTGAGCTGGCTATTAAAGTTTCCTTCAAACCAGGTGAAGGCATCATATCTGCAGAGGCAAGATTAACACCCAACTCTTTTGTACTGACTAAAGACTGCAGGGTAACAGGAGGATTTGCTTTTTATTTATGGTATAAAGA
>NNBV01000331.1_pt1 | contig 10849 bp, 11 predicted proteins | sample 1173771 | NCBI WGS metagenome assembly NNBV01 (sample SAMN07173938, study PRJNA388173) | plant metagenome | isolation source: symbiotic tissue sample KVS11 | place: Norway: Troms, Kvaloya island
AGTGTATAAGAGACAGGCTCTTAGCGGTGCGAGAAGAAGCGCCTCAACTAGAATTTTTCGTTGATGCCAACGGGGGTTGGAATTTAGAAGATGCGATCGCAATGTGCAATTGGCTGGCAGATTTAGGTATAAAGTATGTAGAGCAGCCATTAGCACGGGGGCAGGAACCAAGTTTAGCAAAACTCAAAAAACACTCTTCCCTGCCCATCTTTGTTGATGAAAGTTGTTTCACCAGCGCCGATATTCCCGATTTGGCAAATTACGTGGATGGTATTAATATCAAACTGATGAAATCAGGGGGACTAACAGAGGCAATGCGAATGGTACATACAGCACGAGCATATCGGTTGCAAGTAATGTTCGGTTGCTATTCTGACAGTTCGCTAGCTAATACAGCAGCGTTACAGCTAGCGCCACTAGCTGATTATTTAGATTTAGACAGTCACCTTAACTTAATTGATGACCCTTTTACGGGTGCATTGCTAAAAGAAGGAAGAGTTTTGCCAAACGATTTACCAGGTTTGGGAGTACAACACAGTGCGTCTACCACTTAATCAACGAGTAGCTATCTTGCTACATGAAGGGACTATTGGGACTCACGGCAAAACAGGGCTAGCAATTTTACGTTACAGTGAAGCCCCAATCGTAGCCGTAATCGATCGCGAGTGTGCTGGCAAATCCCTACCAGAATTAACAGGTATCAAGCGTGATGTGCCGATTGTGGCATCGGTAGCCGCAGCCCTAGAGTACAAACCGGAAGTTTTGGTAATTGGCATTGCCCCTGGTGGTGGTGCTGTACCAGATGATTACTGGCTAGAAATCAAAGACGCTTTAGAAGCGGGAATGTCACTGGTGAATGGTTTACATACACCAATGGCAAGCATCCCAGAATTAAATGCACTGCTCAAACCAGGGCAACTAATTTGGGATGTCCGAAAAGAACCGTCTAATATCAGTGTTGCTAGTGGTATGGCACGTACTCTCCCTTGTCGGCGGGTGTTGACAGTGGGAACCGACATGGCGATTGGTAAAATGTCAACTAGTCTAGAGTTACATTGGGCATCAAAACTACGGGGTTGGCGTTCTAAATTCCTTGCCACGGGGCAAACTGGGGTGATGTTAGAAGGGGACGGCGTGGCTTTAGATGCAGTACGGGTAGACTTTGCCGCCGGGGCTGTGGAACAGATAGTCATGCGCTATGGCAAAAACTACGATATCCTGCACATTGAAGGACAAGGTTCACTACTACACCCTGGTTCAACGGCAACTCTACCCCTAATTCGTGGTTCGCAACCAACACAATTAGTATTGGTACATCGGGCGGGACAAACTCATAACCGCAATAATCCCCATGTACCAATTCCACCTTTACCAGAAGTGATTCGGCTTTATGAAACCGTTGCTAGCGCCGGCGGTGCTTTTGGAAGTGTTCCTGTAGTTGGTATAGCGCTGAACACAGCCCATTTAGATGAGTCTGCGGCACAGGAAAGCATCGCTCAAACAATAGCAGAAACAGGGCTACCTTGCACCGATGTAGTCCGCTTTGATGCCAATGTGCTTTTGGATGCGGTGATGAAGAATTAGTTTCTCCAGAATGCTTTAAGCTTGGTACAACAGGAGAAGCAGCGCTGCGATCGCTTGGCGGCAAAACTGGGAGAATTAAATATAGATCCAGATACTATTTAATCTCCACACCATCTTACTTGCGCCTGTTGTCCCAAATGCTATGGATCTTCAGGAAAAACCCATTTTGGCGGTTCCGTCATTTTTTTTCGCAGACGTTCTTGGGCCAACTCCAGCATTTTGTCTAAGGGAGTCTCTTCAATAAATTTTGTGGCTGCTTCTCTAAACTCGATATTGGGGCATTTATCTCCTAAAACACACCCGTTAACACAGGCTTGGGCGCAGTTAATCTTTTGCTCCACAGTAAATTCCTCTCTCTAAAAGTTATAAGTTATAAGTTGTGAGTTAAAATTTGCATCCCTAACTCTTCACCCTTAACTCTTTACTATCAGGCATAAACCTCCACGTAAATTTTACCTTGCCAGTTGCCATCTCATTAGTCTAAATACTTACCATTTAGAAAGTTGTGAGTATGAGTTATGATTTTTACGCCAAACTCTTATAAAGGGCGCTCATGTCGGAACTCTTTGCTACTACTGGAACTATAGCCGCGATCGCGACTGCTGTTGTCCCGCAACAGGGTAGTGTTGGTATTGTGCGGGTGTCTGGTTCCCAAGCAATGGTCATTGCCCAAAGTCTCTTTCATGCACCAGGGCGACAAGTTTGGGAAAGTCACCGGATTCTCTATGGTTACATTCGCCATCCCCAGACGCAACAACTAGTGGATGAAGCCCTGTTGTTAATTATGAAAGCACCCCGTTCTTATACCCGTGAAGATGTAGTGGAATTCCATTGCCACGGGGGAATTATGGCAGTACAACAGGTATTACAACTGTGTTTGGAAAATGGAAGCAGACTAGCGCAACCTGGAGAATTCACTCTCCGCGCCTTTTTGAATGGACGATTGGATTTAACTCAAGCCGAAGGTATTGCCGATTTAGTCGGAGCTAAATCGCCCCAAGCGGCTCAAAGTGCCTTAGCTGGTTTACAAGGAAAATTGGCTCATCCGATTCGGCAGTTACGCGCTAACTGTTTGGATATTTTGGCAGAAATTGAAGCTCGAATTGATTTTGAGGAAGACCTTCCGCCGTTGGATGATAAAGCAATCATATCAGAAATCGATAAAATTGCCGCAGAAATAACTAGGTTATTGGAAACCAAAGATAAAGGTGAGTTGCTACGAACTGGTTTAAAAGTGGCAATTGTTGGGCGTCCGAATGTGGGTAAGTCCAGCTTATTGAACGCTTGGAGTCGGAGCGATCGCGCCATTGTGACTGATTTACCTGGTACAACCCGCGATGTGGTGGAATCCCAGTTAGTAGTGGGGGGAATTCCCGTACAAGTGCTAGATACTGCGGGGATTCGGGAAACAACAGACCAAGTGGAAAAAATTGGCGTAGAGCGATCGCGTCGTGCTGCAAATGCAGCTGATTTAGTTTTGCTTACCATTGATGCTTCCGCCGGTTGGACGGAAGGCGATCAAGAAATTTATGAAAAAGTACAACACCGTCCGTTAATTATAGTGATTAACAAAATCGATTTAGTAGAAGAAAGCGAAAGAACAACTCTTCAATCAAAAATTCAAAATCATAAATCTAAAATTGTCACAGCCGCAGCCCAAAATCAAGGTATTGACGCTTTAGAAACAGCAATTTTAGAAATAGTTCAATCTGGAAAAGTGCAAGCTGCTGATATGGATTTAGCCATTAACCAAAGGCAGGCAGCAGCCTTAACTCAAGCTAAAATGTCTTTGGAACAAGTACAAGCAACAATTGCCCAGCAGTTCCCTCTCGATTTTTGGACAATTGACTTACGAGGTGCAATTCAAGCTTTAGGAGAAATTACTGGAGAAGAAGTAACAGAATCAGTTTTGGAGAGGATTTTTAGCAGGTTTTGCATTGGAAAATAAACTATAAAATTCTTTGTTTAATTTTATTTTTGTTTAATTTAACCTACTACTGATAACTAAATGTACATCTCAATTCGTCAAGCAACCATACAAGATACGGCGATCGTTTCGGATGTGCTATTAGAAGCAGCTTTGTGGCTCCAACAGAGTGGTAGGCCTCTGTGGCATGAGAGTGAGGTTTCGCCAGAAAGTATCTCTAAAGATGTTGCTAACGGCTTGTTTTTTATTGCTGAGTGGGCAGGTGAACCAGCTGGTACAATCAAGTTTCAACTAGAAGATTTACTATTCTGGCCCGACATTTCTCAGGAAGAGTCAGCATTTGTACATCGCCTTGCAGTTCGACGGCATTACTCTGGTGGTAAAGTATCTTCAGCACTTCTAACTTGGGCTGTTGAACAAGCACAAACACTTGGTAGATATTATTTACGTCTAGATTGTGACGCTTCACGTCCACGCCTTAGAGCAGTATATGAACGTTTTGGTTTCCGTCATCACAGTGACAAACAAGTTGGTGCTTATTTTGTCTCTCGCTACGAATATGAAATACCTTCAATGTCTAAAGTGCGTAAGTCTTAAGGGACTTCCAAGAAATAAATTATCCATCTTGTGGGGTGGGCGTCTCGCCCGCCCTAAATCTAGGACGGGCAAGATGCCCATCCCACAGGAAAATTTGGGATATTTTTTTATTTGGAAGTCCCTAACAACAATGTCTGATGAGCTAGCCAGTACTTCATTTTAAAATCAAAGTAAACAAGAATGTCTAATCGGTAGAAAAAAGGCTAAATAAGGATTATGACCGTAACTACCTATAAATGGACAATTCAACGTTATCACCAAGCAATAGAGGCAGGTATCTTTGACGACCAGCCCATTGAACTATTGCGCGGCGACCTCATTGTTATGCCCCCAGAACGAGAACCTCACGCCTACTACAACACAGAAGCAGCTGATTATCTCCGCACACTGCTCGGTGAACGGGTAAAAATCCGCGATGCCAAACCTGTTACCTTACCCAACGATTCAGAACCTGCTCCCGATGTTGCGATTGTCAAACCATTAGGTGAGGTCTACCTAGAACACCATCCTTATCCAGAAGATATCTTCTGGGTTATTGAATTCTCCAAAGCCACCCTGAGCAAAGATTTAGGTGACAAAAAAGACATTTACGCGGAGGCTGGTATTGTTGAATACTGGGTTGTCAATTTGAAGACTCCGCAGTTAAAAGTATTTCGTGACCTAAAAAATGAGAAATACAAAACCGAACTGACACTAACTACAGGTACTATTTCACCCCTAGCCTTTCCTGATGTATCCGTCCGAGTTGAGCACCTTATAAGTAAGACCTAGTACAGCTTATTTTGTTTCTCGCTATTAATATGAAACACCTCCATAATTTACTTCTAATTTTTGAAGCAATTAAATAAGAGTTATAAGTTATGAATTAAATTTATAATTCATAACTTATAACTTATAACTCATAACTCATTTTCTGTAGTGATCGCTCCTGGAATATTGCCAACACTGGACAGTTGCACTGTAAAAGTAGAACCTTCATATAATTTACTTTTTACAGAAATAGATCCACCACAGCGTAGCAGCAATTGTTGTACGATTGTTAACCCCAATCCAGCACCACCATAATCTTCTGTTGCTGCTGTACGCACACGATAAAATCGGTCAAAAATTTTGGGAATTTCGTTTTCGGCAATACCGATACCTGTGTCGCGGAATTCTAATTGGACATAATCGCCTTGAATCCGGGCACGTACCCACACCTCACCGCCATCAGGAGTAAACTTAATGCTATTGTGCAGCAGATTTATCACGATCTGCCTCAGACCACCACTCACGCACCAAACAGATGGGAGTTCAGTTGGTACGGTGTAGGCTAACATAATTCCTTTTTCTTGGGCTACAGGTTGGTAGGTACTGACTACTCCAGGTACAATATCTGAGAGCCGAACTGACTCCAAAGCCGTCCCCTCTAAATTGCGTTCTAGCTGCACGAGTTCCAACAAACCACTAATCAGGGAATTTTGTTGATCGCACTGAGTATTTAACATCTGTAAATAACGTTGTCGCTGAGGGGGTTTAAGATTAGGGGAATTCAATAAAGAGAGTGCTGTCTTCATGTGCGTTAGGGGTGTACGCAATTCCTGACACACATTATTTAGATATTCATCTTTGAGTTGCTCTTTGTTGTACAGTTCTTGATTTTGCTGCTGCAACTTGGTGGTGCGGACTGTGATGATTTGACGGTTGATTTCATCTTGTCGCAGGAGTTGTTTGGCCAACAATTGATTCATAAGTGCGCTTTGAGGCACAGTTGGACAAATAAAATCAATAGGTAAAATTGGAGATGATTCTGGCGCAATCGCTTGTTGGATACCATTTAATACTTGTTGAATTACTCTCCCCTCAACAGTAGTGATAATCAGCAATGGCTGATTTTTATTAGTATTTACCTTCCCCGATGTCTGATTTTTGCGTTTTTTAAGTGGTCGATGAGCCAAAATTAAACTGCAAAACTGGGGCGATAACACCATCAGAAAGTTTTCCCGTCGCAGTTGGCTATCTGGTGGTAGGTGAATGGGAATGTGATGGGAGGATGAGGGGGATGAGAGGGTATTTAATTTTCCTTCTCCCTCATCTCCCCCTTTTCCATTTTCGTCAATCTGGCAAGTATAAATAAGACTAGACGTACCTACCGAAGATTGATAACGCGCTAATTCTGATTGCCAAATTTTTTCTGGTGGTAACTTTACCCATAAAGTGGCTGCAATTTGCTGCTCAATTAGTAAGTCAATTTGTGCTCTCACCAGTGATAGCAGAGTCGCAGGACTGAGGGACAATGGTTTCGGAGGCGCTTGCACTCCCATAACCAGTTGATAAACAGACAGATCCTTAACCAGAGAAACATTCATGAGTCAAGCACAAAAAGGATGAAGCAAGAAATAATTCTGTCTTCGATTTTCACCTTTATGTGTGCATTTTTTACAAAATCCCCACGGAAAGAAACAATAAAAAACTCTATCCCCTTGTGGATGGAGTTTTTGGGCATGGGGAATGGGGAGCAAGGGAGAAGAGTTTTCCCCTCTGCCCCGAATGGCACTAAGAAAAGGTAAAACATGCAGCCTAGAGTGGGTGTGGGAGGGGTGGGAGGTGTGGGAGGCGTGGGAAGAAGGAAAAGCATAAATTCTCTTTCCCCCCACACTCCCCACACTCCCCACACTCAAAAGCCTTATAAACAATGGATTTGCCGTTATCTTAGTGCCATTCCCCTCTGCTCCTGCCTCTTCGCAATGCCCAATTCCCAAATTAACGTTGTAGATTCAATCTTTCGTGTAAGGCGTCGCGTGCGTGTTCTCGGTCATCAAAATGGATTTTTTCGGTGCCGAGAATTTGGTAGTCTTCGTGACCTTTACCAGCAAGTAACACTCCATCACCGGGTTGTGCTTGTAAAATCGCGGTACGAATTGCGATCGCCCGATCGCAAATTACAATAGGCTTTACTGTGTCAGCAATTCCCGCCAAAATATCTTGCAAAATCTTTTCTGGGTCTTCAGTCCGGGGATTATCTGATGTCACGACTGCCACATCTGCTAACTCAGCAGCGATTTTACCCATTTTTGGGCGCTTAGTGCGATCGCGATCGCCGCCACAACCAAATACACAAATCACTTTACCTGGTATAAACGGACGTGCAGCTTTCAATAAATTTTCCAAACTATCGGGTGTGTGGGCATAATCCACAATCACGCTAATATCTTGATCAGGATTAATTTGTACCCGCTCCATCCGTCCGGGAACTCCGGGAAACTCAGGTATCACAGATGCCACTACCTGCAAATCTACCCCTAAGTGTAAAACTGCTCCTACAGCTGCTAAAAGATTTTCTAAATTATATTGTCCGACTAGGGGCGATTGAAAAGCCACGTCACCTTTTGGTGTATGTAACGTCCCACTGACACCATTCGGCTGGTAATTTAAATCACTCATCCATAAATCAGCGCTGTTGTCGTTGACGCTGTAACTCCAAACCCGTTGGGAATCTAAGGAGGCAATTAACCGTTTGCCATAAGAATCATCAGCATTAATGATTGCCCGTCCCTTGAGATAATCAGGGCTAAACAACAACGCTTTGGCAGCAAAGTAATCTTCCATATCGCTGTGATAGTCGAGATGGTCTTGGGTAAGATTACTAAATACCGCCACCTCAAATTCACAACCCAAGACTCTCCCTTGAGCCAAAGCGTGAGAACTTACTTCCATCACCCCGAACTCACTACCAGCCTTTACAGCCTCTGCTAGCTGCTGTTGTAGTTCCACAGCAAAGGGCGTAGTGTGGGCAGCAGTTTGCTCAAAACCTGCCCAACGAGTGTAGAGAGTTCCCATCAAAGCTGTAGCTAGATTCGCTTTGATGAGCAGGAATTCAATTAGATGAGTAGTTGTAGTTTTGCCATTTGTACCAGTCACGCCCACCAACTTGAGTTTTCGTCCCGGATAGCCGTAAAAAGCACTGGCTATCTGGGCACAAGCTTGAGTTATATTACTTGCACTAATGACCACAGCCTGATTTGTGGGAGGATTTTTTTGTGCAGCTTCAGGAGAAACGATCGCAGCGACAGCCCCGGATGCGATCGCACTTTGCCAAAATTCCCCACCATCAACCCGCGTTCCTGGCATCCCAATAAACAAATCTCCCACACTACAAGCATGGGAATTTGTCTTCAAACCCCTAACTTCCACATCCTCTAAAGTCGGATGGCTAGGCAATTGCTCAACACTATCTACCGCCGTTAGTAATTCCCGCAATTTCATTTTGTGAACCTCGTCACATTCTTGATCTTGCGCTTATTCTGCATTATTTTTTTCTAATTGGCTAAATACTTACGCAACATTTGCTCCAACTGCTGCACGCTAGCACGAGGAGAAGGACGCGGCAATGGTTTTTCCTCTGCGTTCTCTGCGCCTCTGTGGTTCGATAAATAAAGTACCGGCACTTCATACTCATACGCAGTAAACCAATCTTCACGAGTCGTAATATCCCTAATTTCCAACTCGAAACTGAGATTTTGGATTTGTTCTAGCTTTTCCTGCAAGCCTTCGCATAAATGACAGCCGGGTTTACTGTATAAAATTAATTGCATTTGAACTGTGGTGAAAAGTTATAAGTTTAAGATAACGAACCGCAAAGGGCGCGAAGGAAGAGAGATGAGAAAAGAAGGGTTTAACGTGGGTGAGTATGTTGATCAGATGGGGTTTTTGTTGGATTTAGAGATCAGAGATGAGGATCGTGATGGTGTGGTGGCAAATTTTGAGAGAATTCGTGCGATCGCTAGTCTTGTAAATTCTTTCCCTTTACCAGAGGAAATTGAAGTTGCACCAGTGTTTGAACCATAATGGCTTCAACAATAGCTATGTTGATGTTTTAGTAATATTACTGAGCTTGCAGTATAACTAACGATACTAAGATATTAGCCGACTATATCTTGGAAAAATCAGATGAATAATTTCAATGCTTCTAGTTCATTGAAGTCTGCGGGTGTCGGTAGATTGTTGGTGCGGTTGCTTTGGATGCTGTTAGGATTTGGTATTGCTTCTACGCTATTATCTTTGTTGGAAGTCATAGCAAAGCCACTTTATCAGCTACTTGCTTCTCTTGATGCACTTGTATCAATCATTTCGTTATTTATCAGTTTAATTTCAATTATTGTTTTTTTGGTTTGGCTATATCGTCTCCATGCCGATTTAAAGAATCTATTTAATGAATATCCGATTACGCCAGGAGGTGCGATCGCGCGATTTCTAATTCCTATATATAGCATTTGGGGAATAGCCAACACGTTGTCTACTTTTGCCGATCGATTTAAAGGAGAAGGTGATGATTTAACACGTTTAAGTGAACAAGTGCGATTGTTAATAGGGCCGCTATATGGTTTTATGATCGGGTCAAACCTTGTGACTCGTATGGCTCTTAAAGAAAGTTTTAAAAATCCTGAAAACCAATTTTTGCCCTTTTGGTTTTTATTATCTTGTATTCTAGATTTAGGTTTTAGTGCTACTTTGCTACAACTAACAAAAACTATGCGGACTGCTATTAGTCAAAAAGCTAAACGCGCTATCTCTTAATATTTCAGCATGAATTTTAATTCAGCCGATGCCATCACAATATCAACTGCTGTCCGCGAAGGTAAAGTTAGCGCAGTGGAAGTTACTAAAACTGCATTAGCACGAATAGCAACGCGGGATGATCAACTCAATTGTTTTACGGCTGTGACTGCTGAGACAGCTTTAACAGATGCAGCCCGCATTGACAGGGAAATTGCCCAAGGGAATAATCCTGGAATGCTTGCTGGTGTGCCTTTTGCGGTGAAAAATCTCTTCGATATCGCTGGGTTAACAACTCTGGCGGGATCGAAAATCAATGCAGAAAACCCATCAGCTACCCAAGACGCAACCGCAGTAGCCAAGCTGAAACAAGCGGGTGCGGTGCTAGTTGGCGCTTTGAATATGGATGAGTACGCCTATGGGTTTGTGACGGAAAACTCCCATTACGGTGTTACTCACAACCCCCATGATTTACAGCGAGTTGCTGGTGGTTCATCGGGTGGTTCGGCGGCGGCTGTTGCGGCTGGGTTAGTACCGTTGACATTGGGTTCTGACACCAATGGTTCAATTCGGGTTCCGGCGGCGTTGTGTGGCGTTTTTGGTTTCAAGCCGACTTACGGAAGGTTATCTCGGGCTGGGGTAGCTTTATTTTCTAGCAGTTTTGACCACATTGGCCCTTTTGCGCGTTCGGTGCAGGATATCGCTACGGTGTTTGATGTGCTTCAGGGAGAAGACGATCGCGATCCAATTTGTACAAAGCGCCCGCCTAAATTGGTTTTACCACAACTTAAACAAGATATCTCTGATATTAGAATTGCGATCGCTGCTGATTACTTTGCCAAAGGTGCAGAACCAGAAGCTTTAGCAGCAGTCCAAAAAGTAGCTGATGCAATAGAAGTCACTGAATATGTAACTATACCAGAAGCACACCGCGCCCGTGCAGCAGCCTTTGTGATTACAGCTAGCGAGGGCGCAAATCTGCATTTGGATAAGTTGCGATTGCGTCCTCAAGATTTTGATCCAGCAACACGCGATCGCTTTTTGGCTGGGGCGTTAATTCCAAGTAACTGGTATCTCCAAGCACAACGGTTTAGAAAATGGTATCGCGATCGCGTCCGAGAAGTATTTCAAAATGTGGATGTAATTCTTGCCCCAACAACACCAATTTCCGCACCGCTAATTGGTCAACAAACGATGATTTTGGAT
>NNBV01000044.1_pt1 | contig 10848 bp, 8 predicted proteins | sample 1173771 | NCBI WGS metagenome assembly NNBV01 (sample SAMN07173938, study PRJNA388173) | plant metagenome | isolation source: symbiotic tissue sample KVS11 | place: Norway: Troms, Kvaloya island
TTTTAAATATATTTATTTAAACTACTCATTTGAAACACATTAAAAATTTTTATTAACAGCAAAAACTAGTTATTGGTATCTTACTTATGTATGTAGCTGTATGGCCAGGGAATGTATATCCTTTAGGTGCTACTTGGGATGGAAAAGGCACAAACTTTGCTTTGTTTTCAGAGAATGCAACAGGTGTAGAACTTTGTTTATTTGATGCCGATGGTAATGAGAACCGCTTGCCTTTGACAGAAAAAAACAATTTTGTTTGGCACGCTTATCTACCAGGAGTCGGGCCGGGTCAACGTTATGGGTTTAGAGTTCATGGAGCTTGGGCACCAGAAGCAGGTCATCGCTTTAACTCTAATAAGCTACTAATTGACCCCTATGCCAAAGCAATTGATGGTGAAATTAATGATACTTCAGCTATCTTTGGCTACTCTTTGGATGCTCCTGAAAAAGACCTAGTTTTTTCCGATTCAGATAGTGCCGAAATTATGCCGAAGTGCATTGTTATCGATGAATCCTTTGATTGGGGAGATGATAAACTGCTGCGTAGACCGTGGCACGAAACCATTATTTATGAAACTCACGTTAAAGGTTTTACCAAGTTACACCCAGAGATTCCAGAAGAATTACGCGGTACTTATGCTGGACTGGCACATCCTGCGGCAATTCAATATCTCCAGCAACTAGGAATCACAGCTGTGGAATTGATGCCTGTACATCAGTTTTTATCCTCTCCAGGATTTCTAGTGGATAAAGGACTTAAAAACTATTGGGGTTACGATTCCATAAATTATTTCACACCCTACTCCGGTTATAGTGCCAGTGGAACTCAAGGGCAACAAGTAACCGAGTTCAAGCAGATGGTCAAAGATTTGCACTTTGCTGGAATTGAGGTGATTTTAGATGTAGTCTACAACCACACTGGTGAAGGCAATCATTTAGGCCCCACGCTGTCGCTGCGAGGCATTGACAATGCTGTGTATTACCGCTTAGTCAAAGACGATCCCCGCTATTACATGGATTTTACAGGCTGCGGTAATTCTCTGAATGTGCGTCATGCCCAGGTTTTAAAATTAATTATGGATAGCCTGCGTTACTGGGTCATAGAAATGCATGTTGATGGCTTCCGCTTTGATTTGGCTTCAGCATTGGCGCGAGAACTGTATGAGGTAGATAACTTAGCAGCTTTCTTTGACATTATTCATCAAGACCCAGTGCTGGCAGATGTAAAACTCATTGCTGAACCTTGGGACTTGGGAGAGGGAGGCTATCAGGTAGGGAATTTTCCCTTACGCTGGTCTGAATGGAATGGCAGATATCGTGATACTGTGCGGGATTTTTGGCGTGGTGAAGATAATAGTCTCGGACAATTTGCTTACTGTTTTACTGGTAGCCCTGACTTGTATCAAACAAACGGACGCAATCCCAATGCAAGTATTAATTTCGTGACTGCTCACGATGGCTTTACCCTCAACGATTTGGTCAGCTACAACCAAAAGCATAACGAGGCTAACGGAGAAGATAGCCGGGATGGAGAAAGCCATAACAGATGTTGGAATTGCGGTGTCGAAGGGGAAACTGATGACTTAGAAGTGATTCGCTTGCGGGAGCGCCAACGACGCAACTTTTTAGCAACTCTCATGCTGTCTCAGGGTATACCCATGTTGCTAGGAGGGGATGAAATTGGCTGTACTCAGAAGGGCAACAATAATGCCTACTGCCAAGATAATGAAATTTCCTGGCGTGATTGGGGGTTGCAAAAGTCAAATGCGGAACTATTAGACTTTACTCGCGAACTCATTAATTTCCGTCATCAGCATCCAGTATTTAGACGGCGTAAGTGGTTTCAAGGTCGCCCTATTCATGGTTTTGGCATCAGTGATATCGGTTGGTTTAATGCCGATGGTAGTGAGATGACCGAAAAGCAGTGGCTAGTTAGTTATGCCAAAGTGATGGGAATCTTCTTGAATGGAGAAGGCATTGTCACTCCCGGTTCCCGTGGCGAACGTATTATTGATGAGAGTTTTCTGCTATTTTTTAATGCTCACTACGAGACGATTGAGTTTACCTTACCCGATGTTTTCAACGATAGAAAATGGGAAATGGTGATTAACACCGACGAACCGCGCTTTGTGAGACCAGGGAAGTTTATTACAGGTGAGCAAACTGTACCAGTTATCGAGCGATCGCTTATGATTTTGCGCCGTCTAGTTTAGTTAAGGCAAGAGACGCGATGAATCGCCGTCTCTAGAATAATCACTCTTTCGTCTTGACGACGATTTATCGCGTCTTTGTGATCTAAAATTTTCATCAAAAAACCTTAACCGAACCGTATTGCCCCAAACCCTTCTCCCAATTTTGGGAGAAGAGGAGTCGATTTCTAAGTCCCTCTCCCAAGCTTGCTACGGTGTATACAAAAGTCTCTTGATCTGCATCTTTGTTGCATCGACCTGCACCTTGGTTGCATTGACCTGCACCTTTGATGCATCGACCTGCACCTTTGATGCATCGACCTGCATCTTTGATGCATCGACCTGCACCTTTGATGCATCGACCTGCATCTTTGATGCATCGACCTGCATCTTTGATGCATCGACCTGCACCTTTGTTGCATCGACCTACAAAAATTAATCCATCCTACTTACTGGCGTGGCAAGCTTAAAATGTTGAATTAAATTTTGTCGGTTGGGTCGAAATATGAGACTCAATACCCCGATGAATGTTGGGTTTCGTTCCTCAACCCAACCTACATTTAAGCTTTGCCACGCTACTACGTTACACAGCAACTTTAAAAGACTTGTGTGTACACTGTAGCCCAAGCTTGGGAGAGATATTTTGAGTAAAGCTAAGGATTAAGGAATGTAAAAGCTAAGATTACTCACATATAGATCAAAACTATTGTTAAAATCCAGATAATTTTAAGTTAGAATTCCTACCCAACTCCTATGAGAGAAACTGTCCTAGAGGTTCGCAATCTCCAAGTTGAATTTCCCGGTGATGGCAATACTGTCAGAGCTTTGGATGGTATTTCCTTTGGGCTGCATCGAGGTGAGACTCTAGGAATAGTAGGAGAATCGGGGAGTGGTAAATCAGTGACAGCATTAGCTGTGATGGGTTTGTTGCAAACTCCTGGTATAGTGACTGGCGGTGAAATCTGGTTTCGTCCTCAAGAGAATACCAACCCTATCGATTTGGTAAAATTGCCTCCTGAGCAAATGCAGCTACACCGGGGTGGCGATATCGCCATGATTTTTCAAGAACCGATGAGTTCGCTTAATCCAGTTTATGACATTGGGTTTCAGCTAACAGAAGCGATTGTGCGCCATCAAAATGTGTCAGCAGCCCAAGCACGACAAATTGCGATCGCAGGTCTGCAAGAAGTAAAACTCCTGCCTAGCGATGAGGAGATCCAACAGCAGTATACCGAAACTTCATCGAAACTAGAACCATCAAAGTTGTCACAGTTGGTTAAAGAACACAAAGAAGCCATGTTGGAACGTTACCCCCATGAACTTTCTGGGGGTCAGTTACAACGGGTGATGATTGCAATGGCAATTTCTTGCAATCCATTAATCTTAATTGCCGATGAACCAACCACAGCCTTGGATGTAACGGTGCAAGCGACTATTTTGGACTTGTTGCGAGAATTGCAGCAAAGCCGTGATATGGCAATGATTTTCATCACCCACGACTTGGGGCTAATTTCAGAAATTGCTGACGAAGTAGCGGTGATGTATAAAGGCAAAGTTGTCGAATCTGGTATTTCCGATCAAATTTTCAGCAGTCCCCAGCATCCATATACTAAAGGCTTGATAGCTTGTCGCCCCACACTTAACCGCCGTCCCCAAAAATTACTCACCGTTTCTGACTACATGAGTGCAGAAGAGACACCAACGGGACAAGTAGTAATTCAAGCAAAAGAACCCGCACAACCTACAGAAGTCACCACTGAAGAGATTGCTGCAAGATTAGCAAACTTCAATGAAAAGGAACCTCTACTGCAAATCCGCAACCTGAAAGTTGGTTTTCCAGTGCGCGGGGTGTTTGGTGGGACAAAACGCTACAATATGGCAGTTAATGGCGTTTCTTTTGATGTCAAACCAGGGGAAACACTAGGTTTGGTGGGAGAATCTGGTTGTGGTAAAACCACCCTTGGCAGAACCTTGCTGCGCTTAATTGAACCGATGAGTGGTCAGATTATCTTTGAGAAACAAGATATTACTAGCCTCAAAGGAGAACGGTTGCAAAAATTGCGGCGGGAAATGCAAATAGTTTTCCAAAATCCTTTTAGTTCCCTCGATCCCCGAATGAGGGTTGGGGACGCGGTGATGGAACCTTTGTTAATTCACGCTGTTGGAAAAACAAAGCAACAAAGACGGCAACGGGTAGTTGAACTCTTAGAACGGGTGGGGTTGAGTGCAGATGCAATTAACCGCTATCCTCATCAGTTTTCTGGCGGTCAACGTCAACGGATTTGCATAGCCCGTTCTTTGGCACTAAATCCTAAGTTTATCATCTGCGATGAATCAGTTTCAGCACTGGATGTTTCAGTACAAGCGCAGGTATTAAATCTTCTCAAAGAGTTACAGTCAGATTTTCAGCTTACCTATATTTTTATTTCTCACGATTTAAGTGTAGTGAAATTTATGAGCGATCGCATTTTAGTCATGAATCGCGGTCAAATTGTTGAAGAAGGCACAGCCGAAAGTATTTATCTAGAACCCAAAGAGGAATACACGCAAAAATTAATTGCTGCGATTCCTACCGGTAGTGCTGAACGGGTGCGAAGTCGTCACCTGAAAGCTTTATAGAAATAGAATTCAGGAGTCAGGAGTCAGCATGGGCTAAACCTTAGCTATCCGCTAACAGCATGAATTTTGTACAAGGGGTGGATAGCGGAGCAGTAGCAAGTCCGCGTTAGCGAGTATTCAAGCGTCACGTCTAAATCAGCGACTTCCAAAAAATAAATTATCCAATCTTGTGGGGTGCACATCTTGTCCGCCTTTGACTACGGGCGGGCGAGACGCCCACCCCACAATAAGTATGAGTATTTTTTATTTGGAAGTTCCTAAACGGCGTTTTTGCACCCATACTAAATACGCAGGTTTAGTTGTCTTGATTCTGAATTCTGACTCCTGACTTCTGAATTATTCTTCAACAGATATTTGTGCAAACAAAGTTAATTACATCTGCAAGTCCAGACTGAGTTTTCAAATTAGTAAAAATAAAAGGTTTATCGCCGCGCATTTTTTTTGCATCTCGTTCCATCACACTTAAATCTGCACCAACATAAGGTGCTAAGTCAGTTTTGTTAATCACCAACAAATCAGATTTAGTAATACCGGGGCCACCCTTGCGGGGAATTTTATCACCAGCCGCAACATCGATGACGTAAATTGTTAAATCCACCAATTCTGGACTAAAGGTAGCAGCCAAATTATCGCCGCCACTTTCCAAAAAGACTAAATCCAAATCGAGAAAACGTTCCTCTAACTGTTCAATTGCCGCCAAATTCATCGAAGCATCTTCACGAATGGCAGTATGGGGACAACCACCAGTCTCTACACCCAAAATGCGATCGCTTGCCAACGCCTGAGAACGCACTAAAAACTGAGCATCCTCCTGAGTATAAATGTCATTTGTCACTACTGCAATCTGATACTGCTCACGCAATCCCTTACACAAACCATCCACCAAAGCCGTCTTCCCCGAACCCACTGGCCCAGCAACCCCTACTCTAAATGCATTCATTTTTATTTGTCCTTTGTCATTAGTCCTTTGTCATTTGTCCTTTGTCCTTTGTCATTTGTCAGTTGGTACATGGTTATTATTTCTTAGTTTTTGACCAATGACCAATGACTAATGACCAATGACTAACTCCTAAACAACCTTGTATACTGCGTTTCATGCTGCATACTCGCCAACGATAAACCCCAACTACAACAAGCGAGTTGATCGTCCTCTAACGCGAGAATTTCTAACGCCGCAGTAATGAGTAATGGTTGCAAATCTAGCAATAAATGCTGTCCTGCTGTTTGTCCAAGGGGGATAAGTTTGACGCCAGCAGTAATCAAATTACTTGCCCAACTATGCAGATATCCGAGTAATGCGGCTTGGATACTGATTTGCCAATGGGCAATGGCAATACCAAAAGCGATCGCATAATTACAAGGATTACCGACAGCATTGGCAGTAACGACAATCTGCGGTTCTAGTTTACCAAGTAATTGCATGAGCGATCGCCCCATCTGCCAACTAGAAGCGCGTAATTCTTCTGTTTCCCTCGCGGCGGATAACCAGAGATTCCAACGGCATAGGGACTCAACATCACCTATTTTTGCGGCTTGCTGCGATCGCACCATCACCGCCGCCTCCAACCTAATTGCCCCATAGAGTAACTCTGCTTTTAACCAATCTTTGAGATTTGTCTGGTTAGCGATCGTACCATTTTCCACGAGCATTTCTAAGCCTTCAGAATAGCTATATGCTCCCACAGGCAAAGCAGGGCTAGCCAACTGCAAAAGACTTAAAAGATGGCTATCAGTGAGCATGATGGTGTTGTCCATAAGCTCCCAATTCTGGCTGAAATGGTAAAATTTCCTCTTTAACTTCTAACCCCAGTTGTTCCAACATTGTGCGTAAAACTGAATCTGAAGACAAGCGTAAATAAGTTGGGGTAATTTCTACTGGTACATGACGATTTCCTAAATGGTATGCCGCCCGTAATAATAAAAGTGGTGTTTGGGCAAAGGCAGTTATTACTAGTTCTGGTTTGGCAGTAATTCTGATTAAACTGCTATGGGTTTCTTCTTGCAAAATATCACCATCATGTAAGACAGTTCCTCTGGGTAAATGTAAAAACACAACCTTACCATCTGCCGTTTCAAAGCGATGACGGCTGCGGGTACGTTCTTCTGCCGTTAGCGCCAGAGTAAAAGTGACTGCGGCATCGCAATTAGGTGGTTTAAGTTGGGTAAATGTCAGCATACAGAGTTTCGCTTGATCTTCCGTTTTTCATTATGGTTCTAATTTAAATACCATAACTGCCTTGCCCAAAGGAAAGATAAAATTAAACAAAGGCAACGAGCCAAATGGGGACAATCATGAACTTCGGGTTTAATAAGCAATCAAGCGGACATGATATTATTTGTTGATTCAATTTAGATACGTGATTATTGACCCAATTTAAAATTCTCATGAAACTCATCTCTGTAAACATCGGAATGCCGCGTGAAGTAAGCTGGAAAGGGAAAATAGTTAGCACTGGAATTTTTAAAGAACCAGTTAGCGATCGCGTCATGGTGCGATCGCTCAATTTAGACGGTGATGGGCAAGCCGATCTAACCGTTCATGGAGGAGCAGACAAAGCAGTCTACGTCTATCCGTTCGAGCATTACGATTACTGGCGAGGTGAATTGCCTGATATAGAACTACCTCTAGGCATCTTTGGTGAAAATTTTACGACCACTGGACTGAAAGAAGAGGAAGTGAACATTGGCGATCGCTTTCATATCGGCACTGTAAAACTGATGGTGACACAACCTCGCCTACCCTGTTACAAACTGGGGATTCGGTTTGGACGACCTGATATCATTAAACGATTTCTTGCAAGTCGTCGAACCGGATTTTACTTTCGTGTTTTGCAAGAGGGCGAAGTCGGAGCCGGAGACACTTTAGAGTTGGTGAGTCGGGATAGCAACAATATTACTGTTGCTAATATCACTCAGCTTTATACTCGTGAGCAGAACAATCCAGAGTTACTTCACCAAGCTGCTCAACTTGAAGCCTTACCCGAAAGTTGGCGCGACTACTTCCAGGAACAAAGTCGTCGTCAGGATGTGAAATAGAAGTTGTTGTTTCGTTAAGCCAAAATGGGTGTAGAAAACAATGCGACAGGCATCTTCGTTTCAGTAACTAGGCTGATGGCGTTGGCGATCGCTTCATACTTGCATTCAGCAACGGTAAACGTCGTCCGAAAGCCTACCCCTTAATCCCGCATTTCTCACAAGCTTGACCCGAATTTCTCACTCATAGTGTGGGAAGGGTGGGGAGTGTGGGAGGCAATGCAGCGCTCATTGATGTGCATACTCAATTCCTCCTCTTTCTCCCCACACTCCCCACACCCCCCACACTCATGCTCATTTCTCACTTGTGAGAAATCCAGGTTAATGCAATACAGTTCAGATAAGACCAAAACACTTGTAGAGACGGCGATTTATCGCGTCTCGAAAACCCACAATTTTGCACAATTAGCCCTCCAGATTAAGCCAGCTGCAAGAAACTTGCGGTACTAGCTAATAGGTAATGTAAACCAGAAAGTTGCGCCTGCATTCAATGCACTGTTCACACCTATTTCACCACCGTGAGCATTGATGATTTGCTTACACAGATATAAACCTAATCCCAAACTTACAGAATTACCCATACTTGCACCCCGAAAGTAAAGGTCAAAAAGCCGATTGCTTTGTTGTTTACTAATTCCCACGCCATTATCACTAACAGTGCAATAAATTTTGTCATCCTTACGGGTAGCGTTGATTGTCAAGAGCAATCCAGGGGGATTATGTTTGAGAGCGTTGACAATTAAGTTAGAAAAAACTCGCCATAGTTGGGTGGGATCAGCATTCACTAATGGCAAATCTGCGGACACCAGATTTGTCAACTTGGCTTGATTTTGCTCTAGCAATGGTTCTAAATCGGCGATCGCAGCTTTAACAACTGGTAGTAATTCTACGGTCTGTGGTTGTAAAAAAACACCTTGAACTTCGCTGATATGAGTTTCCATCAAGGAATTAATTAAGTTTAGTTGGCGATCGCTACTTTGAATCATCCGCTCTAAAATTGAGCGGGAAATCGAAATATTTTCCTCTGGACGTGCAAGCAAATTCTTCAGCACCATTAAAGTACCCAGCACTGGGTTGCGTAAGTCGTGGGAAACTGCATGGAAAAATACTCGTAGTTCTTCTTCAGTTTGCTTACGCTGGGTAATGTCTTCAATCAAACCTTCGTAATAAAGCAGTTTTCCTTGTTCGTCACGCACTGCGTAGGCTTTTTCTGAAATCCAAACAATACTGCCGTCTCGACGATAAATTTGGGACTCGAACTCGGAAATGCTGCCATACTTTTCCATCAAGCGGACAAATTCTGCCCGGCGGTTCGGATCAACGTACAATTGCTCAATATCAGTGAAATTTGCTGTCACCTCCTCTACTAAGGAGTAACCATAAATACGTGCTAAAGCCGGATTTGCTGTAATGTACCGTCCATTGGGACTGCTTTGAAAAATCCCTTCAACAGCGTTTTCAAAAATGCTGCGATATTTAGCTTCTGCAACCTTGAGTTTTTGGTAGGCAGATTCCAGTTCTTGACGGGCGTAAAACTCAGAACGTTGCAGGCGATCGTACAGATAAACACCGATATCACATATAGTACAAAACCAAAAAATGTATAAAATGAAGGTTATATTATATATTCCTGGGTGTTCGGGAATTGGTGTTTTTAGCCCAAGTGCCGTATTCACACCAAAATAGTAAACCAGCACACTCACTTGAGTCAGCAAGTGAAGAATCCAACAGACAGGCATTAACACAGCTTGGCTCAAGAACAGCAGTGACCAACCGATGGTATCGGGTAGGGCGAAACCTCTAAGAGTTGCAAACAACTGCGATGCTAAACTAATTGACCAAGAAGACCCCAAAAATAATAAATCTGGACGATGACGACCTAACTTGGTTTTATGTAAGGCAAAGCATATCAGTATACTCAGGAGCATTGCAACATTAATTACAAGGCGTTGCGTTCTAAGTACTTCTGGCAACTGCTGCAACTCTGCAAAAGGAAAAAACAAGCCGTAAATGTCTCGCAAAGTAAAAGACAACAGACAGATCAAGGCCAGCCATAACCATAAACGTAATCTTTGCCACAAAAAGCGGTTACGCCAATCTTTGTAAAGAGTAGTGATTTCATCTGTTGTTGGTGCAGAAAAGGTTTTTCTCCACCAGCTTTGCACTGTTGTAAATGGAGTAGCCATTAGCATCCGAGCAACTTTGCCCATACAGTCGAGGGGTGTTTCCCTTACTCAATATTGCTATAAATAACACCCTCTCATTTTTTGGTTATTTATGGGCGATTTGTTGCCGATGAAGTTGCCAAAGGTAGGGTAAACCAGAAAGTTAAGCCACGCTTGCGGTTACTAATTACACCAATTTCGCCACCATGTGCCTTAATAACTTTTCGGCAAAGATACATTTTTAAGCCAATACTCGTAGAACAACAATCTTGGGGATCGCGGACATGGAGATCGAAAAGGCGATCGCACTCTAGTTTACTCATTACCACACCATCATCTTGAATCTGAGTGCGAATCATTCCGCCCTCAACGGTGGCACTCAGGGTAAAATTTAATCCTGGTGGATTATTTTGCAAACTATGTGTTAACAAATGTGCCAAGACTTTCTGCAAGCAAGTCCTATCCGCCATTACTAACGGTAAATCGGCGGGAACCAAGTTCTTCAGAGTCGCTTGATTTTGTGTCAGTATGGGTTCCAACTGGGCGAATATTTCTGCCAATAGGGTGCTAAATTGCACAGATTCGGGTTTGATTTCCAGACCCTCTTTTTCGGCAGAATTAATTTCTAGCAATGAGTTAATCATTGTCAGTTGGCGATCGTTGCCTTGAATCATCCGCTCGATGATTGAACGAGATATTGGAATTGGGGATTGGGCACTTGTACTGAGCGTAGTCGAAGTATTGGGGATGGGGCATGGGGGATGGGAAAGAGGCAGAGGGGCAGAGGGGATGGGGGGCGGAGGGGAAAGACTTGCTGTAATTGCTCCCCTGCTCCCCTGCTC
>NNBV01001614.1_pt1 | contig 10838 bp, 7 predicted proteins | sample 1173771 | NCBI WGS metagenome assembly NNBV01 (sample SAMN07173938, study PRJNA388173) | plant metagenome | isolation source: symbiotic tissue sample KVS11 | place: Norway: Troms, Kvaloya island
CAATTGGTATTTTATTACCTCACATTTACAACACCATTTCGTTGGCCTGATTTTTTTAGTTTTAATGCAATGACTATGGAAGAAAATAAAAGCAAGAGATTAATCCTGGTTTCCAACCGTTTGCCTTTTCAGCTACAAGAAACAGATGGTATCTACCAGATGGTACAAAGTGATGGCGGATTAGTAACAGCACTGAAAAGTTATTTCGAACAACCATCTAATAAAAATACATTCGAAGAGAAGTTATGGGTCGGTTCTGCTGATTTTCCGGAAGGCAGATGGAGACGATATAACAGTAAAAGAAAAACTTCGGAGCACTTTGCTATTGATCCTATTTTTATTGAGGGCAAAATGTATAACAAATACTATAATGGTTTTTGTAATGCTACGTTGTGGCCGCTTTTCCATTATTTCCCTTCTTATGTAGTATATGATCAGGATACGTTTGAAAGCTATGAAAAAGTAAATCACCAGTTTGCGGAACATTTATTAAAGATCATCCAGCCGCATGATACGATATGGATTCATGACTATCAGCTATTTCTGCTCCCTCAATTGATTCGGGAAAAAGTCCCCACCGCACGTATCGGATTCTTTCTCCATATTCCTTTTCCTTCGTATGAAGTATTTCGTTTGCTTCATCGTCCGTGGAAAGAAAAAATTGTGCGTGGTTTATTAGGAGCTGACCTGATCGGTTTTCATACCCATGAATATGTGCAGCACTTCTTAAAAACAGTCCGCATGGTATTGGGATACGATCATCAATACCGGGCGATAGCCATGGAAGACCGTATCGTAAAGGCAGACTTGTTTCCTTTGGGCGTGGATTATGAAAAATTTCATGCTTCTGCAGAATCGGAAGACGTAAAACAGGAACGTGAAAAAATCACCAGTAATTTATCCGATAAGAAAATTATCTTCTCAGTTGACAGGCTTGATTACACCAAAGGAGTAACACACCGTCTGCAAGGGTTTCATCGTTTCCTTGAGAAGTATCCGGAGTGGAAAGAGAAAGTGATTTTTGTTTTGGTTGTTGTTCCTTCACGCCAAATCATTTCGAAATATAATGAACGAAGAAAATTAATAGAAGAAGAAGTCGGTAGTATCAATGGTAAGCATTCAACATTATCCTGGCAGCCCATTATCTACAGATATAATCATCTTAACTTCAATGAACTCTGTGCTTTGTATCAGGCTGCGGATGTGGCATTGATCACTCCGCTGCGTGATGGTATGAATCTGGTGGCCAAAGAATTTGTGGCCAGCTGTGCCGATCAGCAAGGTGTACTGATATTAAGTGAACTTGCTGGTGCTGCTAACGAGCTCAGTGAAGCGCTACTTGTTAATCCGCTGGATGAAAACGAATTGGCGGAAGCCATCAGCCAGGCACTGGTTATGGACGTGGAGGTGCAGCGTAAGAAGCTGGAGCAGATGCAGGCGCGATTGGCGGCCTACAATGTAGTGAGCTGGGTGAATGATTTTTTACATCAGCTTACGGAGGTAAAAGTTCGTCAGGAGAAAGAACAGTTGAAATTCATTACTACTTCTGTTCGCAAAGAAATAGTAAACGAATACAAAGTAGCCCATAAGCGAAATCTGCTTCTCGACTATGATGGCACGCTGGTCAATTTTACACGCCTGCCAAAGGAGGCTGTTCCTGATAAAAAACTGTTGAGCCTTCTCGCGCAATTAGGTGCCGATCCGGACACGAATCTCACGATCATAAGCGGACGCGATGCTAATGTACTGGAAGAGTGGTTTAAGCATATACCTGTGAACCTGGTAGCCGAACATGGTGCATCCATAAAACGCATTGGACAGGAATGGATCATGGAGCGTAATGTAGACCAGGAGTGGAAGAGTGTACTGAAGCCCACTTTCGAAATGTTTGTGACACGATGCCATGGATCATTTATTGAAGAGAAAAACCATACACTGGCGTGGCATTACCGGAACGTAGATCCGGAGCTGGGATTTATTCGGTCGCGGGAACTGCTGGATAACCTTTTCCATCTGGTTCGCAATGTGCACCTGCAGGTGATTGACGGCAATAAGGTAATAGAAGTCAGGGTAGCAGGAATAGACAAGGGTGTGGCAGCTAAACGAATTGTAGAAGAGAATGCAAGTGATTTCATCCTGGTGATTGGCGATGATAAAACCGATGAAGACATGTTCCGTTCATTGGAGAAACAGGCGATCACGATTAAAGTAGGACCGGGTCATTCTCTGGCACATTACTCCGTTACATCGCCCCATGAAGTCATCTCGTTATTACATGAACTTACAAATTAAGATATGAGTGTTCATAGTTACAAAATGGGTGTAGTGGGAAACTGTTCCTATCTCGCTTACGTGGATATGTCTGCCAATATCAAGTGGATGTGTCTTCCGCGTTTTGATAGTTCGTTTCTTTTCGGATCATTACTGGATTCGAAAAAAGGAGGCAATTTTTTTGTTACGCCACAAGGTGAGTTTACCAGCACACAGTATTATATCAATAACACGAATGTGCTTTGTACAGAGTTCAAATGTGCCACAGGCAAATTCCGGGTGATGGATTGTGCACCACGGTTTGATCAGTATGAGCGTACTTTTCGTCCGTTGATGCTGGTACGTAAGATTGAATTGCTTGAAGGTAATCCCGTGATTAAGGTTTCCTGTCAGCCCATGGGCGATTATGGAAACATCACTCCTGAGCGAGTGCATGCGAGTAATCACATCCGGTTTCTCAACTTTGATATGCAGGTTCGGTTAACTACCGATGTTCCATTGTCTTATATCATCGAAGAACAATCCTTTGTATTGGATCAAAACCGTTACCTTATCCTTACTTACGGAGAACCACTGGAAGCTCCATTGAAATCGACAGCAGAAGATTTTATTAATAAGACGGTTCGTCACTGGCAACAATGGATAAAGAACACCTACGTCCCTGATATTTACCAGGAGCAGGTGATCCGCTCTGCGCTTGTTCTTAAACTTCATCAGTATGAAGATACAGGAGGAATTATTGCATCCGGTACAACCAGTTTGCCGGAGCATAATGGAAGCTCACGCACATGGGATTATCGCTATTGCTGGTTTCGCGATTCGTATTATACGCTGAAGGCTTTTAATGAGATGGGCCACTTCGATGAGCTCGAGGGGTACTTTGATTACATACAGAATATACTGATGCGTGATGGTGATCGTATGCAGCCACTGTATACCATCACCGGTAAAAAAGACATCGAAGAAATTCATATCGATCTGGAAGGATACTTAAATAATCAGCCGGTACGCATTGGCAACAAAGCATACGAGCAGATTCAAAATGATGTGTATGGACAGGTGCTGGTGGGATTGCTTCCTCTTTTTGTGGATAAGCGCTTAAGCTTCACTAAAAAGAAATCATATGGCCCGTTAGTCAATCGCCTTCTCAACTGGATTGAAAGCACCATGGATGAACCGGATGCAGGGCTTTGGGAGTTCAGGAATATTAAACAGGTACACACCTATACGTTGCTGTTCCACTGGGCAGGTTGCAAGGCCGCAAGCAAGATTGGCCAGATGATGGGCAATAACGAAATCGTACAACGCGCATCCCTTCTTGAAAAGATGGCCACCGAGCGTATAGAAAAATGTTATGACCCCAAAAGAGAAGTGTACACACAAGCGATGGGTGCTGACCACCTGGATGCAAGTACGCTCAAGATGATCACCATGAACTATCTCGATCCGAAATCAGAACGGGCAGCAAAACATTTGAGAGCTCTGGAAGATTTATTGAAGACAGAACAAGGCCTTTTCTATCGCTATGTGCATCAGGATGACTTTGGAAAACCGGAAGCAACATTTTTAGTGTGTGCTTTCTGGTATGTCGATGCGCTTGCGTGTGTGGGGCGTGTGGATGACGCCATTAAAACACTCAATGGAATTTTGCCTTATGCCAATCACCTTGGTTTGTTCAGCGAAGATGTGGGGCTGGATGGATCACAGTGGGGCAACTATCCGCAAACCTATAGTCATGTAGGGTTAATCAATTGTGTGTTTCGCATTTCCAAAAAACTGGATATGCCTACGTTTAAATAAAGATAGCCACGAATGCATAGATAGAGATTCGTGCATTCGTGGCTATTATTTTTACTAATCGTTCCGTAATACTTTGGTAGGATTGGTGGAAAGCGTTTTAAATCCTTGTATAAAAATAATCAACAGCGTAATCACTGCCATTCCACCAAAGGAAGCAATGAATATCCACCAGGGAAGAGGTGTGTGATACATAAATCCGGAGAGCCATTGATCGGCCACATACCAGGCCGCAGGAATAGCCACCGCAATAGCGATTAACATTACCCCGCTGAATTCACTAGAAAGTAAAGTGAGCACTTGCGTCATCGATGCGCCAAACACTCTGCGTATGCTCATCTCTTTCGTTTTGCGCATTACATTAAATGTAGATAAGCCTACCACACCAATGATTGCAATAATAACAGAGATAATGGTGAATAATAATATGAGACGTGAAGCAGTGATCTCTGTTCGGTATAGTTCATTAAACGAATCATCCTGAAACCAGTACTTCATCGTGTAGGAAGGTTCTAGTTTTTTGTAAGCATCATTAATAGCAATGAGTGATTTCTGCGTTGTTCCAGGCTGGTAACGTATGTAGAGCGCAGAACACTGTGTGTATTTCTCGCGATAGAGAACAACCGGTAGCCGTGCTTTCTGTAATGATGAGGTATGAAAATTCTGTACCACACCAATGATGACACAATCATATCCATTTACTTCGATGTGTTCGCCCAACGCTTGTTTCAATCCCATCGTCTTTATCGCATCTTCAGAGATGATGGCTTCATTGTAAAGTGTGTCCTGCGCCTTGGGCAGGAAATCTCTTCCTTCTTTGAATCGTAGCCCAATTGTGGAAGTAAATTCATAGCTGCAACCAATGGCTTGAAAAGCAATACGTGTATTCTCTGCTTTGCCTGGCCAGCTTACATTGATGTTGGGTTGACCATCCAGCGGATTATCATTGGCGGCAGCTGCACCGATGATACTTGCATTTTTTTGTAATTCATTTTTGAAGGCATCAAATTTTTTAAGTAACGGGAAGGTGGGTTCTATCCGAAGTGTATTGGAACGCTCAAAGCCCATGTCTTTATGGGTGATGTAGCTCATCTGTTGATACACGACACCTGTGAAGATAATGATCGCAATAGAGATACTAAGTTGAATTACCAGCAACGATTTTCTTAACCGATCTGAGCCAGTGCCTTGTGAACTCATCTGGTTCTTCAAAATTTTTACCGGCTGGAAGGAGGACATCACGAATGCAGGATATAGTCCGGCCGCTATTGCTACCACAATCACGCCTGCTAAAATATAGAACACAATTGTTCCCTTATACCACTGCATACTTATGGGTTCGGTAAGTAGCAGGTTGAAGTAAGGCAAACTTAGTTGGGTGAGAAGTATGGAAATGATAAATGCTACAAAAACAATAATGAACGACTCACTGAGAAATTGTATGATGATACTAGTACGAAATGCTCCCGTAGCTTTACGAATACCGATCTCTTTCGCGCGACTGGTGGCACGCGCGGTGGACATATTGATAAAGTTGATCACCGCCATCAGTAATACCATCGAACCAATAGCAATAAAAATGTAGATGTATTCAATGCGGCCACCTGCTACTTTTCCGTTTTCAAATTTGTCTTGAAGCCGCCATGCAGTTAGTGGGTAAGCTTCGTAGTGTATGTTTTGCTTTCTGAATTCTTCTGACAATACTAAAGGGTCGTTTAGTTTTTCCGTTAGTATTTCGGGCGATGTAGCTGAATGTGTTTTGATATACGTGGAGAACGCATAGGTATCGAACTGGCCATCACTGGTACCCCACAGATCTTTGATAATGGCAAAAGGCATCGCAAAATCAAATTGTAATGTAGAGTTACCGGGAGGGTTGGCAAATACAGAAGCAACGGTTACTTCAATGCGTCCATCTATCTTGATCACTTTCCCAACTGCATCTTCAAATCCAAAAAGTTGTTCAGCCATGTTTTCAGAGATGGCAATATGTTTAGGATCTTTTAGCGGATCTTTGTCGCCTTCCAGAATAGGAAAAGTGAACAAAGAGAAAAGCGATTCTCCTGCATAGATACCTTTAAGGAATACACACTCGTTGTTGTTCCCATCTTTACGGAAGCATAACTCGTTGGGCCACCGCTCTCCTTCAATCACCATTACTTTACTTTCAATTTCAGGAATGGATGACACATCCAGCGAAGCGGATGCAACATTATAGGTTTCGTAAACACCTTCTACTTTTGCCTGAGCAAGTACTTTGTAAATTTTATCGCTCTCTTTATGAAAACGATCAAACGAAAACTCATGGCTTACCCAAAGCAGAATTAAAAAGGCACATAAAAACCCGATAGAAAGTCCGAACAGGTTGAGTGCAGAGTGAACCGGCTGACGTTTGAAATTGCGCAACGTAACAATGAAAAAGTTTTTAAGCATAGCAGTAGAAAATGAAGAGTGAGTATTCTTTTGTTTTGATCTGCGGATGTTTTTCCAGCGAAAGAAGCGGAGTACATTCCAGATGAAATGGAAATCGGCTTTGTACTTATTTTCTTTTGCGCTGCGATAAAAGATTTCATAGGCATCACCCTGAATTTCTTCGAGTAGCCTTGGATTACAATACCAGTTTAAGAACCGGTCTGCCCAACGTGGAGGTTGTGGCTTCATGTCCATTGAAATTGCAATGCCATTTTCGGAATGCGATTAAACATTTGTGTGCGCATCTGGTGTGCTTCTTCCAATACACGCTTGCCGGCAGCAGTCAGAAGAAATATTCGTTTCCTTCTTCCGCCTCGCTCTTCAGTGGGGTCGCTCATCTTCGAGGTAAGAAATCCTTTTTCTTCCAGGCGGGTAAGTACGGAGTGAACAGCACTGATATTCAGACTGCGGCCAGCCTGTTTTTCAATCTCGTCCATCACACCAACCCCATAGGCTTCCGGGTAAAGAATGCCTACTGTGAGAAGAGCCAACTCTTCCAATTCTCCTAAATATGATCCTTTCATTCGTTTTTGACCGATTATTAATCCTACAAACGTGAAAGTAATACATATGTTTCATATTTGTAGAATGTGGTATTTGCTTAATTGTTGTAAATACAATAGTTGTATGTATCTTTATTTGAAGCTTAACCGTTATAACACCATGGACCGCAAAAACTTTTTGAAAAACACCCTTACTGCAGCCGCAGCGCTTACTACAGGTAGCATCACCAGTTCTGTAGCGAAAGAAAAAGAGAGCAATGCTCCGGAGCAGGTAGGATTTAATCATTTACCAACTGTAACAACTAAAACGATGAATACTGTATTGCATAGAGCCGACACCCGTGGCCATGCTAACCACGGATGGCTGGACACGAATCACTCTTTCAGCTTTGCTCATTATTATGATCCGTCACGCATGAACTTCGGAGTATTGCGCGTGTTGAATGATGATAGGGTAGACGGAGGTATGGGCTTTGGCCGGCATCCTCACGATAACATGGAAATTATTTCTATCCCATTATCAGGAGACCTGGAGCATAAAGACAGCATGGGCACCACTGCGGTGATCAAACAAAATGATGTGCAGATCATGAGTGCGGGTACAGGTATCTACCATTCCGAATACAATAAGAATGCCGATAAGAAAGTGAACTTCCTGCAGATATGGGTTTTCCCTAAGAAAGAAAACATAGAACCTCGTTACGAACAAAAGACATTCCGCCCGGAAGATCGTATCAACAAATTGCAGGAAGTAGTGTCTGCCACTAAAGGTGGTGATGGAGTGTGGATCAACCAGGATGCCTGGTTTCATTTAGGCACATTGAAAAAAGATTTTAAAACCGACTATACCATTAAGCAAAAAGGCAACGGTGTATATGTGTTTGTGATTGATGGAGAAGTAACACTGAATGGACAGCAACTGAACAAGCGCGATGGCTTTGGTGTTTGGAACACAGATACCATTTCAATAGCTGCCGGTAACGATGCTGAAGTGTTATTGATAGAAGTACCCATGGATTAATCTAAAGTCAACGGTTTGCAGATCACAACAGTAGTCTGCAGACCGCTGACACTTACAACTATGAAAATAAGAACAGTCTCTCATTTATTATATGCCGATCAATACGATATGGGTGGTATGCCCATTCGCCAGCCTTTCCCTACTCACAATGTAGAACAGTTCGATCCTTTTTTGTTATTACACCATGCCGATATCAAAGCTCCTGAAAATATTGATCCCGATGATGCAGGAGTTGGGCCACATCCTCACCGTGGATTTTCACCTGTAACGTTCATCTTCAAAGGTGGTGTACATCATCGCGATAGCCGTGGTAATGACAGTGTGATTTATGAAGGTGGTGCGCAATGGATGAATGCCGGTATGGGAATGATTCACAGTGAGCGTCCGCCCAAAGACATTCATGATATTGGCGGAAGGCAGGAAATCATTCAATTGTGGATCAACACGCCGGCTGCTCATAAAATGGATCAGCCTCAGTATTTTCCTTTGAGTGCAGACGAAGCGCCAGAGGTAATCAGCGAAGATGGAAAAGTAAAGACAAGAATTTTTTCAGGTGAGGTACTGGGAAAGAAAGGACCTATCCCATCTCACACCGAAGTAAATGCCGCCACGCTGGAATTGAAAAAAGGAGGAACAGTTTCCATTCCGCTTCCTGCCGATCATAATGCAATGATTTATTTGCTTAATGGAAAAGTAAACGTAAGTGGCTATGGGTTGGCAGAAGGACTGCATGCGGTTCTTTTCAAACAAGATGGCGAAGGCATTACCATCGAAGCACAGGAAGACACTCGCATTTTATTACTGAGTGGCAAACCACTGAATGAAAAGATGGTACATCACGGCCCATTTGTGATGAACACCCAAACCCAGATACTGGAAGCCATGCGCGATTACCAGATGGGAAAGATGGGCATATTGATAGAAGAGTAAATTAGTCTACAGACCACTGCCCACAGCAGAAGACAGTGGTCTGCGGACATCCCGACTTTCCTTCCTAACTTTGCACCATGCAAAAGTCATCAACTGTACATTATCCGATATCAGAGTTGATTCGCTCGCGTAAAAGCATACGGCATTTTTCAAATCAGCCTTTGGAGCGTGACAAGATCGGTTCTTTGTTTGAAGCTACACGTTGGGCACCATCGAGTACCAACGAACAACCGTGGTTTTATATCTATGCCACAAAAGATCAGTCTGAATTATGGAATAAAATCTATGATTGCCTGAATGAAGGAAATAAGATCTGGGCGAAAGACGCTCCTTTGTTAATAGTGAGCATGTCGCGTAGAAACTTCACACGCTTTAGCGGAGAAAATGCACACGCCATGTATGATTTGGGTGGAGCCAATTCTTTTTTATCCATACAGGCAGTAGAACTTGGTTTGCAGGTACGTCAGATGGCAGGCTTCAATCATCAGAAGTTAACTGCAGAGTTGAACGTGCCTGCGGAGTATGAATTAAGTGTAGTCATTGCTGTAGGCTATCCGGGCGATCCGGAAAGTTTACCTGAACATCTCCGTCAAAAAGAGCTTGCTCCACGCGAGCGATACCTGCAGGAAGAATTTGTTATGAATAAAACGTTTTAATAATGATTGTTACTGCACAGATAGGAAGAGACAAGTACAAAACAGAAATTATTTCCGGCAATCATCATTTGCTTGCTGATGAACGTGTAGAAAGCGCAGGTCAGGATCTGGGACCTGAACCACCGGAGTTTCTTAAAATTGCATTGGCCTCCTGCACCGCCATTACACTGCGCATGTATGCGGATAGGAAAAACATTCCGTTGGAAAAAGTGAAGGTGGAAGTAGAAAGTGTGAAAGAAGAATGGAAGACCGTTTTCAAAAGAAGTGTGTACCTGGAAGGTGATTTAAGTGCAGAGCAACGTACCCGTTTGCTTGAAATAGCCAACGCGTGTCCTGTTCATAAAACATTAACTACTCCGATTGAAATAGAGACCCTGTTGGTTTCCGGAAGTTAATTGCTTTTGTGGCTTAAGTTTTTCATCTGTGCGTAGGCGCTAATATCCGATTGTAACCGTTATACATCGGCATTCGGAACTTGTTTTCGGAACAATTGTCAGGTGCTGTGGGTTAAGTGTTTATCGATGAGGCTAATTCTACTTTCAGGATTCTTATTATTTCAACTGGCTGCCTGCGCACAAAATTTTCGTGTGAGCGGAAACGTGTATAATGAAGCTGGACTTCCGCTTGCATCGGCACACCTTTACCTATCCAAACTAAACAAATCCATAGCTACCGATTCATCCGGAGCATTTACATTCAGTCACCCGGCCGGCAGTGTACGTGTAGAGATTTCTTTTACAGGATACAAAAAACAGACTCAGTCGCTTGAAATAAAAAGAGACACGGTATTTCATTTTTTTCTCGAATCAAAAACAGAACAACTGGATGAGGTAGTTGTATCTGCAGGGAGAATACTTCAGTCCGATCAGTTTCACTCCACACGCACCAGTGTACTCACACTAAGTGAGAAAGAAATTAATTCCATACCTGTATTGGGTGGCGAGGCAGATTTAATCAAAGTGCTTCAGTTATTACCCGGCACATCCAAAGGTGTGGAAGGAAGTACGGATCTCTTTGTGAGAGGTGGCGCTGCTGATCAGAACCTGGTGTTACTGGATGGAGCTCCCGTTTATAATACCGGTCACTTGTTTGGATTTCTCTCTGTCTTCAATCCAGATATTTTGCAGGGAGTAGAATCAATCAACGGAGCTTTCCCCGCACAATATGGCGGACGACTCTCTTCCATAC
>NNBV01000123.1_pt1 | contig 10810 bp, 4 predicted proteins | sample 1173771 | NCBI WGS metagenome assembly NNBV01 (sample SAMN07173938, study PRJNA388173) | plant metagenome | isolation source: symbiotic tissue sample KVS11 | place: Norway: Troms, Kvaloya island
TCGTGGGCATGGCGATGTGTATAAGGKGMAGAGGCGGAGGGGCAGAGGGGCAGAGGGGCAKAGGGGAAAGACTTACTGCAACTTCTCTCCTGCTCCCTTGCTCCCCTGCTCCCCTGCTCCTCTGCTCCCCGCTCCCTAAACTCACTCGTAACGTTACTCCCCCTGTTTGAGTAAACTTGACGGCGTTACCCAAAAGGTTAATAAGAACTTGGCGGAGTTTACCTTCATCTGTCTGGATATAACGGGGAAGATTGGGAGCAATTTCAAATCTGAGAAACAATTGCTTTGTTTGTGCCCTTACCTGGAACATTTCTTGTAAGGTTTGCAACAGCAGATAAAGGTCGAAGTCTTCAGGGTTGAAAATGATTTGTCCAGCTTCAATTTTGGACATTTCTAGAACATCGTTAATTAGGTTGAGCAAGTGTTCGCCACTGCGGTTAATGGTAGCTAAAGATTCACGTTGGTTTGGGTTGAGGCTAGTGTCTCGTTCCATTAACTGAGAAAAACCCAGAATGGCATTCAGAGGCGTGCGGAGTTCGTGACTCATGTTAGCCAGGAAAGCACTTTTGGCGCGGTTGGCAGTTTCGGCGGCTTCTTTGGCAATTCTCAGCGCTTCTTCTGCTTGATGTCTGGCTCGACCGATCGCAATTATTTCACCTACCAGCTTTAATAGATTAAGATCCTCTTGACTCCAGGTTTGACACAAGTGAATCATCGCTGTACCAACAAATCCAACTACTTCGCCAGAGTGAAGCATGGGTACAGCAACTACAGACTTAAACGACATCCCCTCAAATAGCTTTCTCTCTGCTGTATCAGGTGACAATTCTGCCACACAAGGGATTTGTATATGGTTGCCACGAAGGATTGGAGCATAGAAATAGGGAAAAGTTTCCACAGGAGATCCTTTAGCAAGATCAATCAATGGCTCGACACCTTCGCCACACCATTCATGAATGAGGTCGAATCGGCTTTGATCTTCGGATAATTCAAAGATGCAACTGTGTTCGGCACTAATAAACTCAGCGATCGCTCGCAGTGTAAAATTAATTGCTGTTTCTAAATTTTGGTCAATAAATTGGCGAGAAATGCTACTGAGTAAACTTTCGGCTTGAGTCCGACGTTGCAAAGCTGCTTCTGCTTGTTTGCGATCGCTAATATCACGAGCTACACCCACAATCTGAAAATTACCTTGGGCATCTTGTGTGCGGACTGCATTAGCAGTTAGCCAAACCCAGCCTTTAGTTCGATGTTTGGCGCGGTACTCAGTTCCCGAAATTCCCTCACCTGTTGCCAGGATAGTTTGGGCGGCTTCAAAACATATTGGCACATCATCAGGATGAGTAAAGGATGCCAAGGAATTACCTTCCATTTCGCTGGGGGCAAATCCTGTAGTGTTCAATATATTAGGAGAAATATAGTTGAAAACCCCATCAGGACTGATGACAAACAGCATATCGTTGACCTTTTCGACGATAGTGCGAAACTTTAACTCACTTTGCTGTAGGGCGGCTTCTGCTTGTTTGCGTTCCAATTCAGCACCGGCACGGGCAGCAAAAATTTTAAGAATGAGTTCCCGTCCCTGATCATGCTTCATTGGTTTGACATCTATTACTGCTAGATGTCCGATGATTTCGCCGGATGAACTGGTTAGAGGAACGCCAAAAAAACTCTCGGCATTCATCTTCACTAAATCTGCATCTTTGGGGAAAGAGGTTTGTACGGCTTGAGGGTAGTGACAGAGGTTACCTTCCAAGGTATGTTCACAAGGAGTACCTTGCAATTCATACTCCAAGTTCTCGTTAATAGCCCCGCCACACCAAAAGGCTAAAGTGCGGACTTTAGTTTTTGGCTCATCACCAAACTCAGTGACTAGAGCATATTGAACTTGCAATACCTCGGCAAGGTAACGAACGCAGGAATTGAAAAATTCATTGCCTGTTTTAGCTGCTGTGCCCTCAACAATTAAGCGTAAAGCTTGTTCTTGCTGTTTGCGATCGCTAATATCTGTAAAAACAGAATCCAAACAGGATTCTTCGGCATTGAAGCGGAGTGACAAGAGTACCCAAACAACAGATCCATCCAAGCGCCGCAGTGCTATTTCAAAATTGCGAACTTCACCGTCTTCTTCTAACTCTGCTAGCATCCGCGTGCGATCGTCTGGATTAACATATAAGTCAGTTGTGAAATACTTGCCAACTAAGTCAGCAGCAGAGGTAAAACCTAATATCTCAGCACCACGTTGATTAGCATCGATAATCAATCCATCTTTTTGGCAGGTGCGGAAAATCCCCACTTGGGAATTTTCAAAGATATTGCGGTATTTCATTTCACTACGACGCAAAGCTTCTTCTGCTTGCTTGCGTTCTGTGATGTCGCGTCCCACACCCGCGATCGCAATTTCACCGTTGGGAGTGTTAATTGTGGAAGTGTTAAAGTTGAACCATCGCCAGCTACCGTCTTTGTGTCGCAATCGCACCTCAATATCAGTCAGCTTTTCGCCAGTTAAAGCCCTTTGTAAGGCGGCAACACTAATTGCTAAATCTTCAGGTTTGGTAAACTCCACCACCGAATGACCTTCGATTTCCTCCAGGCTGTAACCCATAGTTGCAGTCACATTCGGCGAGTGATAAGTAAAAATTCCCTCTGGCGAGAGGACAAATATCAGATCATTGGCATTTTCAACAATGCTGCGGAATTTTAACTCACTTTCTTGGAGGGCTGCTTGGACGCGTTTGCGTTCTGTGGCATCAGTGCCTACTGAAAGTATTTCGACTAAGTTTCCTTGTTCATCTAATATGGGTTTATTAGCCCAGACTATCCAAACGCGATCGCCATTTTGGCATAAGTTTTCATTTTCGTTGAATAGATAATTTTCTGGATGTTGACAAATATCAACCATTAATGTTTGTAAGTCGCGCCCAGAAGTTTCGGTTTCTGGAACAATTGTGCCGATAACATTACGCCCGATAATTTCATCTAAATCGAAACCAAAAATCCTTTGACCGTAATCATTTAAAAATATGATGTTACCGTTACCATCCCAACGCAGAATGATGCAGTTGGCTGTTTGCACCAAATCCCGATATTGGACTTCGCTTTGGCGCAAGGCTTCCTCAGTACGTTTGCGAGCAGTAATATCGCGCACTATCGCCAAGATGTGCGGCTTACCGTTGTAAATGCAAGTTGTCCCTTTCACTTCCACATCTATCAAAGTGCCATCTTTGCAGATATCAACTGCTGGCCCATAAAATTGCTCACCAGATTGCGTTGTTTGGAGAAACTCTAAAAAAACAGAATGTGAGTCTGGGTGAATGTAAACAGATGGATGTAACGTGAGAAATTCTTCATAAGAGTAACCGTGCATCTGACAAGCCGCCGGATTAACTTCGGTGACTTTTTCAGTTTCTATTTCAGTAATAAATAGTCCATCATTAATAGCTTCAAAAATACTGCGATATTGTAGCTCACTTTGTCGCAGTGCTTCTTCTGCCCTTTGGCGTTGGGTGATGTCGCGGAAACTCCACACTCTACCAATAATCTGTTCGCCGATGCGCTGAGGACAGGAATAGCGCTCAAATACTCTGCCATCGCACAATTCTAATGAGTCGTAACTAACTAGTTCCGGTTGTGAGTATAATTCTCGAACTCGTTGCAAAAATACATCTGGTTCTTTTAGCTGGTTTGCCAGATACACTAGCCGTTGAGGATGATCTGGTTCTGTCAAAAGTTCTGGTGGAATTGACCACATTTCTAAGAACTTTTGGTTGTAACTAGTGATATTACTTGAGCTATCGACTACTAAGATACCGTCTTGAATCGATTCAAAGATAGCGCTTAATAGAGACAAAGAGTTTTCTAAGGCTACTTGAGTTTGTTTGCGTTCGCTCAAATCTCGCCCTAAAACCACCAGAGCTTTGCGTCTACCATCCTGGTGAAATAGGGGAGCTTTAATCATATCTACACTGCTCACCGTCCCATCAGGTCGGGGTATAACTTCTTCTACCCGATGCACACATCCCAGCTGCCAAGCTTGTTCATCTGTTTTGTCGCAGTTGAGCAAAGCATCGTGATAAAAATTGCTAAATTCTGCTAGTTCTGAGTCTGTTTTGCCTTGATAATCAACGCCTTCTAGCTGTAAAAATTCCAGGTTAGCCTGGTTTGACAGCAACCATTTTCCCTCGCCGTCCTTTAAACAGATAATATCGGGTGTAGCGTTAATTAATGTCTGCAACCGCTCCTCAATCTCTTGCAGGGATTCTTGAGTTCGTTGAGTCAGTGTGATATCCCGAATCACCAATATTGCACAGCGATCGTCAGTCAGTCCGCTACAGTTACCAGAAATTTGTAGTGTTAAAGTATGCTCACCCTGCTGGAACTGATAATTTGCTGTTTCATACTCACCATTGAGTATCCGCACATCAGGATAGGCTGGTAAAGTAACTGGTTGTCCTGCTTGTGCTAGGGGTAGCAAGTCAGTTAACTTTGTGCCGGAGACAGTGTTGTGGGGTTGATTCACCAAACCCTCAAAGCTAGAATTACACCATTGAATGCGTCGGTCTTCTCCAACCCAGACTACAGCATCAGCGATCGCACCTAATGTCACTTCCATCTTGGTGAGGGTAGCTTGCAATTGCTTTACCTGCTCCAATTGTTTAGCGCTCATCACCAACTCCTTAATATCTCCTAGATAGATCAATCAATTTGGTATAGCGATTGTATCTTTAGTTGATCATTAGGATATTTAACTACAGCAAAACTACATATTGGCTTTAAATGTTACAGCAGTAATGCAGATATCAGCATCATAGAGAGAGGCTGGGGGATAAATAACTAATCCCCGAATTAATCTGTGCTGAAAAATCTTTCCGCAATTGCACTTATCTCCCCTACTTCTCCCCTATTTCTGTCTAAATTCAAATCAGAAAAGCAGAGAACACCGCCCAAAACAAGCGCACAATCTCTGCCGTATCAATTAAGTCAACAAAAACGGAGAAGAAACGTATGCTACACCAAATCAAAGATTTGCTTCAAAACGCCCAACTACAACAGCAAGTAAAAGCAGCAGCTAACCAAGCAGAAGCCATCAAAGTGCTAGCGATCGCTAGTGCAGAGAAAGGTTATAACTTCACAGTTGAAGCCATCTCTCAAATGCTGGCCGAACTAACCTTTGTGGACTCCAATGAACTGAGTGAAGAAGAATTACTTAGTGTAAGTGGTGGATTGATGGCTGATAGTGCGCCTAAGCTATGTCATACAGAAGGCTGTGGTGGCGGACACTGCTAAAAAAGGTATGTAGCTTCTCTTTCTCTATGGCATTGTAGCCTCCAAGGTCAGGTTGTTTTTCTAAAACAGCTTTTTATATCCAACTTTCCCAATATTTTAATTTGGATAATTTCCATACTTGGTACTGAGGTTCAACGCAGAAAGAGATGCTGCATAACAGATTCCCTCTTTACTTTTTTAATCAAGAAAAAGAGGGAATTCCATTAACAATTACTATCACCAACTCTGAGGAAATACAATTATGTTGTCACAAATTCAAAGCCTACTCCAAAATAGCCAACTACGCGAGAATATACAAGCAGCAGTTACCCAAACAGAAGCTATCAAACTGTTGCTAATTGCCAGTGCAGAAAAAGGTTATACTTTCACAGCCGAAAGCGTAGCTCAAATGCTGTCAGAACTGACCTTTGTGGACTCCAACGAACTGAGCGAAGAAGAATTACTCAGTGTTAGTGGCGGTGCAATGGCTGATAGTGCGCCCAAACTATGTCACACAGCCGGCTGTGGTGGCGGACACTGCTATCTCTCGTAATTCGTAATTTTTGGTGAAATATAGGACTCCGACTTGATTTTTGAAAACATACTGAGACTGAAAAGACAGTTTTATCTTAAATCTTGTTCAAGAATCATAATATATGAGTCCTATAATCCACCAATTAGTCAAGTTTTTGGTCTTTATTTGTTGGGGAAGTGTACCCCAACTAATTCAATTAAGAATTACAAGTTATTTTAATTATGCCTACCTAATTAGTACTTCATTTAAAACTTATTTCAGAGGATGTTTTAAAAGTCGTGATTGATGTATCAAATATTTTTTTACCCCTCCCTAACCCTCCCCTTGTAAAGGGGAGGGAACCGTATTTTTCTTGTTTCCCCCCTTTACAAGGGGGGACTAAGGGGGGTAACAACACAATTAAAATCACAATCAAACACTTTTCAAACATCCTCTCAAACGAACGCTATTGTTCTTAATGCCAACTATTAAAATGTAGGCCAGAATTGATACTTACCTTTTAACTCCATCATGAGAAATTCAGCTATGGTTCAACAAGTTGTTCGCTTATCCCAACAGAAAACATCAGACGATTTAAGAGCGATCGCAGCTAATGCTAGCTTTCTCTGGGAACGCCTTGATGAAAGCAGATTTGCAGTCGATCGAGTTAACGAACAAGAAATTAACCGTCGTAGACATCGCTGGTGCGAAGTTGCAGCAGAAGGTAAATTGGATACATTGCACAAACGCTTACAGTGGGAAGGGCTAGACCTCGATACCGTTAGTTCCAAATTGGGAAGTATCGAGTTACTTGCCGATCAAGCTTTGCCTGAGTGGGCAGAAACCTTGCAGCAAATCATCCAAACCGCTACAGGATTCAATTCTGCAACTGAAGTATTTTTACCAATCGATTCACAAAATCCGATTACCTTTGAAGATATTCTTTTGCCTGCTATCTTGGTAGCCAGACAGCAATTACTGACTCGCTGCGACAGTCAATTCACCCAAGATTGTCTTCCCTTATCGATTCTTTCCCGCGACGCTTACAGTTCTCTAGAACGTGGTCTACTGAAACGATTAGCAGGAATTTGCACTAAGACATTAGATTTTGAATTTTCTCAGGTGCGTCCCTTTGGTCAAAGCTTGCTCGGCTTACTAGGGCTGGAGACGCAAAACAATAACACTCATTACACCAAGTTCGTCAATCAACTCCTAGAAGATGGAATGCTGACCTTTTTCCAGAAGTATCCAGTTCTCGGTAGGTTAGTGGCAACAGCAGTCAATTTTTGGGTTGAGTTCACTGCTGAATTTCTCCAACGTTTAGTTGCAGATAGGACGGATATTCAACGAACTTTTAATGAAATAATTATCCCATTTTCTCAAAACAAAGTTGCCGAAATTCAAACATCCATTTCCGATGCACACAAACGCGGACGAACGGTGATTTCGCTCACCTTTGAGTCTGGACTTAAACTTGTTTATAAACCTAAAGATTTAGGACTAGAAGTTGTCTTTAACCAATTTTTGGATTGGTGCAATCAACACAGCGATCTTTTAGATTTTAAAGTTATTCAGGTACTAGAGCGCAACGGTTATGGTTGGGTAGAACATGTTGAACAGTTGCCTTGTGTTGATGAAGCAGCTGCGAAGCGATTCTATCAGCGTTCTGGGATGTTGTTGTGTGTGCTTTACGCTTTGCGGGGAACAGATTGCCATTACGAAAACTTAATTGCCAATGGCGAACATTTGGTGCTGATTGACATGGAAACGCTGCTGCACCATGAACCGAATCTCATTGAAGACTCACCACTCACCCAAGATTTAGAAACAACCGCCACCCGGCAATTTTGGGATTCCGTACTCCGCACCGGACTTTTACCGCGTTGGGACTTTAGTGGCGATCGCAGTGTCGCTTATGATATTAGCGGGCTAGGCAGCACAGATCCCCGACTATCTCCCCGCAAAGTGCCGCGCTGGCAGAACATTAATACAGATAATATGCATCTGTTGTCTGAGCCTGTAACCTTGCCGATTGGGAAAAATGTGCCGTTCTTGGGTGAAGTTGTTCTGTCTCCAAACGATTATCAATTCCAAATCACCACTGGGTTTGAGCAGATGTATCGCTTTTTGATGGCGCACAAAGATTTCTTAATTTCAAGCCAAAGTTTGCTATCTGCTATGCAAAATCAGCAGGTGCGCTTTATCTTCCGCAACACCCGCATCTATGGCATCATCCTTCAAAAAGCTTTAGCACCCGATTACCTCAAACACGGCGTAGATTACAGCATTCAACTCGATGTTCTCAGTCGTGCTTTTCTAGTTGCTCAGGAAAAACCAAACGCCTTTCCTGTTTTGAGCGCAGAACTCCGAGCAATGGAACAATTGGATATTCCCTTCTTCACGGCTAGCGCGGTGGTTGATGAACTGAGTTTAAACGGTTCTTCTTCCATTCCCAACTACTTCAAGCAATCCAGTTATCAAGACCTACTCAACCAGTTACAATCTCTAGATGAAACCGACTTAGCTCGACAAGTAGCGATTATTCAAGGCTCCTTCGATGCCAAGATTGCAACCACTTTCAGCCGCCAAGGTGGGCAATGGCAAGGGGAATCGTTACCGTTGCTAAATTCAGAACAATTGATTGCCGAAGCCAAAGAAATCGCCACTCAACTGGAAACCAGAGCCATTTCTGACCCTGATGGCAGCGTTAACTGGATTGGCTTAGACTTTGTGCCTCGCGCCGAACGATATCAACTGCAAGTATTAAATAATTGTCTCTCTGATGGACGCTCTGGAGTTGCCTTGTTTTTAGCTGCACTGAGTCAAGTAACTGGTGATTCCCGTTACTGCGATTTAGCATTGAGGACAATGCAATCTCTGCGTCGCCAAATCCACACCATTGAGCCTGAAACTTGGGAACGCATGGCTCGTTTCATGGGCGTTGGGGGTGCAACAGGTTTAGGGTCAATGATCTATAGCCTGGTGAAAATTAGTCAATTCCTCAACGATGCAACGCTGTTGCCAGACGCTCAAGTATTAGCCAATTTGATGACACCAGAACTAATTGCTGCCGATGAACACTTGGATATTATGAGTGGAGCATCTGGGGCAATTCTAGGGTTATTGTCCCTGCATCAAGCCACAGGAGAAGCAACCGTTTTAGAAAAAGCGATCGCCTGTGGACAACATTTAATCAACCGTCAAGTTAGCCACAATGGTGCGCCCAAAGCTTGGCATACTTATTGGGATAAGCCCTTAACTGGCTTCTCTCATGGAGCCGCAGGCATCTCTTATGCTTTGCTCAGACTTTATGCCGCCACCTTGGAGGGCAAATACTTAGAAGCAGGTTTAGCAGGAATTGAGTATGAGCGTAGCGTCTTTTGCCAGTCCACAGCCAACTGGCCAGACTTCCGCAGAATGGGACAACCAGGACAACTTGACTTTGCAAATAAGTGGTGTCATGGTGCAGCCGGCATTGGTTTGGGACGCTTAGGCAGTTTGAGAATCGTGGAAACGCCGGAAATTCAACAAGAAATTGAAATTGCTCTCCAAACTACTCAGAATTTTGGCTTACAAGCGATCGATCACTTGTGCTGTGGCAACTTCGGTCGGGCGGAAGTGCTGTTAGTCGGTGCAAAAATCTGTTCCCGTCCTGATTGGCATCAAATTGCTCACCAGAATGTAACAAATGTTGTGGCTAGAGCCAAGCGAACTGGAGCTTATCAACTGTTCCCCAACTTACCCAATTCTGTATTTAATCCTGGTTTTTTACCCGGTATATCTGGAATTGGTTATCAATTGCTACGTTTGGCGAACAATGGCTTGCCTTCAATATTATTGTGGGATTGAGCTTGTTGTTCGTACTTAAAAATCAATACAGTTCATTTAAGAGCTATTGGCAAAAATTTTGGGTTTTCGAGACGCGATAAATCGCCGTCTCTACAAAGGACTGATTATTGTAGAGACGGCGATTTATCGCGTCTTTATGATCTAGGGCGTGTCATCAAAAAACCTTATCCGAATCGTATTGGCCATATTTAGGACTCATAATGCACCGATAACTACTGGATGCCTAAGTCAGGAGGGTGATTTACTGGCTTAGGCATCCAGATAATCTAGTATTTTTCCCTAATCAGTTAAGATAAGTAGTCAGACAGAATTAATTACACAATGTCATTGCGAATAGAGCGTACCCCTACGGGGAAGCAAGCTACGCGGTAGCGTCTCCAAGAGTTGCGGAATGAAGCAATCACAAGGGCTGGGATTGCTTCACTTCGCTCGCAATGACTGTAAATATTTTTGTCAGACTACTTAATCTTCTCAATCTTCTTTCCTTTTACCCTTCTCCTTGGAATTATGACACAGGATGAGTTGTTGGTACTGATAGATCGCGCCGTGGCTGAGGGTTGGCAAGAGTTAGACTTGTCGGGGCAAGAGTTGACTAAGTTACCTGTGGAAATTGGTAAGTTGCAGCAGCTTGAGTCTTTAATTTTGGGAAAGAAGGTTGAAGGTTATGAACGAGTAGGAAACCGCCGTCTCGAAAAGGTTTCAGGCAACAATTTAAAAACGCTTCCACTCGAACTATTGGGTTTGCCTAATTTGCGTAAGTTGGATATTAGTGGCAATCCTTTAGAGAGCATTCCCAATGTAGTAACGCAAATACCACATCTAGAGGAACTTATCTTAATTCGAGTAGAGCTAACTGAAATACCTGATGCGATCGCCAAATTAACGAATCTGACCCGACTTGACCTCGGTAGCAACAAAATAATGGAGATACCAGAGGCGATCACAAAATTAACCAATTTGACAATACTTGACTTCCGTTACAACCAAATAACCGAGATTCCTGAGACGATCGCGAAATTAACCAATCTGACGCACCTTTTCCTCTTTAACAACCAAATAACAGAGATACCAGAGGCGATCGCGAAATTAACCAATCTGACGCACCTTTTCCTCTTTAACAACCAAATAACAGAGATACCAGAGGCGATCGCGAAATTAACCAATCTGACGTACCTTCTCCTC
>NNBV01001916.1_pt1 | contig 10803 bp, 9 predicted proteins | sample 1173771 | NCBI WGS metagenome assembly NNBV01 (sample SAMN07173938, study PRJNA388173) | plant metagenome | isolation source: symbiotic tissue sample KVS11 | place: Norway: Troms, Kvaloya island
CTCGGAGATGTGTATAAGAGGCGGGGCATGGTATCCGCAAAGTGTTTTTTTATTGCTTCAATTTGTTCTGCAGGAACAAACTTTTCAAATGCTGGCGTATCTGTTGTACCGGGTGTTATTACATTGACCCTTATTTTTCTGCTTAAAAGGTCACTTGAAAATCCTTTTGCAAAAAAGATGACAGCCGCCTTTGCGGCACCATAAAGTGTAAACGACGGATATGCCCGATGTGCTGCATTTGACCCGATAAGAATAATAGAACCACCGTCGTTCATATAGGGCAGTGCTTTATGAACAGTGAAGTAAACGCTCTTCAGGTTTAAATCCATTGTCCTGTCATAGTCTGCTTCTCCAATGTCTGCCACAGTGCCTATCGTTCCGCCTCCCGCATTCGCCACCACCACGTCTACTTTGCCAAAATTCTCCGCGGTTTCTTTAAACACTCTTTCCAGGTCGGCAACATTGGTTACATCGGCATTTATGGCGATGAAATTATCTCCAAGCTGAGCCACAGCACTATTTAACGTGTCCTGATTTCTGCCGACGATAGCCCCCTTAGCACCCTCATTTTTGAATTCTTGCGCAATGCCAAACCCAATGCCGCTGTTACCACCAGTAATAACTGCTACTTTATCTCTTAATCTGCTCATTTTTATCCGCTTTAATATTTGTTTCACAAAGAAACTGTTATTAGTTTATATTTGTAACCATAATAGTCTATTCTGGTTACCAACGGGTAACTACTAATTTTAACAATTACTATAAAGGTGAATGCAGTTGGAGCGAGAGCTATTACACAATTTTCAAAATGGGTTTCGGCATTCACACATTTAAGGTGTAAGCAAAAAATATGAGAGACGACAGATTTTGCAATTCGAATTGTCCATTTACGAGGGCTATTGGCACGATAGGAAATAAATGGAAGCCTATAATTATAAATGTAATTGGTACCCATTCCATTCGTTTTGGCCAGTTAGCTGCCATAATACCTCACATCTCAAGGAAAGTACTAACCGAACAGCTAAAAGAGTTGGAAGAAGATGGGCTATTGGAAAGATTTGCCTATAAGGAAATACCTCCAAGGGTAGAATATAAGTTGTCTGAAAAAGGGTTAGCTTTTTTGCCAATTTTAGAAAACATAAAAGAATGGAATTCAAAATTTGAAACCGTTCCAACATCCAAAAGGGCTGATTACAAGTATGGCACACACATACTCCAGTGATAACCTGATCAAGTCCTTTCCAACACTCGTTTCGTATTGCTTGGTGATAAAAGTAGGTACCAGTTTCCTTTAAGAGTTATCGGATGTTGTTTCTCTTGAATTCATTCGATAGCTATTGTATTAACACGCCATCATAAGAATATCTGATTAGGTTTAGATGCCGAGACGATTCAAGTCATACTTTCTCAACTGTTTTCGCCCATTACCTATACCTTCAAACAGATTATCGAAGCACACCTGGTTTTACCTACAGGTATTGAAGAGCTGGCATAGAAGACTAACCTGAGTTTTTCCTCCTATCCTGCCAGTCAGCGGGTGAATTGATTCCAAATCAATTATCAAAGACTATACTGCAGAGGATAGTTCATTTAACTTATCTGGCTCCTTTATGAAGATTTCTTTAATGTGATAGGTCGTCTTGTGCTGTGATTCAAAATACACCCGCATGATGAGTTCGGCAATAATTCCAAACGTTAGAAATTGAATGCCTGCTAACACCAATGTAATCCCTAAAATTAATAATGGCCTGCCCCATATATCGTTGCCCAATAGCTTAAGAACAAACAAATAAAAACTGATTGCACTTCCCACAAAAAAGCACACCAGGCCAAGTGGACCGAAGAAGTGAATAGGTCTTTTAAAATATTTTTTAAAGAACAGCATTAATATCAGGTCACTGACTACTTTAAACGTTCTACCTAATCCATATTTTGAGGTACCAAACTGCCGGGGATGGTGCTTGACTTCCATATCAATAATACGACCGCCTTCCAGCACAGCAAGAATTGGGATGAAGCGATGGAGCTCGCCATAGAGGCCAAGGTTTTTGGCAATTTCTTTTTTGAATACTTTAAGGGTACATCCATAGTCTTGTATCGTTACACCTGTGAGTTTGCGTATAAGGCGGTTGGCGAGTTTACTTGGAAGTTTTCTTAGCAGTGCTCCGTCCTTCCTGTTTTTACGATGCCCGGCTACCATGTCCCAATCTTCTGTCTTCAGTTTGTGAAGCATAGCAGGTATATCGGAAGGATCGTTTTGCAAGTCACCATCTAATGTAGCAATGAAGTCGCCTGATGCTTGCGCAATACCTGCGGCCATGGCAGCAGTCTGTCCATAGTTTGCATTGAAGATGACAAGCTTTACTTTTTCATCCGCATATTTTTTTATTTCCCTTACCGTTTTATCAGTTGACCCATCATCAACCAGAACAATTTCATATTGAAATTCCGTCAATGCTGATCTGATCTGAGCAAGTAGCGGTTTGATGTTCTCTTCTTCATTAAAAACAGTGATGACAAGTGATAATTCCATGTGACAAAGGAATAAATACACTGTTGATTACAAATTACGAAGAGGTTGCGATAACATTAAACATTTCATGATTCGGTAACCCTGCTTGACTATTCATCGCGTAAGTTGCGAACCAAACCACCATTGATTTCAGGTTATGAATTACAGGCTGATATTGCTAATTGCACTAAGTTTACTGATTTACTATGCTAACCTCGGTAGCTCTTCTATCTACATACTGGATGAAGCTAAAAATGCAGCTTGTGCGATGGAGATGGCTCAGCGCCATGATCTGGTTGTGCCTACTTTCAATGGAGTACTACGAACCGATAAACCCGCACTGCATTATTTCTTTATGATAGCCGCCTACCAAGTATTGGATATCACACCACTGGCTGCTCGCTTCTTCTCTGCACTTTGTGGTGTGTTGTTAGTATTGTTTCTCTACACGCAGGTAAAAAAGATCATCAATGAAGGTACCGCATTTTTCTGCTGCCTTGTTCTATTAAGTTCTATTCAAGTAGCTGTGCAATTCCATTTAGCTGTACCTGACCCCTATCTCATTCTTTTACTCACTGTTTGTCTCATTTCTTTTTACAACGGTTTTATGAACGCAAGCAAATCGATTTACTGGATGTATGTAGCCGCTGGCCTGGCATTTATGACCAAAGGACTTATAGCTATAGTATTCCCCGTCCTGATCGTAACGGTCTTTATAATTTTAACCAGGCAATTGAATTGGAAGAGCATCCTCAGACTTCGCCTAGGATATGGCTTTCTTATATTCTCGTTGATTGCGCTTCCGTGGTACATCGCAGTGGGGTATGCTACCGATGGAGAATGGCTTCACGGTTTTTTTATCGAGCATAATTTAGATCGTTATACCAGCACGATGGAAGGGCATCGTGGATTTCCACTTGCTCCATTTGCTATTCTCATTGGTGCGTTACTCCCCTTTTCGGTATTTATTGTACAAGCCGTTGCACTTACGGTAGCAAAGCGAAAAGAGAATCCATTCCTACTATTCTGCTTGCTTGTTATTGTTATTATTGGAGGATTCTTTTCCTTATCCAAGACCATTTTACCCAGCTACCCCGCTCCTGCATTTCCTTTTCTTGCCATCGTGCTCGGCTATTACTTAAAGCAGCTTACGGAATACAAACAATTAGCTAAAAGCATACACGTTTCATTTGCTTTCCATCTTCTGCTTTGTGTTGCAGTACCTGTGGGGATTTATTTTGCGATGCAGCATGAAAAAGGACTGAATGAACTCAGCAACATTGCATGGCTGTTCATTGTATTACCCTTGGGCAGTAGCATTGGTTGGTATCTATTTATTAAAAAAAGAAATACTCACTTCGCATACGCATGGAGTGGCTGCTGGATACTGGCTGTGCTACTATTTTTTTATGTAGCCTATCCCCAAGTGGACAAAAAGAATCCGGTAACAGAAAGTATGCCGTTAATCACTTCCAACTACGCGGATTACACCATGGTTGCCTATAAGCAGTTCAATCCGGCTTATGTATTTAAGCTACGAAAAACAATTAAGGTGATTGACTCTCCCGAAGAACTTGCTAAGCTACTTGCTGGTGAAGAAAAAGTGCTCTTGTTTTCTCGTACAAAGTATAGAGAAGAACTGCAATCCGTTCCCGCTTTGAAAGTGATCTACCATGGAAGAGATCTCTTTGAAGGAAGCGAGACCATGTTACTGGCTAACTGAATCAGGGCGTGACGAACGCTTTCCTTTCCATTCCAATCGCTGCATCATCCATTGCGGTTTGGCCCGGTACTCAAATACGTAGTAGCAGACAAATCCTATGGATGAACCTATTAATGAGCCCACCGCCACATCCATCAAAAAATGCTGGAGCAGGTATACACGCGATAATCCTACTAATACGGCAATAAACAACAACATTACGGTTACTCCCCTGCTGCGGGTGCATAAGGAAAGAAAAACACATAATCCAAAAATGGTCACAGTATGCCCAGAGGGAAACGTCATGAATCGATGAATATTGACACCCTCTACGCGGTGAATAAGTGCCGGATCCAAAAACGAAATAGGGCGTAAAGAATCAGTAAACAGCAAGCGTTTAAAAAAGCTCACGATAATAGCTTGAACAATTCCATTCGCAAGCAGCGCTATTGCGGCATAGAAACGATAGAACAAAAGCGCAACGGCAAATAATATCAGCACAGTGCCATCACCAAAAATGGTGATGCCTGCAAATAGAAGATCAAGCGAAGGGTGGTTCCATCCATTGATACGCATTACTGCTTCCAGCGGTGGAATGAAAAATGAAGTCACCAATAAAATCAACGAGGTAGTAAAGTAGAAAACTAAAGTTGTCCTATCAAATTGTTTACTTTGATGCATAGCCATTGCTTTGCATCAAATCTATTTACGCATTGCTAAGGCAGCATGAATCAAACATGAAATTGGTTTTATTATTTTCTGGATTCATTCTGTATATTGTAATATCGTTCATCGTCCTATCTGTCCCATTATCCCTTACACGGTTTCATTATATAGGAAGAGACACAATATTGTACGCTCACAATTTTTGTCATTCATTATTTAATAACGAAATTTAAAATGAATTAACACATTACATTGTAAAATCCACTTTCTCGCAAAAATTACTTAATGAATCCTTAAATAGAATCCATAACGGTTGCAGTTCCTTAGCGCCTACATTTAGTTCCATTAACAACTTAAATCATAATAAAATGAAAGTGTTGGTGACTGGGGCAGCGGGATTCATTGGTATGCATACCGTTAATCATTTAATCAGTTTAGGTCATGAGGTTGTGGGAATCGATAACCTTAACGATTATTACCCGGTTGATTTAAAAATAGCGAGATTGAAACAATGTGGCATACTTCACCATGAACAGGATCGCCAGGTGTTGCTATCAGTGAGCTCCCATAAAAATTACCGCTTCGTAAAATTAGATTTGCTACAGCGGGAGATTGTATTAAGTTTATTCAAGGCAGAGCAATTTGATTATGTAGTACACCTCGCTGCACAGGCAGGAGTACGTTACTCCATTGAAAATCCTTTTGCCTATACCGAAAGTAACATTACCGGTTTCCTCACAGTCCTCGAAGGCTGCAGACAAAATCGGGTCAGGCATTTGGTATACGCTAGTTCTTCCAGTGTTTATGGATTGAATGAAAATAGTCCGTTTAATGAAAGTGAATCTACGGAACATCCCATTTCACTTTATGCCGCAACAAAGAAAGCCAATGAGATGATGGCGCACTCCTACAGCCACCTTTACCAATTGCCAACAACTGGATTACGATTCTTTACTGTATATGGCCCGTGGGGTAGGCCAGATATGGCGTTGTTTTTATTCACTGATGCCATATTAAACAACAAACCAATACAACTATTTAATCAGGGCAACATGTATCGTGATTTCACATATGTCGATGATATTGTCAGTGCTATTGCGCAATGTCTTTTCAAGCCAGCACAAGCAGATACCCATTGGTCAGGGTTATCACCCAAAAGTGATTCCTCTTCGGCACCATATAGAATATTCAATGTGGGCAGTGCGCGAAAGGTAAAACTTACCGAATACATTGATGCGATTGAAAAAGCAATGGGTAAAAAAGCAATCAGGAAATATTTACCACTGCAGCCAGGAGATGTACTGTCTACCTATGCTGATACTGAATCGTTAAATTCATTCACTGGTTATTCACCAAAGACGACTATTCAGAAAGGAGTCAATCAATTCGTAAAGTGGTATATGGACTACTATCAGAAAGTGGAAGGGAACTTAACGCTTGTGCACTAACGATCTGTATTTTTATTTTAAATGATGTCAATCAGTTATTTCATTGATTTCAGGTCATATCTTCTGCGGAGGTTTATCTTTGATTTATAAATCATCGATACGTCAGCCTTTCACTAGACCTAATAGCACAACTTTGTTTTTATAATGTCTGTGATGATCAGATTCACCTTAATTCATTTGACCGTCACGAAAATTAACAATAGAGTAATACTTACATAGGAGCATAACAACACTGATGAAATACTATTGTACCAGTATTTCAAGCAGATTAGGTTAGGTTAGGAAGCACTTCTTGGTTGGGAGTGCTTTTTTTATTCCCTGTCTCTGCGAAACCTCTTTGTTGAGATGAGAAATAAAAACGAGTGAATTTATCGGTGTGTCTTTCTCATAGAATGAATACAGGTGGAATACAAATTGTATCTATTTTAGGGACAACTTGCATTCCCAATGGAACTACGTAAAATACATATCATTATCAACCCAGCGGCTGGCAGTGAAGAGCCAATTCTTTCCTACATCAACAGCGGTTTTCTCAACGCTCCTGTTAAATGGGAAATTTCGGTAACAAAACAGGAAGGTGATGCTACTCTATTGGCTACGTCACTTGTTGGGAAAGTGGACGCTATTGTAGTATATGGAGGCGATGGAAGTATTGCAGAAGTCGCCAGAGGGCTGAAAGGAACGTCCACACCTTTGGCAATCATACCAGGGGGAACAGCGAATGTACTCTCCAAGGAATTGGGGATACCACAGGATACAAGAGAAGCAATAGCTCTTCTGGCTGGTGGAAACTTTCGTGTGATGAAGATGGACATGGCGCTAGCCAATGAAGAGCTGTTCCTTATCCGGGTAAACCTGGGAATTATGGCTGATATGGTGCTGGAAGCCAGTCGGGAGCTAAAAGACAAGGTCGGTCAGCTTGCTTATGGACTTACCGCTATCAAAACACTTATCAAATCAGATACTATTCGTTACAAGTTGTTTATCGATGGCAAAGAAATCACCAATGATGGAGTTGCACTCACAGTGACCAATTGCGGAAGTATAGGAATTGGTGATTATTCTTTCCTGCCCGATATCCGTATTAATGATGGGATGCTGGATGTCATTCTGATGCACAAGGCAGACTTATTTTCTGTTTTACGAATTGCGGGATCTACTTTATTGCAAACTGATTCTGAAACATTAGAGCATTGGAAGTGTCAACAGATCGATATTCACTTTGAAGAAGAGCAAACCTATATCTTAGATGACTGCAAGCGAACAGCCAAAGGCATTTCAATTACTGCTTTGCCTGACGCGCTTAGTGTTATTGTCCCGGCAATATGAAGGTGCTAAAAAAAATAAAAAGTCTCGCCATCATTTTCATTTTGCTCTGTCAGAAGCTGATTGATATTGGTTATCGCCTATTGTGGGGATATCCAAGATTGAAAAGAAGCCAGATAACGGCTGATCTTTTTCTTGGTGGCCAATACAGCCTTGGAGGGCTTGGAAAATTAAAACTGTTGGGTGTTACTGCAATTGTAAACATGCGTGAGGCATCCGTTTACAGCGAAGCGCATTATGAAGGATTTAATTACCTGCACCTGCCAACAGTAGATAATACACCGCCAAAATTAGAAGACCTCATTTTGGGAGCAGATTTCGTTGACCATGAAATTCGTATAAATAAAGGCAAAGTTTATATACACTGCAGACAAGGATTAGGACGGGGTCCAAGTATGGCCATTGCATATCTTTTAAAGCTGGGAACTACCTATGAAGACGCGTTTGCATTAGTGCAGAAAGTACGGACGTTTATTAATCCGCGACCCGGTCAGCGGCAGCGACTAAAAGAACTTGAAAATTATTATAAAGTCCACTCCGAAGAGGTCGTTCATTAGGAATTACCTAATCAGACTCTTTAAATGTTGCAGCTCATAATCTGTCTTCGTAAGTCCGTATACGACAAGGTTATGAAAGACAGAGTTTTTAAAAATATGTTCCTTTAGAACTCCCTCCTTATGCATACCACACTTTGTCATCACCTTACCGGAAGAAGTATTGATCTCAAAATGAGTCGCCGTTATTTTATTTACTCCCAATGAAGTAAAGGAAAAAGAGATCGTTGCTCCTGTTGCTTCAGTCATTAATCCTTTGTTCCAAAAAGGTTCGGCCAGCCAATAGCCGATTTCCGCACGGAGATTTTGTGGTGTAACGGTAACGCCAATCCCACCAATAAAGTCATTGAGTCCCTTTAGGCGAATAGCAAAAATAAATTGTGTGCGGTTATTAAATCCCTGGTAAGCGGAGTTAATCCAGTAGGTCGCATCTTTCTCTGAATACGGAAAAGGAATATTGACTGTAAATTCAGACACCTTTTTATTTGATGCATACATGACTATCTGATGAATATCCGTTGTCTGCAATTCGGATAAGATCAGCCGTTCAGTTTCAAGTCTCGGAAATAGATTCATTGGCTAAGGGTTTGAAAACAATTATTCCAACAAAAGCAAAAAATATGTTTCATGAATTTTCGACAAGTAACAATATAGTAACACGAATTATTCTTCAAACTTTCAGCGGAAATATTAAATTTCAGGCGATTGATGAAATTAGGTAAGTAAAAAAGCACTTGGGGAAGTGCTTTTTTATTTCCATTAATTCTGTAAGATTCTATCATTCAGCAATGAATTCTTTAAGGTATCGGCCTGCCTTGCGAGAACTCTTCTTTACATTACCTGGAAATGCCCCGACACAAACAAAGAGAACTAAGCATTCAAGATTGGCTGGAGCAGGTAGAACGCACACGACCAATACCCTGGCAGAGATTTACCCCACCACGATATTGTAGACAAAGAAGTTTCAGCGATGTTCAATGAGTTCATTATTGGAAGCCTTCCAAGGGTTGACACCGCCAAGGAGGCAAATTAATTGTGAAGTAATCACTTAAGTGGATTAAAATAAGAGTTCTGCCCTTTCGCCTACAGAACTCTTATTTTGTGCACATTCTACAATGCTGTTTTCAATTTTATGAAAACTATTCTGTTCTTATCTATCGCATTGGTAGCCGGAAGGGTTTTAGCTACATAGGTACCTAAAGGTGAACCGGTAGTGATTCCAAAGTCATCGTCATTACTGATCGCAATCAACGTGGAATTGATAATTACCAGGCCTTCTGCCTTATCATGCGGATAGACAGCTGATATATCCGTCATCAGATCTGCAGCCAGTGTTTTTGTAACAGGTGTAATACCGTTTGCAGTCAGTGTTGCCGCATCCTTCAGTTCTTCCACTGTCTTGCCAGAAAACAACTTTCCACTTGCACCATTGCTTGGATCAGAGATATCTGTCGCGGCCGATAAATCTATTTTATAGATCTTTTTAATCACTGTTGCCCTGTTAGCATCTGTTGGAAATTCACCATCACGCTCGAGTACAAGGAAAGTTGTAGCGGTGATAGCAGCAATTTCGCTGTTTGCTTGGAGACTAGCCTTGTCCATCAGGTAAACATATTGTTTAGTGTTGCCTGAAGCGATGTCAAACGTAAGGATGCGTATAACCAGTGAACCTGATACTGCAGCAGAAGAGGGATTGTATAACGGAAACTGCATCATTCCTACCAGCGTCTTGCCATCGGGAGTAATCGTCAATCCTTCCATACCACGGTTAGGACGTCTGCGTGCAAACACTAATGGAATTTTACGGCCACCTTTTCCTGAACCAAAGGGGTTAATACGTTCCAGTGTTACACCACTCGCATCGAAGTGAACAATGTGTGGGCCATATTCATCGCTTATCCAGAATGATCCATCGGAGGCAAGCACCATACCTTCCGAATCGATACCATCAGCACTAGTGGATAATACTTTTCCATCCAGATCATAAGCCGTTTCACCGCTGTTACCCTGTCCTACCGGATTTGGCAAGCCATTAAGCTTCCCTCCATTTTCGTTCTTTAACTCAATGGTAGATTCTAACACGAGCTCTGTTCCTTTCAAACGAAATTTTCCAATTTGTGGAACAAACTCAGGGTTTGAAAAAATTTTCGAGTTAGTCACGGTACCATCAACGTTCGGACCTCTGTCGGTTAACATATAAAATACAGAAGCATCGTTAGGATTAACCTGAAGGGCAGATCCAAAGCCTCCATTATATACCTTTACTCCTTTAACATCCTTAATTATTGTGGAAGTGCTTACTTCAGCAGCATCAGGGTATTCGATAACAATGGGGTTTGACTTGTCATCACAACTGCTCAGAACAGCAATGCCCGACAAAAGACCAATAGTAAAGAGATGTTTCATAGCTAAATGTTTATTTAAGTAACAAGACTACGACTTTACTATTACCTTAAAATTATCATTAAGTATCGATGAAATTAATTGAGTGCCTATTCAGTCAACCCGATTCTTTTCCGTAAACTATATATAGATCTCTCGTCAGGTAGAGATTTCGTAATGGATTCTTATCATTCATGTAACCAAGGTATGTTT
>NNBV01002523.1_pt1 | contig 10783 bp, 11 predicted proteins | sample 1173771 | NCBI WGS metagenome assembly NNBV01 (sample SAMN07173938, study PRJNA388173) | plant metagenome | isolation source: symbiotic tissue sample KVS11 | place: Norway: Troms, Kvaloya island
TTCTTCAATAAATAATTATAAAGCATCATAAAGGGCCAGGGCTAAATCTCTGGCCCGACATATTTATTCTAAGAGTTTACACAGTCATTTCGAACTATTTATTGCAATGTTTTACCTTGTCATCCGCTGCATTTCCTATGACTCGTTCCGGGTCTAACGAGATTTGCCGAATTGAATTTAGACACAAAAAGGGCAGTCAGACGGACGTGCCCTTTTTGCTTTTTATGGTGGATAGGTGTAATAAAAATGATTGCTCTTAATATCTCCAGCCCTTCCAAGGTCCCCATGTACCATCGGCATTTTTCACACGAGTACCCTGATCATTACTTTCCTGTATGAGGTTACCCTTGCCATCATAAATGTTGGCCATGTTGCGCACGGTATAATTACAAGGCGTGTCAGATGGTAGCTTGGTGTCTTTCACAATATACTGCACGGTGATTTCTCTTTTTTCGGTTAACTGATTGTCCTTATAATCCGATTCAATCTCGGAAGTGGCGAGTCCTTTTGCATCGTGTGTATATACAGTAACTGCCTTTTGTTTGTAGTCCGGATTGGTATACGTGTAGGTGACCTGGTTTCCGTTGGTAACATATTCCCTAATCATTTCCTGCTTGGATCCACTCACGGAGTACACCTTGCCCTTCTCAATGCGTGAGAAATATTTATTTACAGATTCTACCGTGGTTGGATCCTTCTTCTTAAAGCGTCTGCGATAAGAAGTGGTGATCATCGTCACTTCATTGTCTTTCCACTCTACCGCTGTTACCTTATTTGGATACTCAAATTCAGTCGTCACTGCTGAGGAGCTTTTGCCTGTACCAATGATCTCTGAGTAGGTCACTTTTGAAATTTTGGCGTTGGCATATTCCAGATCGTAATTTCTTTTCACATAATTTCCCTTGCTGGTTTGGCTCCAGAATTTCTGAGCAAGCTTAGTGGCCTGGTTTTGATCATTGTAGGTGATGACAAATTCATCCAGGCTGAAATTATAAGGCCCACCGCAGCCGGGCGTACTTTGCCCAGCGGAATTGATCTGGTCACCATACACGTAAAGTGTAAGCGTGCCTTCATTAGTAACGGTATACCGACTCGACCAATCGGTGGAAAGATAATTCTGACCAATGATCTTACCATCTTTATCCATAACGTAATCTGTTGGGATCAGTGCAGTACCGCCTGACAATCCACTGCTTTGCCGGATAGCAAAGGCGAGATCCAGCATTTTCTTTCTTTCATCTCCCTGGGCATATGCCAGGTGAAGGGTGAGCATCAGACAGGCAATGGTTATATTTCTCATGGTAAGTTGGGGTTAATTTATAGAAGTAAATTAAAACAAAGGGGCTTTGGTTTACAAATGTGTACCTTCCTCAGTGAACAGATGTGTTACATCAGATGTGTTACATCATCATGGACACCACCGGAAATTATTCAGTGGTACTCTCTTTATCCTGATATTTCAATCTTAACATATTCATATCCTCTCCTACCTTTTTATCCAAAATCTTAGCATAATGCTGGGTGGTCTTCAGATTACGATGACCTAACATTTTACTTACTGTTTCAATGGGAACTCCATTTGTTAGCGTAATCGTGGTTGCGAAAGTATGTCGGGCGGTATGTGTCGTAAAGTTTTTAGAAATCCCACATGCATCAGCGATCTCTTTTAAATACAAGTTCATCTTCTGATTACTTGGAACCGGAAACAAGCGATCTTTGATTTTACATTCAGGATGATCTTTGTATTTGTAGATGATCTTTAATGCAGGAGGTAGTAAGGGAATGCGCGATGCCGATTCTGTTTTCTGCCTGTTAGTAAATATCCATTTTTCTCTATCTACTCCATTTGCAATCTCCGACCGTTTAAGTTTACATATATCTACATAAGCTAAACCAGTATAACAGCAAAATAAAAACAGATCTCTAATCTGATCAATTCTTGGCATCAGGAATTCTTTCGATGCAATAATATGTAACTCTTCTTCCGTTAAGAATGGTCTTTCTACTTCCTTCTTAGCCATTTTAAATCCTACAAAAGGATTCCTTTCAATCCATCCATTCTTTAAGCATATATGGACTATCTTCTTAAAATTAGTCAGATACTTGATAGTACTATTATGATTACACTTTCGTATTGACTTTAACCAGAACTCATAGTCAGTAATAAATTCATATTTGATCTTGTCTACTGAAATATCAGACACACCATATTTCTGTTGTAGGAAATGGAGGGTATGATCATGCGAAGTATTATATCGTCGCCAGGTAGCATGGGAATATTGAGTTCCTATCAATTCTTTCACTTGCTCATTGTGCTGACGAAAGATTTCCAAAAGCATTTTCGGCTTTTCTTTTCTTCCATGCCATTGGTTGGAAAACTCTTCAATGGTTAGTCGCTTATCAACCATCAATAGCTTCTTCTGAATATTCAACGCTTTCGCCCGAAGGGTTTGCAGGAATTCGTCTATCTCTTTGGAATCTTTTGACTTCCGAGTAGTTGTCATTGCCTCGTCTGACCATTCATTTGGCAAGACATATCTTGAGGTAGCCACCTCAAATCTTTGGCCGTTGAGAGTGATTCTCATGTTGATGGGTACTCGTCCATCATTGTTTAGTCTGCTTTTTCGACTGTAGAAAAGGATTTTGATCATGTCTGACATAATACACCGATTAAAAGGTTAAAAATTGTTTTCCAAAGCCTGATTTCCAAGATGTTCAATTAATGAACTAATTGATTATCAGACATTTTAATTGAAATTCGGTGGTTAAGAATTTGCTCAAGTCATACCACCGAATTTCCCCCTACGGATCGGCACTTTTTGATCAAAAATGGATAGGTCTAAAAAGCAAAAAGCCCGAATTCATTGCGAATTCGGGCTTTTGCTTGCTTTTGGAAGGCATTCAGTGGAGCTGCAGGGAATCGAACCCTGGTCCAGAGAAGATAAACGCGTACGTTCTACATGCTTAGTTGACTTTGATTGTCGGGAAGCGCAAGGCAGGCAACAGCCTCAACTCCTCCGTAGTTACTGTTGTCTTAACAACGATGCGTAACCACACCGCGGCCCAGTTCTGCTGATCGACACCGCATATTCGCCCCCCGCAAAACAGAGAAGACGAGCGATGATGGCTTGCGGAGATCTTATCTCGGCATAAGCTTATCTATCCTAGGGACAGATTAAGCAGCCATGGCGTAAGTATTTTCGCCACGTAAATAGTTGAGAGCAGTGATCAAAGCTCTACCCTCATGAGCTTGCATGCTGGTGCACGGATTCACACATCCTGTCAATACCGGTCAGCCCCAGTTTAGTTAATAGTTAAACGTTAATCGTCCATAGTTGTTGGTCTTAGAATGAGAAATGCTTAAGTATCTAACTACTTAATTACAACTCACGCATTGTGAATTATCAATTGCCTACTGCACTTTTGGGCGGCTTACGGGCTGTCGGCACTCGCCAACCTCACACGCAAACCAACTTCGGGCTCAGACAAATGCCTCTATCCCTGCCGCAGTTCATCACACTATCCAAACAACCATTTCAAAGAACGCTTTCTAAAATGGATTACAAATGTAGTTCAAAAATAGTTTCCAGTGATTTATTAATTGACAGTTGACAAAACTTCAATTGACAACGTGGAGACCGTAGTTAAAGAATCAATTACCTTTTCACCAATGTTCACATTTTGTCAATTGTGAACTGCCCCATTGTCAATTTCAATCCTTGTCTACTGTTTATTTACTTTCAATCACTTCTTCTCCTGCACCAGCTCCACCAGCACATGGTTTGTGGTTTTCGGATGAAGAAAATTCACCAGCTTGTTATCCGCTCCCTGCTTCGGCTCGCGCTGTAGCAACAGAAAACCTTTTTCATCCACCTTGCTCATTTCCATTTTAATATCCTCCGTCTCGAAAGCCAGATGATGAAGACCTTCACCCCTTTTCTCGATGAATTTGGCAATCGGAGAATCAGCCCGTGTGGCCTCCAGCAGCTCAATCTTCACACCGCCCACCTCAAAAAAAGAAGTGCGTACACCCTCCGAAGGTACATCTTCAATTTTATAGTGCTCTATACCAAGCAGTTTCGCAAAGAGCAGGTTCGACTTGTCCAGGTTCTTTACAGCAATACCAATGTGTTCCAGCTTCTTCATTGTCAGTGGTTTTGATTAATTTTGGACAAAAATTGAGAAACTTTTCCGGTTAAAAGAGAGTTTTTAATGATATGCCTAAAATAATGACAGAAACTGCCAGCGATGTACACGTGGAGGCAGCACGCATACAGCAGCAAGTCAAAGATTATCTTGGTTTGCGCACCAGCGACCTTATTTTCGAATACGGCACTATGGACGGCAAATCCAAGCTTGACCTGATTACCATCAACCCAAGGCATAACCAGTCTTTTTTATTTCATTCCGAAACAGGAGCTGATAAAATAGATGCCCTCAAAAAAATGCTGGACTACGTTCAGAATTTTAAAGAGAAAGAAAACTCCTATACCATCCAGTGGGTGGCCAAAACCGAAAGCGAACTTCATACTTCCTACTTTCGTGCCAGCAACATCCTCGATGCACTTGAAAAATTATACTACGGCAGAGATCGTAACACCATCACCGTATTTAGTGTTGTCTTAAATCCAGTATCTTAATAACTAAGATTATGATCAGCGTAACAGAAAAAGCAAAAGAAAGAATAGCCAATCTTCGTGTAGAAGAAGGGCACCCCATCAGCAGCAATATCCGTGTATCCGTAAAAGGAGGAGGTTGCTCAGGGTTAATGTATGATCTGAACTTCGATGCCAACACCAACCCGGCCGACCAGATTTTCGAAGACAAAGGCGTGAAAATATTAGTAGACAAAAAGAGCTTGCTCTATCTACTCGGCACCACGCTTGACTTCACTGACGGGCTTAACGGAAAAGGATTTCAGTTCATCAACCCCAACGCTACGCGCACGTGCGGATGTGGTGAGAGTTTTTCTGTCTAATAAGTAAACGACAAATTACTAAAAGGATCAGCGCTTCAGTGCTGATCTTTTTTTATTTACGATGATTCGTCATCTTTCATTAACCCATAGTCATTAGCGATAATAGAAAAGCTATGACCCAGCTACTTTAATAAAGTTCATCCTTACTTGCGCGCTGTACAGATCGCATTTTATAGAAAGGGTGTAGTCGCGCAAAAAAAGAAATCAACGCCATCAAAAACGTCCAGCGTTTTTGATGGCGTTGATTTGAAAGAGCCTCTGTTTTTATCATCATGATCGCTAGGAGTGAACCCCGCGGCCAGCTCATTCAATCGGGGTGGCATTAAGACTCACGCGGACAATTGACAAATCGTAGTTGAATGAGCAGACATAATTCAGGACTGTAGATAAGAAATCACTACGATCACTTATCCAGCCAATTCTTAAAAGCCACCGCCTTCTCACGACTGATGTCCACTTCCATATTAAATGGCTCACGCATCTGTACAGTTAGTCCTTTATGAGTAGTCTTGATGCGCGCCACGTTTTGTATGTGCAAAATAAACTGACGATTCACGCGAAAGAATTTTTCCGGATTAATAAGACTCTCTATCTCATCTAATGTCTGATGTTCACCGATCATCTTCTCATTATCCACGGTGTAGATAAAGATCAGTTCTTCTTTATGGAAGTATGCAATATGATCGGCCAACACAGGCACCAGGGTATTGCGTTGCAACGCAAGGAAGCGCTCCTTGTATTTCTTTTGCTCATTGCCCCACGAACCTATCATTGACCTGATCTGCTCACTGAGCACTGATTCGGCTGACAATGACTTATACTTCTTTAGCGCGGCATCAAGTTCTTTACTATCAACCGGCTTGAGCAGGTAATCAATGCTATTCAGTTTAAAAGCCCTGATTGCATATTCATCATATGCAGTGGTGAAAATAATCGGGCAACGCAGCTGCATTTTTTCAAAAATCTCAAAGCTGGTGCCGTCAGATAACTGAATGTCGGATAGTATTAAATCAGGAAGTGCATTTTCACTGAGCCATTTCATCGAAGCCGATACACTGCTGAGCGGACCCATTACCCGTGCATCAGGCATCAATTTACCAAGGTGTGTAAGCAGATCTTTTGCTACCAGCGCTTCATCTTCAATGACCAGTATATTCATTCTTAATCAAATTCAAAATTCGGATTCTGCCAGCTCATCGGTATATCGGCTTCAAAAGCACCCCGCTTGGTACGATAGCGCATCTCCAAACGGCCTTCAATTTTAAAACCCATAGATTGATAAAGCAGAATAGCTACTTTGTTGAATTCACCGGTCATCAATTCCACCTTGCCTATATCCGTATGGTTCCTTCCTATCTCTTCCAGAAAAATGGTGAGCAGCGTGCGTCCCAGTTTCTTTCCCTGAAACTGTGGATGTATAGCCAGGGTTACATCAGACAACACATGGCTAAATCCCTTCAGTTCTATTTTATATCCGTGCATCTCACCAATGAGTTGTTCAGGATCATCGGGGTGTTCAATCACAATGATCAACCCACACTCAAAACTATGTTTCATGAATTCACCCACATACTCATCGGTTATCTCTTCTTCCCTGCGGGCAAGTGCCCCTCCGGCTTTCACAACTTGCTGGTAAAGTAGTTTTATTCTTGCGCCATCTTCAGGCACTGCGGTACGTATATGCATGGCTCAAAGTAACGGAACTTTTACACTAAAATGTTGCTCTCCGTGATCAATAATTACAGGCTTATCCGTAAGGAAAGCATAGAGTGATTTCAAATTATCAAGACCCTGCTTGTTGGAAGTTTCTACCCTGTTTCTTAGTTGCAGATTGTTGCTCACCACCAGGTAGTCTTCCGAAGTAAAGATATCAATCACCAAAGGCCTGTCATCGTCCACCACGTTGTGCTTCAGCGCATTCTCAATTAAGATCTGAAGCGTTACAGGCACAATTGCCTTTTGCTTTAAATGATCCTCCATCCTGAATTGAATCTTCAGCGACTTAGCGAACCGTGTCTCTGCAAGGAATACATAATTATTAATGAAGTCGAGCTCCGTTTCAAGGCTCACAAAATTCCTTTCTTTATTCTGCAACACATAGCGATACACTTTCGACATATGCTGTAGAAACTGTTGCGCCAGCAATGGATCTTCTGTGATCAGGCTATTCAATGAAGTGAGTGCATTAAAAAGGAAATGAGGGTTAAGCTGATTTTTCAGATTATCAAACTGCACCTGCGATTTCTCTTTCTCTAATCGTTCCGCTTTCACCAGCGAATCTTTCCATCTGCCCAAAAAATAGTTGGTAAAGAACACCGTGTTGATACCCGCCACGACAACGCCATAAAGCACCCAGGTGGACGCTAAGAATAGCCGGTCAAGCCGGAAGGGAAGAAAAGGCTCACCAAAACGGTAAATCACATAGCGTATACTGAATGCAATCACAATACCCGATCCCATCTGCACCACAATCCGTAAACCAAGATGACGCTCAAAGGGCAGCACTTCGTTCAGTTTGTAATGCAGCAGGCGAATGGCTTCCCAACTCACCGAAATCAACACGATAGAAATAATGAAGATTATTTTATTAAACTCTGCACTGAATTCTCCTGACATCCATCGCACAAGAAAAGCAACTACCGCAATCAGTAAAATAATACTGTACGTGACCAGTAGCCGGCGTGCTGTTCTATTTTGTATTCGCTTGATCAACGTATTCCTTTTATTAATTACAGGCAAATTCAAATTTCTAAAATGAGATATCGGTAATAAACTTCATCTGCTTCTCAGCAACAATGGATGGAGTAAGCCGAAGTGCCACATTACGAAGCAGGACAAGGGCAGCATTATCCATTTGTGCTAACTGACCGACACGCCATGAACCTTCTACAATCTTAGTGGTGCGGGCTATCCTTCTTTTCTCAAAAATCTTAAACGTATCTTCTGCATCTGTTGATTGTTCAAGCAGGTTAGCTAGTATGATTGCATCTTCAATGGCCATGCATGCACCTTGCCCCATGTTGGGTGTAGTAGCATGGGCGGCATCTCCAATGAGTACTACTTTACCAAAAGCAAATTGTTTCAATGGCTTCAGATCAATGATGTCACTCCAGATCAGCTGATCATTGCGTGTCAGTTTTATCAACTGCGTGACAGCAGGGTGATAGTTCTTAAAATGATGCACCAGGTCTTCAACAGCATATGCACTTTTTATTTTATCATTTTGCGAAGCATTGACACAGGCAAACCAATACACGCGGTTGTTGGTTAATGGCGCAATCCCAAAGCGTCCATCCGTTCCCCATGTTTCTGAAGTACTTTCAAAATCAAAATGATCCGGCACGTTATCAATCACTGCGCGCCAACAGGTATAGCCGGAATAACGCGGTGTACTATCCGGAAGAAATTTATAGCGTATTCTTGAATTGATGCCATCACACGCAATCACATAGTCTGCGTGCGCAGTTATTCCATCAGTAAAAACCATAGTTACGCCTTCCACACTTTGCATTACGTCAATACATCCCTTACCTAACTGCAACGTACCCGGCTTGATGTTTCGCAGCAGCACTTCGTGCAGATCGGCACGATGAATGGTAAAATTGTTAGTGACCCCCAGCCTGGCAACCATTTTCTCAGAGTCTGCACGACTGAGTACTTTACCTTTCTGGTTCTTAATCTCAAGTGATTTTAATTTCTTTCCTGCTGCCATGATCTGATCTCCAATGCCAATCGCGTTGAATGCCTTCATTGCATTTGCAGCCAGACCAAGACCAGCACCTAATGGTTTAATGTGCAGCGCATTTTCATATACGATTACATCAAGTCCTTTGCGCTGCATGGCAATCGCCAACGTTAACCCACCAATACCTCCGCCGATGATAGCGAACTTCTTATTTTTAATCATACCGATCTTAACCTGCGATTGTTCAATGAGCCACTCATGACCGCTACACGGCTTTTATACTTTATAAAATTCGTTCTAACGTGGTTCTCCTGCAATACTAAATTCAGGTTCCTGCGGGCAACTTCAAACCGAAACAGGTATTCATTCGCTGAATTAAAAAGTAAAATATTGTTTTTCATTAGTTCTTAACTATGGCCGGAAATTATTTTACCATCGCTCATCTCTACAATACGATCCGATTTCCTTGCAAACTCTTCATCGTGTGTTACCGCTATTATGGTTTGCTTGTACCGGTGAGTGAGTTCACTAAAGATATCAAAAACCAAATGGGTGTTATACGAATCGAGGTTGCCGGTAGGTTCATCACCCATAATAATATCCGGATTATTAATCAATGCACGCGCAATGGCTACCCGCTGCTGCTGCCCGCCCGATAACTTACTGGAAGGTTTAAGAGCATGATCCTGCATTCCAAGCAGCGTCAACTTCTCCATGGCATGTGCTTCTGCCTCCGCATGCTTATACTTACCGAGCTTCAATGCGGGAATCATTACATTTTGTAATACCGTAAATTCCGGAAGCAGGTAATGAAACTGGAATACAAACCCGATATGCTGATTTCGGAAACGGGCCAGTTCATTTTGATCTTTACCTGTTAACGGCTCACCGGCAATCTCCAGCCGTCCTTCATAACTGGTATCCATGGTAGACAACACATACATTAAAGTCGACTTGCCACAACCCGATTTTCCTACCAATGAAAGAAACTCACCCCGGTTTACGGTGAGATCTACTTCTTTCAGCACCTGAAATTTTTCAGGCTCAAAAAAGTACTTTACTATTTTTTGTGCTTCTAAAACTTTTTCCATTTCTACTATCCTCTTAAAATCTCAATGGGATCAACAGTAGCCGCCTTGCGTGAGGGCAGGTAACCGGCTACCGCTGTAGTGATCATTCCAAAAGCAATTCCGATACTGTAATACTTCAACTTAAAGTTGACCGGAAAATGATCAATGCTTAAAAAATCTCCTCCGCTAAATGGCAGCAAAGAAATCAACCATGATAATAACAACCCTACACTAAGTCCTCCCAGGCTTCCCAGGAAACCAATGGCCAATGATTGAATCATAAAAATCTGTTTCACATTAGCACCCGAAAATCCAATGGCTTTTAAGATGGCGATGTCTTTCATTTTATTTTGAATAGTCATATTCAGAATGTTATAGATACCGAAGCCAGCTACTACTAATAAAGTAATTGAAACTGAATACGTGAGAATATTACGGATCACTACACCAAGTAAAAAAGTGGCGTTGGCCGATTGCCAGTCCTCCGCTTTATAGCCGAAAGTATGTTCCAGTTCTGGTGCAATCTCTTTGGAAAGATTGAAATCAGTAAGTTTTACGTTGATATCGGTAATGTAGCTTTTATCCTTTTGTAGAATTTTCTGAACGGTGGAGATATTCGCATAACTTTTTGAATTATCAATAGCGCCCAGTCCCATCTGGAATAACCCCACTATTTTCAACGTCAATGTAAATCCCTGTGGGGTAGTGATCAACACACGGTCACCTGTTTTAGCACTTAGTTTCTTTGCAAGACCCACTCCCATAATAATCCCATTCGGATTAGAGATCAGGCTTTCAATGTTACCTTCTTTCATTTTAGAACGTATATCAAACAGTCGGTCTTCTTCCTCTATGTCCACACCCGAGATCAGTCCATTCAGCTGCACGGGGCCATAATTATAAAAAACCTGGGAAGTTAATTGTGCAGAAGCACCAATCACATTGGGATAAGAGCGTATAGCTGCTGCCACCTGGAACGCATTCTTTATTCTAAGCTGCCCGGTTTTTGGCTTGGGGTGATGCACCCGGTTAATGCCATGCGGGTTGACC
>NNBV01002857.1_pt1 | contig 10781 bp, 4 predicted proteins | sample 1173771 | NCBI WGS metagenome assembly NNBV01 (sample SAMN07173938, study PRJNA388173) | plant metagenome | isolation source: symbiotic tissue sample KVS11 | place: Norway: Troms, Kvaloya island
GTGCTATAAAAATCTGTACTCACGCTTTCGGGTGGCTGGCAGGCAGATATCATAAGAAGTAATAGAAATGCAAACCTGTGTTTCATGGTTAAGCAATGGTTAAGTATTCATCATGATAGCAGTCGAAGTATCAATAACTCTGCGCCCTGCAAATCAATTGATATTATTTCCTGGTCTTAATTTTTTCCTGAATAAAAGTACCCAATGCTCTTCCCTGCTTGATACCATTATCAATAGCCGGGCGATAATGAATACCTCCGTACAATCTGCTGATGGAAGCTTCATCTGCTGCCGCATAAAATGATTTAAAGTTTCGTGCTGTCAGACCGAATTCAGTTTCTGTTGAATCGCGATATTGAAAGTTATCACCAAAGAGACCGGTCAACGCAACAGCGGCAGAACTGGAGATCACACTATGTCCGCTTGTATATTCAGGAAAGGGAGGTGTCTGCAAAACCGGAACCCAGTTCTCATCGATGTGCTGATTAATGTATGTTTCAGGGCGAATCACTTTGCTTCTGTACTTTTCATCCCAACAAATAATAAAGCCATCTACCAGCGACAACGCGACACGCACATACGCTTCCGAGGAATGAACGAAATCCATTTTATTCATGGTGCATGTTACGCGGGTGATGTTCATCCAATGACCTCCGGGAGAAATTTTCTTGGTAGCAAACATCACGTGACCTTTTACATTCATCACAAAAGGATTGCAATCCCAGAAGCTGGCAATCTCACGTTGTTCTTCTGTCAACTTTACACCGGTATCAAATACTTCATATGCTGTTTTATAAAACTCGCTATTCTTATCAATAGAAAATGGCGGTGGTGGAATAGGCTTGAACTGTGAAGCTGAATCAATCACGAACGTTCTGATCTTGTTCCAATGAGGTTCTACTGCGTCCATGTAAGCCGGTGGTGTTGGCTTCCAGGTGGCAGCATCATTTTGAATGGAATACTTAGGGAAAGAACGTGACTGCTTATAATTATCTTTGGTTGACCAGGCGATGATGTGCTCGGCTACTTTTGTTCCATACGCTACTGATCTTTCGAATACATCATCAGGCATGCCTGCTTCTTTAAATTCTTTTAAGATCTGATTGTTATAAAAATCATCCATCTTATCTTCAGAGAATACAAGTGTGCGCCCTACTTTCAACGTGGCCTGTACAGACGCAAGCGGAAAGCAATACTCCACGCCTGGCTCAGGAGCGGGTACAGTTTCAAGACCATTCAACTGGCCTGCCAATGAAACAAAACTGGAATCCTGATGACGTGCTGCTTCATATCCGGCCACCGTAACATAGGTATAGATACGGCTGGCTACAGGAGGTGAAAAGATATCATGGACAATGACATCCGTTATCTTTTTTACCGAGCGATGCAAAGACTCCGCATCCTGCACTTTCTTTTTATACTCTCCTTTCGGCCCCGAGCAGGAAGTGAGAATTGCGATGGCGCACGTCAGTAATAAAATCTTCTTCATATTAAATTAAAACGAACACTACAATATTACACTCTGGCGTAGAGATTAAAAATCATTTAACGGAGAAGTTCACCTTCTTCACACCTGCTCCTTTTATTTCTAATGATTTCCAGTTGGCTGGTAGTCTGGTTTTGATCTGTGTTAACCCGGCATCGTTGATCTGCAAGCCACCAAAGCCGAAGATCACCGCTTGCAGAAAGCCTCCCGCACCGGTAGCAAAATAGGGATTGGTACCGCCCGCTGTTTCTGCCAGTACTCCGAACGGAGGGACTTCATTGGGCTTGTATGCTTTGGCAAACCATTCATTGGCCTTCTCCATATTTCCAACACGGGAGTAAAGCAAAGCAAGCACCGAGTTCCCCATCGCAGGACCTTCGGGAGACATGCGGGGCTCGTAGTAGTTAAGGTCTTTTTCGATCTGGGCTTTGTCCGTAACAATATCCAACGGGAAGGCTAAAAGATTCACATCTGCTTGCTTGATCATCACCCCATCATAGGTGGCATTTTCTTTCGTTGTTCCATCCGGGAATTTTAAGATCGGAATGTTTTGCGCAACATGATCCCAATCCGGATTAGGTGCAAGCCCCAATTCCTTTGCTGCCTGTGTGGCATAGTGCAAAGAAGTAATCGCCATTCCATTGGTGAAGGCATTATTATCAATATTCTCCAGCCATTCATTGGCACCAATTACATTGTTGATATCATAATGACCAGGCCCTTTTCTTTCTACCCTGCTGATCCAGAAGTCAGCTACTTCCTTCAACACCGGGTAGCCACGATCACGCAGCCATATCTTATCTTTTGTTACCTGGTAATATTTCCAGAATGCCCAGCCTACACAGCCCGTGATGTGATGTTGAAATGGCCCCGTCAACGCCCACACAGGAGTATCTTCCGATCCTTCATCCGATGATTCCCATGGAAACATAGCTCCCTGGTAACCGTGCGAGAAAGCGTTCTGCTTTGCCGCAGACAGACGCTGATAACGATACTCAAGCAATGACTTTGCTATCTCGGGATGAAGAGCTAACAGTGGCGGATACATCCACAATTCCGTATCCCAGAAAACATGACCATTATATCCAAGTCCAGATAACCCCATAGGTGAAAGGCTGTACGCGGTACCTTCTCTTGCGAATGAATACAAATGATACAACGCAAAGCGAACGCTCTTCTGCGTTTCTATATCTCCTTCAATAACTACGTCACTCTTCCATAGTTTTTCCCACTCTGCCAAATGTTTTTGTAGCAATCGATCTGTGCCTTCCAGCTTGGCGAAAATAGTAAGACGCTCTGCTTCATTGAGCGGATCTTTGTAATGTTCTGTGGATGTTGCTGAAGACACTACACTAAAAGCATACTTCTCCCCTGCTTTCATGGTCTTATTGAATTTCATCAGGTGCATGTTGTAATCCCAGTCTTCATGAATGAGATCCGGTTCTTGTCCATGCGGATCAGAAAAAATAATACTGTTGCTCACCGCCAATGTATGCTTCCCTGATGGGCTTTTACCCACTGATGTCATCAATGGAATCACCACGTGCGGACGGTCAATCTCACTATATAAATTCTGAACATCCGTTAAATGATTGGGCGCTTCGATCACACTCATGGGAGTAATACGCACATCACTTTTCGCGGTGATCTCCACCATCGACATTGCGGTATAAGGCAAATGCCTCAATGCCATCATGGAATGCTTTACAGAAACCTTATCGCCCACATCAAAAGTAGTGACCAGGATAGCTTTCTTCATATCCAATGTCTGTTTGTAATTGGATATGTCTTTTATTTCAATGCGCTTTCCGTCCACCTCCAGGTTCATGTTGGCATGATTGAATGTCTTCAGAATATTAGACACACGGCCACGCTGATAGTAATCGTACACGCCATTCAACACCACATCCTGCACTTTCATTGGCTCCGGTGATGATACTAAACCAATCATACCGTTGGCTACGGTTACTCCATAGTAATTCTTGGGGTCGATGGATTTTGCTTCGATGAGCCAGGCGTCTGTATTCTGGGCATTGGTCAAATAGGTGACTCCTATTGCGATCAACAGAATCAATAAGCGGCTAATGCAATCTTTCATAGGATATGTTTTAATACTTTATGATTACTCGATTATTTAAGCTCAATAGGTAAGAAAATTTCAGCTTTCCAGCTTGTCTCCTTTGTTGCAAAGTTTGGATTATCTACAAAGTACTCAACCGGCAATCCATTTACTTTGTAATCAGCATCGGAAGCATATTGATACAAGGAATACCAGGCGCGATCGGAGGTGATAAAATTACCATGATACTCTGCCTTTAAAGCAGTAAACTCTTTGAAGCGTTTATATTCCAATCCTTCAATAGCAGGAAGCGAATCGGTTTCTTTTATAGGGAAACAAAAATCATACTTTAGTTTCCCTTTGCTATGCGACCATGCATTGATTCGCACACTTGGCAATCCGGTTAACTTTAGTCCACTTGCTTCAATAAATGTAGACATTGGTAAAAAGTTTTCCATCATACCCTGCGCTTTATTAAACTGACCTTTTTCAAGGGAACGACAAAGACAAAACTCAGAACCTACTTTCTCTTCACCAATTACTTTCACATTTGTTATTTCAAGATGTTGCTTTAGTATGCTGTAAAAGGTTTTTGCAATTGATGCTCCATCCTTTTCTATAGAAGGCTCACCTATCAATACATTCACTTTATTTGAAAGCTTGTGAGCAGGCTCTGATATCTGGATGCTTACTTTCGTTATTGAATCATCTTGCTGAAAATACCAGTCGTAGAAATACGCTCTATCTTCCAAAATAATTTGTTGACGAACATGTTTAAAAGAATCTACTTCAACAATTTGAGCGCTATCCAATGATCGGTTCCATATTCTTATTGTCTGGATGACATCACCCGGTAAAGTCTTCGCTTCAAAATTGACTTTGTATTCGTAAGACCTCAAAAAGAAATAGTAAAGAACCCAAACCAGTAGAATAAGGGCTGCTGCCCTCCATGCAATTTTCATTTAGAAGAAAGTTTATAAACTTGTGCATCCGAATCGTTAATGGTTACAAGCAAATAAGCATCGTTACCTACATGAATCACATTTAACTGACGCACTGACTTATTCCACAAATCCAATCCAAGAAGATTACCAGATATAAATTCATGATCATTTTTAATTAACGATCCTGAAAAAGATCCTAAGCGTCCGTGGAAAGGTTGTACACCAAAGTAATTTCCTGCCAGAAGTACTTCTTCTGATCCATTGCCATCAAAATCAAATTTGTATTGGGCCATGATCGGAGCAATCTGTAACTCCAATGGAAACTCGACAAAATGAAATTTTCCGTTTTCATTTTTCAGATACCCAGATCTCAATTCATGAACTTCATAGACTGTACTCTTCTTTAGTTGATCACTGGAGAACACCTCTTCCAGTTTTTTGCCACTAAAATCTTTATATGACAGGAATTTCTTTTTCAAAACAGGCATCTGGCTTGCTAACAAGTCCAAACCATCAAGGGTGTAATAATTTCCTTTCTTCTCTATAGCTACAACTGTTTCACGGCTTCCATTTCCATCAAAATCAGAGTAGTACATTTTCATAGGATTAGCTTGCGATGCACGAAACTTAGAGTTGAGTCCCCAGTTACCAAGCAAGTAATCATTGTCACCATCCTTATCCATATCAAATGCAATAATCGATTGCCACAGCCCTTCAAGATCACCTTCTACCACATTGTCCTTTTCAAAAACTCCCTTGTTATTTTTCAGGAACGTTGGCTTCATCCACTCTCCGATTACAATCACGTCAACCTGGCAATCTTTATTATAATCATCCCAAATTGCATCAGTAACCATACCAAGGTTATCGAAGAGGTTTTTCTGTTTTGGTTTAAATACTCCCTTCTCATTCACGAGTAAATAAGACTTAGGTGTATTCCCAAAATCATTCGACACGGATTCATTTCCTACAAACAGATCGCGATCACCATCGGCATCAAAATCAATTGATTTAACACAAGAAGCATTTTCATAATAATCGGCAATCTCAGTCATACTAAAACCAGAGTCGCCTGAAAAGTAATAGCTATCCAAAAGCGGTTTTGCCTGATTATAAAAATCAGCTCCGCCAGTACCCACAAACAAATCTGCTTTTCCATCATTATTAAAATCATCAATTACAGCATCCACTTCTTCCTTGATTGAATCTTTTAGAATGAAAGGAATATTCAGTTTCTGAAATTTATTATCAGCAGATTGAACAAAGAGCTGACCGGGAATATATTTTGAACCACCAAAATACACATCCTGGTTACCATCGTTATTAAGATCACCGATTGCCGTTGCAGGCCCTCTGTCCGATTGCTGGTAAGGCAACAATTTAATACGATCAAAATCTGTATATGAATCTTCTTTGTGCTTAAAGTCAAGACCAATCGCCTTAGGATCAATCTTATTAAACACAAAATTACGAGGAGCATCTAATGACAATGTAGAAGATTCACCAGTATCAGGTGTTAATACAATCTCCTGATTTGTGCTTACTTTAATTGATTTCGTCACTTTACCATTAGGCCAAACCACTTTGATCGAATCCACTATTATCTGATTGCCATACCCGAAATGAATGATTGGTTCTGAAGATGCCTGAAAGCCACGAGTGTTAAACAACTCCTTCATCTGCATCACGCCATTATGATAGGAATAAACTCTGCTGCCAATACCAAACGTATTAGGCGCATTAAATTTTAGTTTAATTTTTAAGTAATTGGATCTAGTATTGGTTTGATTAATGTAAATAACTGGCTTATCATTTACATTATTCACTATCACATCAAGATCACCATCATTATCCAGGTCAGCCAGTGATGTGGATGTAGAGCAGTTCTTTTCTTCCGGCAGCCATTGTGAAGATTTATTCTCAAATGAGTAACCGCCTGATCCTTTTAAAATATAGTTCTGCGCTTTTCCTTCCGGCATCAATGACAATACTTCCTGATCCAGCACTTTGGTGTTACTTATCCTGCTTACCGTTTGTTCACTCGAAACATATTTAATGTAGTCCAGGTCGTTTGGTCTGTGGGGAATTCCATTTGAAATAAATAAATCCTGATTTCCATCCTGATCAAAATCACCAAAAAGCGGACTCCAGCTCCAATCGGTTGCAGCTACATTACTGAGCAACGCAGTTTCTGCAAATCTTCCATTCCCCAAATTCACCTGTAGCATATTGCGGGGAAACTGGTAGTGATATCCATAGCGTTCGGTGCGCATTTTTAATATACTGATATTCTCTTCGTCCACCGATCTTTTAAGAACTGCTTCATCTTCCGGAAGCATATCCAGGCTAATCAAATCCGGCAAGCCATCATGGTTAATATCTGATGCGTCCACACCCATCGAAAACTTGCTTATCGATGTCATTGAAAGTTTGCTTTGCTCTACAAAAGTTCCATCGCCTTTATTGATGTAGAGATAATCATCCTCATGAAAATCATTACCCACATATACATCAGGAAATCCGTCCAGGTTGAAATCAGAAACAACCATTCCTAATCCATAACCATTGATGCCACCATAGATACCCGCCTGCTCACTTACATCTATAAATTTCTCTCCATCATTGCGAAGCAATTTCCCACCTGATTCATAAGTACGTTTATTGCGAAGATTAGAATGACCAAATGAGCCAGGTGTATGTACGGCCTGGTTCAACAAAAAAATATCCAGGTCACCGTCTTTATCAAAATCTAAAAATGCAGCGGTAGAACTATACGATTCAAAATCAAGGCCATATTCGGTTGATTTTTCTGTGAACGTATTGTCTCCATTGTTGATGTAGAGTTCATTATGCCCGGTCAGATTTTTCAACCCCACCACGGCACAAACATATATATCTAATAAGCCATCACCGTTTACATCACCCATTACACTTCCGGTATTCCATGTACTGTTTCCTTCTACACCGGCTTTCTCAGTGATGTCTTCAAATTGAAGATTGCCTTTATTCAGATAGAGCTTATTTTTCACCTGGTTGCCAGAGAAAAAGATATCTGCAAGACCATCTCCATTAATATCACCGGTAGAAACTCCACCCCCATTATAGAAATAGATGTAATCAATGATGTTTAGATCTTCATTAGGAGTTAACTTATTTTCGAATGCGATGCCCGCATTTTTCAAATCCAATTTTTGAAACAACCGATCTTTACTGGTACAACTCACCAACATCACAAGAGCTAAGGAGAGAAAGAAAAAAAAGAAGAGTTGAAATCGCCTCAACATAAAAAAATAAATTGCTTACTGGTTGAACTTAAATACACGTGGCACATCATTGTTCATGGCCGCTATCACAAATCGATTTCCCCTCTTATCAGAGAGCGTTCGCAATTGTCTTATTTCTCCTTTGATAAAAAAGCCGCTATCATTAAAATTCTTCCAGTCAAAATCGAGTTTCCCATTTCCTAAAACAACATGACCAAAGCTGGCATCCTGTCTTGAGTATTGCGGCTTCATTTCAAATTTATTTCCGCCCATCAGCAAATCGATTGTACCATCCTTGTTGATATCCGTACACAGTATAGCCGATACATTTGACCATTGCACACGATCAGGGAGTTGCTTGAACGTGAAGCGTCCTTTACCCTCATTGATAGCGATGATGGACGCAGATATATCCGCTGTTCGTACCAATGATTTTTCAACACTTTTTTGCGGAAACAATTCCTGAATGGTTCGTTTCGAATAATCAGCGGCTTTCAGGTTTTGTTTCTTTAAACTTGGTATCTGAGCGGTTAATTCTCTTCTCATGTGTACAGGAAAGTCTCCACCGTTTTCATGCTTTGTCATGATCTGTTCAATCGTACCATTGTCATCAAAATCATTGACCCATAATTTCATTGGATTGGTTTTAGTAGCAACTTGCTGAATATTTAACCCGGCATTGCCAAGTATCAAATCCATATCACCATCGGCATCCAAATCAGCATAAGAGACTGCCTTCCACCATCCATTTAATGAATCAAGGCTGCTCTTCCAATTGCTTAGTCGTTTACCATCTAAATTTTTCAGCACGCGTGGCGTTCCCCAGTCCGATACTGTTACTAAGTCTTTTAACCCATCGCCATCCATATCTACCCATTCTGCATCCGTAATCATACCCGCATTTTTCAAATCATAGGCGGAGCGTTCTGTTACATCCGTAAATGTCAATGCTCCGTCATTGCGCAGCAGCAAGTGTTTAGGATTTACACCATACACACCAGGAACACTTCTTGAGCCAACAAACAAATCGATATCACCATCGCTATCATAATCAAATGATTCAATCACTGAAATATTAGTTGAGGTTACGGGCAAGCTGACCGATGAACGAGTAAACATGCCTTTACCATTATTAATATATAAACGAACTCCGTAGGTATCTTTATCAACTACCAGATTTCCACCCGTACCAACTACCAAGTCCAGATCTCCATCACCATCGGCATCAAAAAAATTAGCAGCAGTATCTTCGAGTTCAGCATCGTCAGTAAAGCACTTATCAGATAGAAGAGCTAGTTTACCATTTCCCTGGTGCAGGTAAACCTGTCCACCTTGCCCCTTTGCACCACCCACAAAAACATCTTCGTTACCATCGCCATTCACATCACCTACAGCCAAGGCTGGTCCCTCTTTGGACAAATGCATCATGGTAAGAGGTTCCTGATCAAAATCATCGCAAAGATCTTCTGCATGGGCTTTCAGCACAGGTTCCTTTACTTCAGAAAACAGAGTTGGTTTGGGCCTCCATTTTTTAGGATCTGGTCGCAACCATTTCTTGCCATCAACCTGAGCGAGTTTCAGTTTTTGATTAGTCTTTACTTTAGTCATTGTGATCACTTTATCATCGGGCCACACTACGCTGACTGAATCAATCTCCTCGTTTTTACCAAGTCCAAATGTCAATGTATAATCCATGGATGACTGAAAACCGCGTGACGGCATCAGCTCCTGCACATACACCTTACCTTCATCAAATAGCTTTACTGTAGTGCCTATCGCAAATCTATTCTTATCAATACCTTCCAATTGAAATTGAAGAAAGTCATTCTTATTCATTTGCCTGCTTTCGTTGCGATAAACAAAAGCTTCCTGATTTGTATTATTGACTACTAAATCAAGGTCACCATCACCATCTAAATCTGCATAGGCGCAGCCACTTGAAAAACTAGGATCATCAAGTCCCCAATCACTGGCAACATTTGTAAACGTAAGGTTGCCATTATTATGAAAAGCATAATTCGGTATTGGTGTTACCGACATTTTATTTATAATGGACAACACTTCGCCTTTATCACCTTTTACCACCATATTCCTGATCACTTCATCAGCAAGAAAATCGACAAAGTCAATTTCTGTCAGGTCATGTATCATTCCATTGGTCACATAAATATCTCTGAACCCGTCATTGTCCATGTCCATCATAATACCAGCCCAACTCCAATCTGTTCTTGCTACCCCACTATAATAGGCTATCTCGGAAAAACTTCCATTACCATTATTGATTTGCAATGTGTTCTGAATATACTGCTGATGGAAATCACGACTCTGTTTTAATTTAAAAACATCATAGTTCTCAAACTCCATAATACTTTTAGTTCGCTGCTCCGTTTCAGGAAGCATATCCGTAATAAACACATCATACAAACCATCATTATTAATATCAGCAATATCTACTCCCATGGCTGACAAGCACAAATGGGAAGTCCAATCTTTAATTTGTTCAGAAAAAGTTCCGTCTTTTTGATTGATATATAAATAATCACGTTCATAAAAATCATTACTAACATAGATATCAGGATAGTTATCACCATTGATGTCGGTAACTAAAACACCTAAACCGAAAGCAATCAAGCTTCGATAAATACCAGCCTCTTCACTCACATTCACAAACTTGCCATTATCATTTCGAAGTAGCATATGCCCGATCCCCCGAAACTGTTGAGGAACACTTTCCCAGTCACCCGCCTTCTTATTACGATCTGCAGCATAGCCCAAACTACTTACCGGCACATTACTGTTATTTAATAAATACGCATCGAGGTCCCCATCTTTATCATAATCAAAAAAAGAAGCTTGTGTCGAGAAGCCGCTTTCTGCTAAGTTATATTCATGAGCTTTTTCAGTGAAAGTCAAATCGCCATTATTGATATATAGATCATTGTCATGATTATTACCTTCATTGGTACCCGCATTACTTACATAGATATCCAGGTAGCCATCTCCGTTAACATATACCATTACCACACCTG
>NNBV01002226.1_pt1 | contig 10730 bp, 9 predicted proteins | sample 1173771 | NCBI WGS metagenome assembly NNBV01 (sample SAMN07173938, study PRJNA388173) | plant metagenome | isolation source: symbiotic tissue sample KVS11 | place: Norway: Troms, Kvaloya island
AAATAATATATTTTACAAAGATGAGCAATCCCACCACAACAGCGATAAGGGAAGCAAATAAAACCGCGGCCGCAGCCATATCTTTTGCTTTGCCCGCTAAGGGATGCATCTCTTTACTCACCAGGTCGGTCAGGTTTTCGATAGCGGAATTAACCAGTTCCAGGGAGATCACCAATCCAATGACCATCGCTAAAGCAATCCACTCCAGTGAAGTGATGTGGAAATAAAAACCAAGCAGCACAACAACCCCTGTTGCTGCCACATGAATTTTCAAATTGCGCTCTTCCACAAACGCAGTTCTGAATCCCTTCCAAGCATAGCCAAAACTTTTCCTCATAGCAGTACTTCTTTTATTGCTGCAGGTAGCAAATGATTATCGTGCGAAATAGTAAACCCGGGAAACCCGGATGACAGCTTAATCGCTTCCACCACATTCAATTTATCAAGAGTGGTGCAGAAAGCAATTTTATTTTCAGAGAGAACATGAGCCAGGTACTCCTGCTCCGTTTGCCCATGAGTGGGAATAAAAATGGCTTTCTTATTTAACCTGATCAGATCCATAATAGTACTGTATCCCGAGCGGCAAATGACCAGCTCCGATTCTTCGATAGCTACGTTCAACTCACTCGCATTTAAATAATCGCTCACCACCACATTATCGCTCACTGAAAGAGCAGCACGATTACTTCCCGGAAGACCACGCACAATCAATACCTTTTGCTTCAGAGCGGCTACTTGGGGTACGATCACTTCTTCCATCACGGTACGCTGCGGCTCAGGCCCGGATATCAAAATAAGAAGATCATATTTTTTAGTCACCTCCAGTTTCTTAAATCGCGAAAGCATACCGATAAATTTTAATTTCAGTTTACCTGCTTCTGTTAATCTGCAAGTCAGGCGATGCGTTGATTCATCGGGTACCCAACATTGATCAAAGTTTTTGATCTGCCGGTGGTTGAACGAATTGATTAACGGTGCAGCCCATCGTAGCCACCAAGGCATTAAAATAGTAACTTGGTGTGTCATGAATACCGAAGTGATTCCTTTCACACCACAGCCAAACCGGTTATCGGAAATGATCACATTAATCTGATGATCAGCAACAATCTGTTCCATCTCCTTTCTTTCTTTACGAACAGCGTTCATGAATTTAGGAAGCTGAAACAACATACTCACCATAAACGGAAGTGTACGTGAATAGTGCACCTGGTACGAGGTGATTTCGAAAAAAACGAGTTCAGGAAATTCTTCCTTCAGCAACAGCAATGCATCGCCACTGCTGGCAATAAAAACGATTGCCCCTTGCTTTTGTAATTCGTTGATAACAGGAATACATCGTGTAGCATGACCAAGGCCCCAGTCAAGGGGTGCAACAAGCACTCGTTTTGAAGTAAGATGATTGGCCATTACATCTTATCGTGAATCAGGAATGACATCGAACCTAAACCCTGCTTTCAAAAAATGATCGATGTATCGGGGCAATACATAGGTCATGTTTTTTTCTGCCTTCACACTATCATGAAATACCACCACCGAACCGGGACGTGTGGCACGGATACTTCCCCGCAAACACTTGTCTGAATTCAAATGCTTATCATAATCGGAAGTGAGTACATCCCACATGATGATGTTGTAGTCACTTAATGCCTTGATCTGATTTGGTTTGATACGACCATATGGAGGGCGGAAGAGTTTCCGGTTACCAGTTACCGGTAACTGGTAACCGGAAACTTTCAGTTGCTTCTCACATTGATTTATATTCGTAAGGTAATCTTCGGTAGAACAGTTCCATCCTTTGAGGTGGTGGAAGGTATGATTGCCCACGCTATGCCCTTCCTTTATCACCCGCGCAAAAACATCCGGATGGCGTTGCACATTGTCACCGATACAAAAAAAGGTAGCCTTTATTCGGAATCGATTCAGTGTATCCAGCACAAACTCCGTGGGGCCGGGAACAGGGCCATCATCAAAAGTGAGGTAGATGACTTTTTCTTCTGTCGGTATCCTCCATGTGAGTGACGGGTAAATAAAAGGAAGAAAAAAAGGGATGCGGAAAAACATGTTTCAAATGACGAATTACTTGTGACAAATGATTGTCGTTTCACAACCCGAATATACCCGTTGGGCTAAAGCCCATATAAAAAACAATTGAAATTGCCACGGGCTTAAGCCCGTGGCAATAAGAAATAAATAGTGAAGGGCTTTAGCCCAATGAATCATGCTGCAGGCCATCTCTCAAGTAAACGACATTGACTAACAAAATACAAATGATGGAATACAAATTAAATGATCTCAGCTTATTTGTACTTCATCATTCTATTCCACACGGCAGGTCAATATGGTGATATCATCATGATAACCATTACGACCTTTGAAACCATCCAGTGCTACAATAATGTCCTGATGAATTGTTTTGAGATCTTTCAGATTGTTTTTTTCTACATAGTCGGTCAGCGCCTGCATACCAAACTCCTGGTTGTCTTCATTCATCGTTTCAGTGAGTCCATCGGTGTAGCAGAACAACGTGAAGTCGTCCAGGTTATCGATAAACCCTTCATTGATGAAAGGCAATGGTTGCATCGCCCCCAATACGGTCGAGCCGTCTTCCAGCAAACGGATTCCCTTACCTCGCTGCCAAAGGATAGGAGGATTATGACCTGCATTGACGTACACCATAGTCTTCAGCACAATATCATAGAGGGCTCCGAAAAAAGTAATGAACTTCTCCCCTTTCGTACTCTCCATCACCTGGAAGTTCAATGCCTCTACAATCTCCGTCAGGTTAGGTGTTTGCCGCAGCAACGTGCGCAATGAGGCCTGGAAATTCGACATCATCAATGCAGCCGCTATTCCCTTACCGCTTACATCGGCCACACAAATCAGGAATTGATTTTTATTGATCGGCACGTAATCGTAATAATCACCGCCTACTAAATCGTGCGGCAGATAGCTCGCTTCAATTTTTAAGCGTTGTGTATTGGGAAGTTTTTCAGGGAAAAGAAACTGCTGCACATCGCTGGCAATCTCCAGTTCCTTGCGATAAGCTTCCTGCTGTAATTGTTTTCGTACCAGTTTTTTATTTTCGATGGCAACGATAATGATGTTGCTGAGTGCTTGTATGAACTTCAGGTTTTCTTCGTGGTCATGATCGGGTTGTGATTCTAACCCACCGACAAAAACCAAGGCAAGGGTTTCCAGTTTATGAGCAATGGGAATGACCAGGTCAAACTCTTCGAACTCACAATTTTCAAACTCGGAAATACGATGAATATTTTTGGCCAGCCGCACCCGGTCATCGAGGCGGATGCGCGTATAATTTTTCTTGGTTCCGAAGGCTACTTTACAATTCCATTTTTCGTCCAGCACGAACAAGGCCATCTTGGTCAGATTCAGATTGGAGCGCAGCGTAAAATTGAAAATCTTGTACAGTGACTCTTCCGGCAAATTACTGTTGATCGCCTGCGTGATCTCCAGCAAGGCGTTGAGTTCCAGTTCTTTCTTCTCTATCTGCTTCTTAAGGGATTGTTCGTTCATAGTACCAGTAGAGACAAAAATAATCAGTAATGATCAGGATTCGCTGATTATTTTCGATTAATGAATGGGTGCTGCTTTTAATGGATTCCATCGCCTTCCCTTCCAGTTATACCCCCTCACCTGCGACAAAATTCCCACTCCCACAACGTAGAGTGAATGGGTGAATTGCAACGAAAAGAAAGAAGTCCAACTCCAGCGCAGGCCCAGAAACCACCCTACCCTTGAAAGAAAAACAGCCTCGCAAATCATTTTGACCGACCAGACCATCAATGCATCTGTCAGATCTATTTTCCCCATAGCGACGAAAACAAAACTCAACAGAAAATAAGCATGAAAAATTAAGACAGTAATAGCAACGGATTGGGTAATTGCGGAGGAATTGTATTTCCATTTGCTTGCCCAGCGCAGCCTCTGATTAAAAAAAGCATTCCACGAGGGTTGTGCTGCAGTAGAAACAATAGTATGCTGATCATAAAGAAATCGTACGCTGTCCTTCCAACGTGCGGCTATCTTACGCATCAGAAATTCATCATCACCCGAAGGGATGGTTTCATTTCCCTCATAGCCATATACTTGCTCGTAGGCCGATTTTAAAAAAGAAAGATTTGCACCATTACACATCGTTGGCTGGCCGAAACCCAATGTAGCACCACTGGTTCCGACAAGGCTCGAAAACTCCAGCGATTGCATCTTCGAAAACAGCGACTGCGAAGGATCGATACGCACCGCTCCAACCATCATCTTAATGCTATCCGATTGAAATCCGTAATTGATTTTCGTTAGCCATGCCGATGGTAAACGGCAATCCATGTCCGTAACGGTAATGATCTGTCCCTTTGCGTGATGAATACCAAAGTCAAGAGCCGCTTTCTTTCCGGTCTTTCCTTCCGGAAGTGTTAATGAAGTGAGGTTGGGATAGTTTTCTTTAGCGATCAACGCTGTAGATTGATCCGAAGAGTGATCATCCACTAAAATAATTTCAAAACTTTCTTTTCCATACGCCTGGTGGTCAAGGTCTTTGAGCATTGAAGGAATAGTGTTTTCTTCATTGCGAAAGGCGATAACAACAGAGATAAACCGGTCATCGGGTCTCACCTGTTTCAGCGTGCGGTGTACACCCAAAAGCAGCCAGCCCCAGGTGAGCACCAGTAATAAAACAGAATAGACCAGGAAGACCAGAATGAAAAAGATGGTCATGAATACTTTGTGGCTAAATTGCGAGCCGAAGCAAAATGGAGAAAAAAGCGGTTAAAGAGAAAATTATTCTCGGGCTCGATCCGGGCACGGCCGTGATGGGTTATGGAGTCATCCTGGCCATGGGCAGTAAATTGAAATTACTTCAGTTTGGTGTCATTCATCTCAGCAAGCTGGAAACACATGAGCTGCGGTTGAAGAAAATTTTTGATCGCGTGCTGACGCTGATCGATGAGTTTAATCCGGATGAGGTAGCACTGGAAGCTCCTTTCTTTGGAAAGAACGTTCAGTCGATGCTGAAGCTGGGACGCGCGCAGGGAGTAGCGATGTCCGCAGCCCTGCATCGCGAAGTACCCATCACCGAATATGCACCACGAAAAGTAAAACAATCGGTAACCGGCAATGGTAACGCATCAAAAGAACAGGTAGCTAAAATGCTGATGCAGATTTTCAGCATCAAAGAAATGCCCAAGCTGCTGGATGCCTCTGATGCACTGGGCGTAGCGGTTTGTCACCACTATCAAAACGGAACAGAGAAAGCGAAAAGCAAATCGTGGGAAGGTTTTCTGAAGGAAAACCCGGGGCGGGTGAAGTGACATCAAAGTCCAGAAAAAGTAATACCTTTACCCGGTCCCAAAACCAATTTTAACCTCAACATGTACACACGATTATCTGTACTGCTGTTAAGCAGTATGTCCTTCTTATCCTATTCTCAAACGGCCAACTTCGTTGCCGCTTCGCAAAGCAGTCAGAGTACATCCATTATTGCAGACTGGTCCATCGGAGAGCTAATCACTGAAAGTTTTTCAAATAGCGCTGTCAAGCTAAGTCATGGTGTTAATGAAGCCGGAAGCATCTTCATCATTACCGGTGATCTCAAAGAAGAAGTAGCTGCGGAGGCTAAAATTTATCCTGTCCCTTTTCAATCCGAAATTTTTATTGAGGCGGGTGATGATCATAACATCAACGACCAGCACATCACTCTGTTGGATGAAACCGGGAAAGTGGTGAGCACCGAAGTAGATTTTATCTCCAGCCAGAAAGCAAGAGTAGATGCGCGATCACTTGCTCCCGGATTTTACCTATTGACCCTCAGAACCAATACCTCTATAAAAACTTTCAAACTCATCAAGAAATGAAAAAAAACCTCACCATCGTTCTCCTCTTCATCACGACTTGCTTATTGGCACAAAGTCCTCAGTCATTTAAATACCAGGCTCTGCTTAGAGATAAAAATGGCATTTTAATCATGGATAAAAATGTATCCGTTCGCATCGGCATATTGCAGGGAAGCGTAACCGGTACAAGTGTATACTCGGAAACACACGCTGTGAAAACCAGTACATCAGGAACGATCAATTTAGAAATAGGAAAAGGATCGTTAACTACAGGAACTTTTACTTCTATCAACTGGGGAAAGAATTCTTTCTTTGTGAAAATTGAAATGGATCCTGCAGGTGGAAATGCATTTGAACTGGTAGGTACATCGCAGTTACTATCTGTGCCCTACGCATTATATGCTGAAAAATCGGGTGATGAGAAATGGGCGATTAATAATTTGAATGATATCTACTACAATACAGGCCGAATAGGAATCAATACCTCCGCACCCTCCACAAAACTTGAAATTAACGGAGGAGGTGATCTGGATGTAGTAGGATTGAAAAATGAAAACAATTCATCAGGACTTACTAACAGCGTTGCTTCAGGCACTGATTTCCATGCATCGGCATTTATCGGAAAAAGATCACGTGGCACACTCTTAAGTCCTGCATCGGTGCTGGCAGGTGACCGCATTACTGGAATCTACGGTAGTCTGTTTGCCAATGGCGCGTATCAGAATTCAGCCGCCATTCAAATGTATGTCGGTACTAATCCTGGTATATCCAGTTTCCCCTCCACCATTCGGTTTGAAACTACGGCAACCGGACAGACAGAAAGAGCAGAGAGAGTTCGCATTACAGAAAATGGTAATGTAGGAATAGGAACAACTACACCCGCCTATAAGCTTGATGTTGCCGGAAATATAAATGCAACCGGACTTCTGATCAACGGCCAGTCCATTAACCTTAATAGCACAACTTGGGCAATGACTAATAATGATATTTATTACAATGCCGGCCAAGTGAGTATTGGCACTGTCTCACAGGCATCCAGATCAAGTCTTTATATTGATACACCCATACCAACATCTGATAATAATAAAAGTAATGGGTTATTTATCAATGCTACTGATGTTAGTTCAAGAGGTATTCCCCTTTGGATACGATCGAATACATCTAACCTTACCTATAGTGTATCTCCTGGAGGTACGCTGGGTAGATTCCTTCGATTTCATGATTTACGATTTTCACAAGATGGAATGTGGGACTTCGGAATTGACCAAAACAATTCATTATACATAATGGGAGGCAGCAATGGAGACATTACCGAAAAATTCACTGTAAAATCTAATGGTAATGTAGGAATAGGAACAATTACTCCAGCAAGCAAACTGGATGTAAGCGGTGGTGTAAACGCAACACAATACTTGCTTAATGGAGCACCTATAAACTTTTCTTCTGGTCAACCACTGCAATGGGGTGTTTCAGGATCTAACCTTTTTTACAATACAGGAAAGGTGGGACTTGGTGTAACTAACCCAACAGTAAAACTGGATATTGACGGTGGTAGTGATCTGGATGTACTCAACCTTAGAAACAGTAATAATTCATTAGGCATCAATGCAAGTGTTTATTCCACTACTGACTTCCATGGCTCAGCGTTAATCGGACGAAGAGCAAGAGGAACTTATACCTCCCCTTCTGTACCTGCCAATGGTGATCGTATCACCGGTATTTATGGAAGCATCTATGCAAACAACGATTTTCAAAATGCGGGTGCTGTGCATATGTATGTTGGCCCTAATCCAGGTTCTTCAAGCTACCCGGTAAATATTCGTTTTGAAACGACAAATACAAACGAAACCATCCGAACAGAACGCATGCGAATTACTGAAAATGGAACCGTGAAAGTGACAACCAATGATGTCTACATAAGTAACGTAGGTTCGGGAGTAATTATGAAATCACCAAATGGCGGTTGCTGGAGGATGACAGTGAGCAATACAGGAACTCCGGTATTCACAGCAGTTACCTGCCCTCAATAGCCTGGAGTACCTCAACAATTCTTTCAGCAGTATGACCATCCCATTTCGGTGGGATGGTTCCTTTTTTCCATTGAGCAGTGTTGAGTTTATGTAATGAATCAATCAGGAGATCATAACTGTCTCCTGTCATTTCATTGGTACCAAAAGTAATGGTCTCCGGTCGTTCTGTATTATTTCTTAGCGTGATGCAGGGAACACCCAATACCGTTGTTTCTTCCTGCACACCTCCCGAATCGGTGATTACTACTTTGGCTTCTTTCAACAGGTAGATAAACTCCAGGTAGCTGAGCGGATCACAGGTAATGATATTCCTGGGCTTTTGGGCCAGCGTTGTAAAATTCTTTAATGTGCGCGGATGAACAGGGAAGATCAAAGGCATCGCTGCTTCTTCATCCAGCACCTTCATCCAGCGTGCAAATTTTTCCGGATCATCTACATTCGATGGGCGATGCAGTGTGAGTACACCGTACTTCTTAGAGGCCAGGTTGTTTTTATCCCAAAGATCGGGCTTGATGGTGCGCGAAAGGTTGGCATGCAACGTATCAATCATGGTATTGCCCACAAAGAAAATCTGTTCTTCTTTAATACCGTTGTTCCTGAGATTCTGATTCGCTACTTCGGAGGTAGTGAAAAAATAATCGGCCAGTGCATCCGTAACCATCCGGTTAATCTCTTCCGGCATCCCCATGTCAAATGAACGAATACCTCCTTCCACATGAGCCACCCTGGTGTTCATTTTTTTAGCAACTATGGTACACGCCATAGTTGAGGTTACATCTCCCACCACCACCACCATGTCGGTAGGGTTGGCACTTAAATCTTTTTCAAACTCCACCATAATTTTCCCGGTTTGCTCTGCCTGCGTGCCCGAGCCTGCGCCCAGGTTGACATGCGCTTCCGGAATATTCAATTGTTCGAAAAACACCTTACTCAACTTATCATCATAGTGCTGCCCGGTATGTACCAGCCGGTATTCGATCTTTTTTGCAGAGGATTGATTGCTTTTCTCTATGGCCCTGATGATGGGAGCTATTTTAATAAAATTAGGCCTGGCACCAGCAATCAGAGTAATTTTCATTTCAGATTCTTTAGGGTTGCAAAATTCCTTTTCTTTGCGACAAATTAAAAATTTAAGGCGTGCAAAAGAAGATTTTAATGCTGCTCAATGCTGCCTATCCTGCTGATATAAGGGTAAAAAAGGAGTCGGATGCGTTGATTCAAGCGGGTTTTGAGATACACCTCTTGTGCCTTAGAAAGCAAGGTCAGCCTTTAGAGGAGGAATTTGAAGGAATAAAAGTGCATCGCATCGATGCGGGCAAGAATAATTATCAGCTCGCTTTCTGGGATGTCATCATGTCACTGAATTTTGTTCATCCTAAATTCAGGGCAGCAGCAAAAAGCATTCTGCAGCAACAGAATATAAGTGTCGTGCATATTCATGACTTGCCGCTGGCGGGAACAGCGCTGAGTTTAAAAAAACAGCTTAACCTGAAGGTAGTGCTGGATATGCATGAAAATTATCCGGAAGCGCTACGCACCTGGTTCAAGTGGAAGAAGAATCTGATCGTAAGGCTGAAGAACTCGCTCTTCATGAACCCCGAACGATGGACAAAATTTGAAAAGCAGGCGTGTGAGCAATGTGACAAAATCATTGCAGTCGTCGATGAGATGAAGGAAAGAGTGATCCAGGAACACGCAATCAAAGCAGATAAAATTGTAGTAGTCACCAATACGGAAGATAAAGCCTTTATTAAACAACAACTGGATCCTTCAGTATACCAATCACTGGCAGGAAAGTTCATTCTCACCTACTCCGGTGGCATAGGCCCGCACCGTGGTGTAGATACTGCCATAAAAGGGATGCAGTACCTGAGCGAAGATGAAAAAATTCATTTTGTTATCGTAGGATTTGGAAGTCCATCGGTCATGAATAATTTAAAAGCGCTCGTGGGCGAATTGCAATTAAAAAACGTTCACTTCATCGGCTATCAGCCGTTCTCCAAATTCTATTCCTACATGCACCTTGCGGATGTGAACGTAATCCCTCATCAATCGAACGGACATACGGATAATACGGTACCTCATAAATTGTTTCAGGGCATGATGGCGGGCAAGCCATTGCTGGTCAGCTCCAGCGCTCCGTTAAAAAGATTAACAGAAAAACATCAGGCCGGTTTGGTATTTGAAGCCGGCAACCCTGCCGATTTTGCGGAAAAAGTAAAAGCACTTTACACCAACAAGGAACTGCAAAATACCCTGGGTAAAAATGGAATAAGTGCTACTATGGAAGGGAATCTCAACTGGGAAACCACACAACAGGAATTAATCAAGTTATACACTACCCTATAGTATTCATGCCTGCTACATCCGCTTACGATACCGCCCTTCAAATTGCCTCCTCACCTTTTTTCATTAAGAAAAACCTCCTCCATGAGAAATCATTGACCGCAGGCTATCTGTTGTATCGTGTAGCACGCCCATTGTTAAAAGTCAACTATAAAATCTTCAAGGCTCTTAACCCTGAACGGCCATGGACAAGTCAGGCAGCTATTCGGATATTCGAAAAACTACTAACTAAAGAGATGATTGGTTTTGAATATGGCAGTGGGAACAGTACCATATTCTTTGCTAAACATTTGAAGCAACTGACGAGCATCGAGCATAATAAAGAATGGTTTGAAAATGTGAAGAACAAACTTCACGAGAAAAACCTCAATAATGTAGATTACCAGTTTGCCCCTCCCTCGAGCATGAAAGAGGATGAACACTATACTTTTTATAAAGATTTTAATTTAACAGAAGAAGACTTTCAAATACGAAAAGATTTCCACGAGTATTTTTCGGTTGTAAAGAC
>NNBV01000252.1_pt1 | contig 10723 bp, 10 predicted proteins | sample 1173771 | NCBI WGS metagenome assembly NNBV01 (sample SAMN07173938, study PRJNA388173) | plant metagenome | isolation source: symbiotic tissue sample KVS11 | place: Norway: Troms, Kvaloya island
AGCAGTGACTATGCAAAATCTCAACCCTAGCGAAGTGCGGGTGGAGATAATAGCACCAGGCAAAGCGAGGGGTAAACTTGTGGGTGGAAATTTATCAGTGCTATCAGCTATGGTAGGTTCACCTTACCTACCTTCTTGGAACAAAAGCATCCTATTTGTGGAAGAAGTTGGCGAGGATGTTTACCGGATAGATAGAATGCTGACGCAGTTAAAAACTGCTGGGATACTTAATCAAATTACTGGCTTTATCTTTGGGCAATGCACTAAATGTAGTCTTGGGGATGAACCATCATTTACATTAATGCAAGTATTGCAACAACACCTACTTCCTTTAGGGATTCCTGCTTGGTATGGTTCAATGATTGGTCATATTAAGGATAAATTTACCTTGCCAATCGGTTTAGAAGTGGAAATAGATGCTGAACTTGGGATAATACGAATGTTAGAGTCGGCTGTCAGTCTGGTTTAAGCATCAGCCGTACCACAGTGACTTTGATTAAAATTTTGATAGATAGTATGAATTTCTCCTCGCCATGTTACGACTAACAGAAGTAAAGCTCCCGCTCGATCATCCTGAAGATGAGATCAAGTCTGCCATCCTCAAAAAGCTGCAAATCACGGACGAAGATTTGATCAGCTATTCCATCTTCAAGCGTAGCTATGATGCCCGTAAGAAAGGAGAGATTGCTCTTGTTTATATTCTGGATGTAGAAACGACTCAGGAGATTCATCTACTCAAGCGCCTGAAAAAAGATCCCCATGTAATGGTTACGCCAGACATGAGTTATCGCCCAGTGGCGCAAGCACCTAGTAATTTGGCGATTCGCCCCATTGTCATTGGTACTGGGCCTTGTGGATTATTTGCAGGTTTGATGCTTGCACAAATGGGTTTCCGTCCAATCATTTTAGAGCGTGGGAAAAAAGTTCGCGATCGCACTGCTGATACCTTTGGCTTTTGGAAGAAAAAATCAGATTTCAACCCCGAATCTAATGCTCAATTTGGCGAAGGTGGTGCGGGTACATTTTCCGATGGCAAACTCTACAGTCAAGTCAAAGATCCTCAGCATTATGGGCGTAAAGTATTAACCGAACTCGTCAATGCGGGAGCCTCACCGGAAATTCTTTATATCAACAAACCACATATCGGCACTTTTAAACTGGTGGGAATCGTTCAAAGTATGCGTGCCAAAATCGAATCCCTCGGTGGCGAAATTCGCTTTGAAAGTCGGGTGGAAGATATTAACATCGAAAATGGACAAGTGCGGGGAGTCACCCTTGCCAGTGGGGAATATATCGCCAGCGATTATGTAGTTCTGGCAGTGGGACACAGCGCCCGCGATACCTTCCAAATGCTATTTGATCGCGGGGTTTACATCGAGCCTAAACCTTTTTCCATCGGCTTTCGGGTCGAACATCCCCAGACTCTCATCGATCAATGTCGTTTCGGCCCTCAAGCTGGTCATAAGCTTTTAGGTGCTGCCGATTATAAACTGGTTCACCACAGCCAAAATGGTCGTTCCGTTTATAGTTTTTGTATGTGTCCAGGAGGCTTGGTGGTTGCAGCTGCATCAGAACCGGGGCGACTTGTCACCAATGGGATGAGCCAATATTCTCGCAATGAGCGTAATGCTAATAGTGCGATCGTTGTGGGCATCACCCCAGAAGATTATCCGGGTAATGCTTTGGCGGGAATTGACTTTCAACGGCGCTTAGAAGAACAGGCTTTTAAATTAGGCGGTGGAACTTATGAAGCTCCAGGGCAGTTGGTAGGTGACTTTCTCAACAATCGTCCCTCTACAGCATTGGGCACGGTTAAACCGTCTTATACACCAGGGGTACATTTGGGCGATTTGAGTCAGAGTTTACCAGATTATGCGATCGCAGCTATCCGCGAAGCCCTTCCCGCTTTTGACAAACAAATTAAAGGTTTTGCGATGGATGATGCCGTTTTAACTGGGGTGGAAACCCGCACCTCATCACCGATTCGGATTAAACGCAAAGAGGATTATCAGAGTTTAAATACAGTCGGTCTTTATCCGGCTGGTGAAGGCGCAGGATATGCAGGGGGAATTCTCTCGGCTGGTATTGATGGGATTAAGGTAGCAGAGGCGGTGGCTTTAAGTATTTTGAGAAATGTGAGTTTGTAGTAAGGACTTTAGTGCTTAAAAATCCAGGACTAAAGTCCTTATTACAGACTTATTATTTACCTATTTATCCTGAACTGAACTGTATTGATACCAAATAAAGCCTCTCTGCTCAGGAAAAATTTTCAGACTTACCACGCAAGATACTAAAATTTAATTATCAATGAAAACATAATGCCTGATATTAGCCGTTTTTGTGGGGCTTGGCAAACCCATTAGTTAGATTCCGATTAATCTTTAAACATGATTGTTGACGAAAATCGAGAAGCATTCATTCCTTATACTCGCAGCGATATTATCAAACTTTGCCTGCAAGACGGTCAGCTAAATTGGGATGATGCCAAGAAATTTCAAGATTTTTGCCAAATCCTTGCTGCCTACTATCACTTTCGCTTCCACCAAACCTTAGAAATTATCAAAGATAACTATGTACCCTTTAACCCTAATGAAGATGTTCAACCAATAACTCCACCAACATTCGAGCAATATGATGAAATGGAGCGCCAAGTAATTGATGCCTTTCAACATATTGTCGAAAGAGCAAATTATATTCCTTTGCCTGAATCGATTGTCAAACGATCGCTGGCAACCAAATCTCTAATTGATTTGAAAACTAAAGTTGATTTTGAGGATTTTGACCGCTTTCTCTGTTACTACCGGGGTGATAGTTATAAACAAATTTCAGTAAAAAAGTTCTTCTTTTGGCGAAAAGAAAAAACTATTGATATCTTGGAACGGATTGTTTTATTAGTCAAGTTCAAAGAAGCGGCTTACTTTCGTGCAAAGAAAAACAATATCCAAGAGTTGAAATTCATTCCCGGTAAGATGTATGTTTACTGCTACAAAAATATTCCCAAACTAGATATTGACTTACTATTTCCCAATGTGGAAACGAGTATGACCTGGAAAGATCGTTTACTATTTGGAATTCCTGCTATTGGGGCGGCAATTCCTTTGATATTAAGAACATTGCCGAATTTATTATTGCTGGTTGCTGCAATTCTACTAGTATTAAATGTGTCATTTCTAATTGAATTATTAAATGTAGAGTTGGATCAAGTTAGAAATTTTATGCCAGTTTTAGTGGCAACTTTATCATTAGCGCTCTCTTTGGGTGGATTTGCCTTTAAGCAATACACTAATTACAAAAATAAAAAAATTAAATTTCAAAAAAAAGTTACAGATACATTATTTTTCCAGAATTTAGCTAACAATACTAGTGTCTTTCAAATGTTTATTGAATTGGCAGAGGAAGAAGAATGTAAGGAAATTATTCTGGCATATTATCACTTACTTACCAGTCCTACACCCTTAAGCCCTGAACAATTAGATTCTCGCATTGAAACTTGGATGGAGAATAAACTAGGTACAAAGATTAACTTTGATATTCAAGGGCCTTTGAGCAATCTAGAAGATATTCGTGGTCAAGTAATTCCAAATAGCGAAACAACAAACAATGTATCAGAAATCGCTTTACTAACCTATAATCACCAAGGAGCGTGTCAGGTTCTCTCCTTGGATGATGCTAAAGCAGTGATTGATTATGTTTGGGATAATGCCTTTCAATATAACGGGATAATCTTGTAGGCGAACATATCAATTTTAATATCAAGCCCCACCTAGATACTTTCGAGGTAGGGCTTTGGTTTTTATGGCTAGGAGTAGATATGCAATCATGCATAAGTGCGATGGCGTACACGCCCTTTCCGGTGGCGATCGCAATGGGAAATTTAGCCGAACGTTAAAGCTGGTTCTTCACAGAAGTTAAATAGGGCTGACTCACTTTCTGATTCATCTTCAAAGACAGCAGAGATATACCATTCACAGGGCGAATCATTCGTATATTCAGCCCAAGCAATTGTTACTGTTTCACCCGATGGAATCCCTGAATCACTCAAGGTAAATGAAGCCCAATCTTCATCATCGAGAGATACCCACAACTCTGTAATTGCCTGTTCGGTGTCATTGGTAACGGTAAACGTGAATTGGTCTGACATAAATAGCCCCTTAGCTATAAATAAATTGCAGATTGTCAGTCACCGATTATACTGCCACTTTTTTTAATTGGTGTCACGCTAACTGCCAGAATATATGCTCAGAGGTAGTTTAAAGCTTTTTTGGACTAGATTTAAATTTATTAAAGAGTATTAAAAACATCATCAATGAGTTCGGTTAAGGCAAAAGACGCGATGAATCGCCGTCTCTACAAAAGACCGATTATTGTAGAGACGGCGATTTATCGCGTCTTTGGTGATGAATTATCGCATCTTTACGATCAAACAGAAGTAGTTGAGAGCGATCGCTTTAATACAACTCATATTTCATTAACTGACAAGGCAACGCTCCGTTGTACACCGCAATTCGTCGGGATGATTTCAGCCCAATGCATTGAGACAATTCCTTGTTGCCACTCAGCACAAATGCAGTCCAGCCTTTGAAGCGTTGTTTCAATACATCGCCCAAAAGTTTATAGAACGCCCCTAAATCGCTATCTCGCCCCAGCCGTTCGCCATAAGGTGGATTGCAGAATAAAATCCCACTGTCTGCGGGGGCGACAACATCAGCAAGTTCCATTTGAGAAAACCATACATGGTTATCAACGCCGCAGTTTTGAGCATTATTAATCGCTTGCTCGATTATATTTTCATCGCGATCGCTTCCCCAAATAGGTGCGGGAAGGGTATTTAGTTGGCTGTCCTTAGCTTCTTGGAGCAACTTTTCTAAAAGGGACAAATCAAAATCGAGCCAAGTTTCAAATCCAAAGGACTCACGAAACAGCCCTGGTGCTATGTTCAGTGCCTTTAAGCTAGCTTCCAAAGGTAAAGTGCCAGATCCGCAGAGAGGATCGTAGAACATCTGGTTTGGCTCCCAACCCGAAAGCTGAATGAGCGCAGCAGCGAGAGATTCCTTAAGAGGGGCTACTCCAACCGCAGGGCGGTAGCCTCGGCGATGCAGACTATTTCCCGAACTGTCGAGTTTAACGGTACAAAAGTCGCGTTCAATATGAACATTAACCCGCACATCTGGGTCATGAAGTTCTACATTTGAACGCTCACCCAGATTTTCTTTCTGCTGATCAACGATCGCATTTTTGACTTGGAGAGATGTGAAGTGGCTGTGGTTGAGGTGCTCGTTTTTGCCCGTGACATTCACCGCCAGGGTCATGTCTGGCGTTAAATAGTTTACCCAATCGATAGTCTGGATACCGCGATAGAGATCATCGGCATTTTGGCAAGGAAACTCATCGATATTCACCAAAATTCGGAACGGTAGCCTAGCCCAGAGGTTGACGCGATAAAGCAAAGTGCGATCGCCCTCAAAGGCTACACCGCAAAACCCTGGCTCCACAGAATGGGCACCCAGTTGCTCTAACTCCTGAGCCGCCAGGGTTTCTAATCCGCGAGCAACTGTTGCAAAATAATTCATAAGTCGTAATTCGTAATTCGTAATTAATGGTTACTAGTAACTCAATTTATTGGTTTTTCAGAGAAGCGACTTTTTTAACTAAGATTCATCTAGAAATTTCTAAAATCAATCATTGTCTGACGATAAGCATCTGGCAAACCTGTATCAAAACACTTTCCTTTAACAACATATCCTGTCATTCCCTCTTCCTGGCGCAATTTTTCCAGACAGGATGTTAACTGAAATTCACCTCGTTCTCGGAAATTTTTGTTGATATGCTCTGCTAGAAAGTCAAAAATTTTCGGCGTAAGTAAATATAAGCCAAATATACCTAAAAAATCATTTTCTGCCATTCCCTCTACACGCAAATGCTGTTTTGCATATTCAATGGTAGGTTTTTCATAGAGTTGGGTAACTGACAAAATCGAATTTAACTCTTGCCAAACTCCTGTTATACACCCAGCCTTATGAATAATCTCTGCTGGCATTGTAGTTAAACCAACAACATTTTGATTCACTTGTTCGTAAACATCTAAAACTTGACTAGCACAAGATTTTTCAATGTCAGATGCATAAATGTGGTCGCCCAACATTAGTAAAAATGGCTCATTTTGCACCCAATCTTTGGCACAAAATACCGCATGACCATAGCCCAATTGCTCCTCTTGCAACAAAATGGTAATTCTGCTGCCTAAATCTTCGAGATATTGGCTATATTCTTGATTTTGTGGTGAAAGTTTAGCTAAAAGTTCTTTTTTAGGTGGGTTTTTCAATAAATCTTCAAATATTTCTTTGTCATCGGGCTGCACCACGATCCCCACTTCTACAATTCCAGCACTAATTGCCTCTTCAATAATTGCAAGAATGACAGGTTTTGCCCTCCCATATCGATCAATAATCGGGAAAAGTTCTTTTTTCATAACTTTAGTCGCTGGAAACAACCGAGTGCCAAAACCAGCTACCGGAATCACAGCTTTTCTAACTTGATTTTTCTGCATAAACCTCCCTTCCTCTCTCTGCGGACTCTGCGCCTCTGCGGTTCGTCACCCTAACTTCTCAAACAACTCTGCCAACACCACATTAGAAAACAAAAACCCTTGGGGATCAATCAAACGCAAACTTCCCCCTGTAACTTCCACCCAACCTTTATCAAAATACCCTTGCAAGCATTGGTAAATTTCCTCCACCTTCTCTTCACCAAACGCCTCCGCCAACGCCGCCAAACTCAAACCCTCCGCCAAACGCAACCCCAACATTAACGTTTCTAACAATACTTCTTTTGGGGGAGTCACATCACAATCAATCACACCGCCAGCTTGCACCCACTGGTAATACTCCTTAGTTTTACGTGGACGAGTGAAGCGCTTCCCCTCAACATAACTCGCCGCACCCATACCAAAGCCATAATAAGGGCGGTTTTCCCAATACACTCGATTATGCCGGCATTGATGACCAGGTTGGGCATAATTGGAAATTTCATAATGCTCATAACCTTCACCAGTCAAAACCTGCTGCCCCATTTGGTACATTTTGACCGTGGCTTCATCCGTGGGCAAAGGAGTATCGCCAGGTTTGTAGTAACGACCAAAGGCTGTACCTGGTTCGATAGTCAGATCATAAATAGATATGTGAGTAGGTAGAAGCGCTACCGCTTTGGTGAGAGAATCCTGCCATTGATCTAAAGACTGATGCGGCAACCCGGAGATTAGGTCTAAGCTGAATTCGGGAATCTCGACTTGGTGAATTAGTTCCACAGCTGCAAAAATATCTTTAACTGAGTGCGATCGCCCCGCCCTTTGCAATAATTCTTCTTGAAAGGCTTGTACACCCAAACTTACCCGGTTCACGCCTGCACTGCGGTATCCTGCTATATGTGCTAAATCAAAAGTGGCTGGGTCTATTTCCATAGAAATTTCTGCCCCAGAGGCAATCCCAAAATGCTTCTCTAGCTCTCCCAGTATCCGTTGTAGCTGCTCCGTTGATAGCAGTGAAGGAGTACCACCACCGAAGAAAATTGTCTTTAGGGGTTGACCAAATGTTGGTGTCATGGCAATTTCTTGACATAGCACCTCAACATATTGGGAGATAGTACCAGATGTTTCGCCCCGCAAGCGATCGCCCACAACAGACACCGGGAAATCACAATAAAAGCATCGCCGTCTGCAAAAGGGAATATGCACATAAGCAGAACTCGCAATTCCAGAAACACTAAATTTTTGACTCATTTTGAGAAAAGTTTTAAGTTAAGCCAACTGCGAATTAGAAACAATGAAAATAAGTAGTTTATTTACAAATTTTTGTCGTTTTACAAAGAAACAATGAAAAATATTAAGATAAAAGCCTTTGGTTATAATAATTGCAGATATTGTCAGCCTAAACCCTTAGTGTAAGTCAATATTGATGAGTTTATCTTACCGATGAAATAAAAAATACTTAACTTTATCGGTTAACACAGTTGCAGGAAAACAAGACAACCATGCTTGACGCCATTATCATTTTTTCATTTATCCTGGCAGCTTCGGGAATAGGGTTCTACAGCATTGAACTGCTACCCAATGGCACGCTAGATCAAGTAACAAATCTTGAAGCTTTACGCTTAGTTGTTGCTGTCTTTGCCGCTATTATTGGTGGTGCGATCGGGCTGAGTTTCCAGACGACATATCGTCGTCTAGAATCACAAGTCAAAGAAATGCCTCTGGAAGTGATCTTAACTCGTGCCATTGGTTTAGTGATTGGGCTATTGCTAGCTAACCTCATGCTAGCCCCACTATTTTTACTACCTATACCGGCGGATTTTGGATTTATTAAACCACTGGTGGCAGTTGTCGGTAGTATCATCCTCTCCGTTACTGGTATGAATTTGGCAGATACCCACGGACGAGGTTTATTGCGGTTCATTAATCCCAACACTGTCGAATCGATGGTAGTGGAAGGAACACTAAAACCAGCCAATACCAAAGTTTTAGATACTAGCTGCATTATTGATGGTCGTATTGAAGCCTTACTAGAAACAGGGTTTTTAGAAGGGCAAATTCTTGTACCGCAGTTTGTCTTGCAAGAACTCCAACAAGTAGCCGATGCTAGCAAAGACCAAAAGCGGGTGCGGGGAAGACGAGGACTAGAAATTCTTAACCGTATTAAGGAAGAATATCCTGATCGCATCCTGATTAATGCAGTTGACTACGACGATATTCCCACAGTAGATGCTAAGTTAGTACGTTTTGCCCAAGAAATTAGCGGCACATTGCTAACCAACGACTACAACTTGTCTAAAGTTGCCAGTGTTCAGAAAGTGCCTGTTTTGAATGTGAATGATTTAGTAAACGCCGTCCGCCCCAGTTATTTACCTGGCGACAACCTAGATTTAAAAATTCTCAAGGAAGGCAAAGAACCCAGTCAAGGTATTGGCTACCTAGATGACGGCACAATGGTAGTCGTTGAAGAAGGTAGCAGTTATGTGGGTGGTGAACTGCGAGTAGTAGTTACCAGTGCTTTGCAAACTACAGCAGGAAGAATGATTTTTGCCAAACCCCAAGCTTCAGCATTGGCGTGAAACAATGGGATGTTTAATTCGAGTCCACTTACTAATCGGTGCAGTCAACCTGCACCGATTATTTATTGATTAGAATCACGAGACTCACTTACCTGCAAATACTGTAACTGTTCAATTGATAACCCTGTGACTCTGCCAATCTGTTCTAATGGCATACCAGTATTAAATAGATTTCTTGCTACTTCAAATAAAGCTTCAGCTTTGCCTTCAGCCTTCCCTTCAGCTTTGCCTTCATCTAAAATATCTTGATAAATCACTGACTCGCGCATAATATCTGACCTCAAAACTCGTCTGATAACCTCTTTGTCTAATACTAAACCAGCTAAAATCGCTGTGGAAGCAGCAATATTACTTTGATTTCTTGATTCTGTCATACTATTAATTTCCCGTGCAACTTGGTTAAGCACGGCTTCTGGATCAATTGTACTACTCAAAACCGCAAAGGGTAACAGTCCAGACGTTCTCAGAAATACTTCAGTTGGTTGTTCCCAAAGTCTGATAGCTGAAAATTCATGGCTTGTCCCAGCAATTGTAAATGTGTTTTGTTGCACCAAATCTGAATTTGTCTGCTTAAGGTAAATCACAACTTGATGCATTGCTTTCTGTGGAAAGCGGCGATACACTCGCAACCGATAATCAATCATCCGAAAAGGAATTTCAGCATCAGCTTGGGTTTGAAATTCCAAATGTAATATGTTTTGCTCAGACTGTAGCAGAATTAGGGCATCAGCTCGAATGGGTTCGAGAGATAATTCTTTTGGACTTAGTTCCGTTAAAGTAATAGGTTCGCCTAATAACCAAGTGGCAAAATCGCTAGAGAAATTTTCAGCTAAGAATTTACAGATATTGTCAAACATTTTAGAATGTTACCAAATAGCTTGTTCATTTGCTATTTATCTGAAATTATTTAATCCAAACATTTATATATTCTAATTTTCATAAATCTCTAACGGCAAATTATCTGGGTCTTTAAAGAAAGTAAATTTCTTGCCTGTAATTTCATCAACTCTGATATTTTCTACTTCTAATCCTTTCGATTTTAAATAAAAAACAGTTTGTTCAACATTATCAACTTGAAAAGCAATATGTCTTAAACCACAAGCCTCTGGTTTACTAGGTCGTTCTGGAGGATTTGGGAAAGAGAATAGTTCGATTTGAGTATTTTCTGCAACTTTTAAATCTAATTTATAAGAATTTCTGGCAGCGCGAAAAGTCTCTTGAATAATCGGAAAGCCTAAAACTTCTACATAAAATTTTTTGGAGCGATCGTAGTCAGAACAAATAATCGCTACATGATGAATGCCAGTGGTTTTCATTTTAATTTATCAATCTACTAATTATTTATCCTTAGCACTTTTAGCAGTATTTTACTAGTACACTGTGGCTGAAGTTTTGCTTAATGTCTAACCTTTCGCATATTTGACGAAAATTCATATTTAATCAGCAAAAAAGTAGATTGTTTTTTCAAAATTTCATATTCAATAAGCAAAAAGGCATATTGCTTTCTCAAAATGCTTGATTGTTTTCTAATTTCGTTAGATTCAGCAAGCAAAAGGAGATATTCCTTTCTCAAACCCCAGTTTGCTTATTTATTTATTTATTTATTTATTTATTTAAGTAA
>NNBV01000134.1_pt1 | contig 10711 bp, 10 predicted proteins | sample 1173771 | NCBI WGS metagenome assembly NNBV01 (sample SAMN07173938, study PRJNA388173) | plant metagenome | isolation source: symbiotic tissue sample KVS11 | place: Norway: Troms, Kvaloya island
TTTACGTTTTATTTCGCATGCTTGTTCAGAAATCAAATAGGAATCCTATATATAACCTATATAACTTTGATAATATTGATGATATTGAAAAATCTCAGTAAATGCCCAGAAAAAAGCGACCAAGAGAGCATATAATAGCAGATTTAAGTGTAAATTATGTTGAACGATACGTCCTGCTATGCAGCTATTCTGTAGAGCGTATTGAGTACGATTATGGCTACGATCTAGTTATATTTACTTATAATGCTGAAGGTGAAATTGAAAATGGTCAGATATATGTACAGTTAAAGGCGACAGATTCACTATCTATACTTTCCGACCAAAAAACTATTACTTTTGTTCTCACACGCTCAGATTTAGAACTATGGTTGCTTGAACCAATGCCATGTATTTTAATTGTATATGATGCAAAAAATAGCCAAGCTTATTGGTTATACATACAAGCATATTTTGAAAGCCTTGAGGGATTCGATTTATCCAATGTTGGTGATAGTGTAACTGTGCGTTTATCTAAAGACAACGTATTAAATCGGCAGGCGATCGAAATATTTGCTAAATTTAAAAATGATGTTCTCAGCCAGTTACAAGGAGTGATTCGTCATCATGGTTAGAGAAATTAAATTCACAGAATTAGAGAAATTGCTCTTGGAGACAGGGTTTGTAACCATGCAGACCTTTGGCTCTCAAAAAATTTACCAGCATCCATCATCTGGGACATTAATAGTTTTGCCTGGTTACGAGCAACAAGCGTATGTAAGAACATTGCATTTAGTTGCAGTGCGACGAATACTGTCGGAAAATGGCTTGATGGATAGCGATCGCTTCAACAGTTTTTTGAACAAGGTAGCAAGCTAAATGCCACATGCGATCGCCTTTGTGATGTTGGGGAAGTGCGATCGCGTAGCGTCTCGAAGAGAAGTTATCGCCTAAAACAGAGTTTTGCTTACTGCCACAACCACTCATGCAAGGATATAACATCTAAAATACTAACAATTAATCTGGGATTTTTGGCTTTTAAGCAGAGAAAATAAATGAGAAGTTGGCGGTGAGGAGTAATGCCGAAAAAAGTAAGAGAGTTGAAAGCAATGGTGTCAAAAGTTGGCTATATTCTTCAACCAGGAAGAGGTAAAGGAAGTCATACATATTGGAAGCATCCGTTGTTACCCGAAGAACCCCTGACCATACCAGGTAAAGACGGCGATGATGCTCCGTTATATTTAGAAAAAAACATCCAACGGGTGCTGAAAAAACTGCAAGAAATGGAAAACACGGAAAACGAAGCAACACAGGAGCCAGAAGAATGAACTATCACTACAGCATGGTAATTCAATGGTCGGAGGAAGATAGACTTTTTTTAGTACACTTACCTGAGTTCCCCTGGCAACAATTTCATACGCATGGTAGGACTTATGAAGAAGCAGCAAAAAATGGTCAGGAAGTAATTGAGACTTTTGTGGAAATGTTGAAAGAAGAAAACAAACCACTACCAGAACCGAGAATGCTTCCTAAAAAACCGTTGCAAGTTGCGTAAGTTAAGTGGGGGCTACGCATTTATTGTAGTTGGGGAAGTGCGTTAGCGCAGCTTAAGCTTCGCGTAGCGTCTCGTTGGCGTAGCCTCTCGCAGAGAAGAGAAGTTATCGCCTTTGTGATGTTGGGAAAGTGCGATCGCTAAGTTTCAGCCTATTTTCTCCAATAGTGCTTCATTGATAACCGTTTGATAGCCTACCCCTCGTTTTTCTGCCTCTTCTTTTGCCCAGGCTATGATTTTCGGATGAAATCTGATAGAAATCGGCTCATACTTTTCCTCTTCATCTTTAGCAGGTCGTCCACGCTTTCTCGGTATAATCCCAAACTGATCTGCGATCGCATCTCTGAATTTTTGGTTTTCTTCTGGTGTAACTCGTCTTGCTCTATCAAAAGGAAACTCAGATTCCTGACTCATATTGTTGACACTCCCTTGAGGTAGCTTTTTTTACACTAATTATCGCCGATGAATTTAACCGTTAGCCTTCAGCATTAGGCTGAAGGCTAAACAAGAATTGGTCAAGAGCCAGAAAATCTGCCTTTTGGGTATCTGAATTAAAGTTTTTTATCGCAAAGAAATTATCCGTGGGTGAGCTTCTAACTTTTCAGTCGCTGTTAAAACTTCTTGTCTTGCCCATTTATCTGCTGCCAAAATGTCATCTAAAGTGGGATTTGCACGGTTATCATTTTGATGGCGATCGCACACCCATTCGATACACCGGGGAATATCTAAAAAGCGAATTTTTTCATCTAAAAATAAAGCTACAGCTTGCTCATTGGCAGCATTCAACACAGCTGGCATCGAACCACCAGCTTTACCCACAGCATAAGCCAACTGCATACAAGGATACTTTTGGTGATCTGGTTCCCGGAAGGTTAAGTTTCCAGCTTTGACTAAATCTAGTCGTTCCCAGTTGGTGTAGATGCGATCGGGCCAGGATAGGGCATACAGCAAAGGTAAACGCATATCGGGCCAACCAAGTTGGGCTAAAACTGAAGTATCTTGCAGTTCAATCAGCGAGTGAATAATGCTCTGGGGATGAATGACAATTTCGATATTGTCGTAATCCAACCCAAACAGGAAGTGAGCCTCAATTACTTCCAGTCCTTTATTCATCAAAGTAGCAGAGTCTACTGTGATTTTCCGCCCCATCGACCAATTAGGATGCTTGAGAGCGTCAGCAACGGTTACATCTGCTAACTTTTCTACATCCCAGTCCCGGAAAGCCCCACCAGATGCAGTGAGCAAAATTTTCCGCAAGCCATCTTTGGGAACGCCTTGGAGGCATTGAAAGATTGCTGAATGTTCGGAATCGGCTGGGAGTAATTTTACACCATGTTTTTCGACTAGGGGTAGAACCACAGGGGCCCCAGCAATCAGGGTTTCTTTATTTGCTAAGGCAATATCTTTACCAGCTTCAATAGCTGCGATCGTGGGTAGCAAACCAGCACAACCAACGATCCCAGTGACAACGGTTTGGGAATCGCCGTAACGGGCGACTTCTATCACTCCGGCGTCACCTGCCAGGAGAATCGGCTGGGGATCGAGGTCAATGATTGCTTCTTTGAGCGCTGGTAATTTATCTTCTGAGCAAATGGCTGCTATTTCCGGTCGAAACTGCCGAATTTGAGCAGCCAACATCTCTACATTGTTCCCAGCTGCCAATCCCACAATCCGAAACTGATCTGGGTACTGAGTGACAATATCTAAAGTCTGAGTACCGATAGAACCAGTGGAACCAACAAGAGTAATCGCTTTCACAATTGCTTAAGGATTTACAGACAACTCCCACTATAAATTGCTGCGGACTCTTTAATAACAGCAATCACTATAATCGATACACTGACGCGGATGAGTAGAGAGGCGGGGACGCAAAGAAGGAAAATTTATCCGTGTCATTGTCGCTGGTCTAGCCCCAATCGGTTAATTTCAGTTCGATACACTGCTAGCCATAAAATATTAAAGTTGCTCAATTTTCATATAACTAGACAAAATTTGTATTTATAAATACTATATTTTAAAGATAAATTCCGAGAAAAGTTGCAAAAGTAACCAAAGAGGAAGTAATTTCAATTAATTACTAATTTGTCCAGTTTGTTAATTATGTTGTTGGAGGATTTAGTATGCAAAATGTTACTCATAAATTGTTGTTGTGTTGTAACCATAGGTAAAAGGATGCATAAAGGAGTTTGTTGAAGCACTCAACCTTATGGTCAAAGTTCAGATAGTTATAAAAAAAGTTTTATGGAAAAATGATTTGCTGTTTCCAGCAGCAATATGGCTTGCCAGCCGAATATTCATCTGGACAGTTATGTTGCTGATTGCGCCAAAACTACCGTTACCAGCAGAAGAATTTTTGCCTCATTTTGGCTGGGGAGTTTTTGATGCCTGGGATAGTATGCATTACCGAGCGATCGCTACTTCTGGCTATGAATTTGTAAATGACGGCAAGCAACATAATCTTGCCTTCTTTCCATTGTTTCCCTTAAGTATTTGGGTTTTGATGAAATTGGGCTTACCGTTTGAATTAGCAGGCACGTTGGTCAACAACTTGGCGTTTTTTGCAGCACTTTACTGTTTGTATTTTTGGGTTAAGGAGCATTATGACATCAATGCAGCGCAGTGGAGTACTGCTGTGGTTTCTTTGTATCCATCGTCTATGTTTACGGGGGTGATTTACACAGAGGGGCTGTATTTGTTTTTGAGTACGGCGGCTTTGCGGGCGTTTGATCAAAAGCAGTATGGCTGGACTGCGCTTTGGGGGGCGATGGCGACAGCAACACGTCCTACAGGTATGGCACTAATTCCAGCATTTGCGATCGCAGCGTGGAAAGAACGCCGACCACCCATTGCCTATATAGCTGGTTTTACTACCGCTATTGGCATACTTCTATTCAGTTTGTATTGTGCGATTTATTTTGGCAACCCTTTAGCTTTTATCGAAGCACAACGGGGATGGCGACCAACTTTGGGCTTTGATTGGCAGGGTTGGTTAAACATGATTATGCAAATTTTAGTTGGCAGAAAAAATTGGCAATTTGGTTGGGTACGAAACTCCTCTGGCGGGATTCAAGACCCCTGGTATCTCTTGTTGTTTGGACTGATTGTTACCAGTAGCTATCTTTTATGGCGTTTCCGTCAACGTTTTAGTTCTGTAAAATTATTCTATGGCTTTTATGCTTTCGTCTTATTTTTGTTGATTCTGGCAAGCGAAGAGTGGATCAATAACTTGCTCAACCTAGCTATGGTCTTAGGTGGCGGCTATGTTTTGTGGCGCTTACACACGCAACTGACCCCAGTTACAGTTGTTTATGGCTTTTGTGGGATTGGTTTGCTGCTAGCCTCTGGAGGTACCATCTCTTTAAGCCGTCTCGCTTACGGTATTGTGCCTTTGAATATAGCCATTGGTGTGTTACTATCTCGCCATCCTCGTCAGGGATATTTAATATTGGGTGCCTTTGTGACACTACTAGCCAAAATAGCTGTAGGATTTGCCCAAGAGCGGTGGGTTGGTTAGAGAGTTTGCTCCAATATATTTGAATTGAAATTTCCTAATGACTATATTCAATCAAACTCAAATAGCGATCGCTTCATTACTTGTAGGTGTAGGTGCCATATCTTTTGGCTCTATTTTTATGAAATTGAGCGAAACTGAACTCAGCCCCAATGCCACTGTATTTAATCGGTTTTGGCTTGCTAGTGTGGTCTTCTTGCTTTGGCATGGATACAAGGCAATACGGCAGCGATTTACCGGAGAAAAATCTGTAAAACAGCAGCCCTACACCTTTCAGGATCTATTGCTATTGCTAGGTGCTGGTATTCTTTGGGCTGCGACTTTAGTTTTGTTGGCTTGGTCACTAACTCAAACTAGCGTTGCAATCTCTAGTGTGTTGCATAATCTCGCCCCCATATTTACTAGTTTAGGGGTGTGGCTGTTATTTCGTAAGGGTTTTGAGCGCCAATTCCTAATTGGGATGATTATCGCCCTTGGGGGAGCGATCGCTATTGAATTTGAGGAATTGCAAATCGCCACAGATGAAGTTCAGGGAGGCATTGCGGCGGTAGTTTCAGCGATTTTCTTGGGTGCATACCTGCTAATTGTAGAAAAATTACGAACTAAATTTTCTCCAGACACAATCCAGTTGTGGATCTGTGCGATCGCTGCTTTAGTAATCTTACCCATACTTTTGTTCACTCAAGATCAGCTTTTCCCTTCTACAGTCAGTGGGTGGATTTGGGTCATTTCTCTCGCTTTGATTTGCCAAGTTTTTGGTCATGGGCTTTTGACCTATAGCCTTGCCAAGTTTTCTTCTGTAGTTGTCTCCTTGGTGCATCTGCTAGAGCCAGTATTTAGCGGCATTTTCGCTCTTGTAATTTTTTCGGAAACATTAACTTTTTCAAATTGGCTAGGTTTCGCTGTAGTTTTAATCGGTTTATACTTAGCCATATCTAGCCAAGCTGCTGTTAACTACCCATTCCAGGAATCACTCAAGAATATATTTAACACTTTGGTTAAAAGTATGACGATCAAACTGTCATTACTAAAGCAACAATTCTCCGAAACACCAGCTTTATTAGGAACTGTCTCATTATTGTTTGCCCTAATTCCCATATCTTTAGCACCATCTCTGACTAAATTGTGTCAACAAGAAATTGGTGCAAATGCTGTAGTATTTCATCGCAGTTGGATTGCTACAGTTGTCTTTGGGCTGTGGAATGGACTTGAGGCTTTCCGTTACCAGCAGTCTGTTGAAGAAGGCAGGGGACAGGAAGCAGGTAGTGGTATTACTCCTGCCTTTCTTGATAGCCAATCTATAGAAAAGAAGCCTTTTACGAGACAAGAAGTGTGGCTCTTGTTGGCAATGGGAACCTCTGCTGGAACCTACCTTCTCTTGTGGGCTTGGTCGTTGAGTCAAACTAGTGTTGCCAACGTGGCTTTACTGTCTAATTTAAATTCCTTATTCGTTGCTTTGGCTGGATATCTGTTATTCGGTCGGCGTTTTGATCAGAGATTCGTGATTGGTCTGGTCATAGCTTTGGGGGGAGCGATCGCATTTGAACTCAATAAGGTGCAATTTGCAACTGACCAAATATTGGGTGATGGATTAGCATTGCTAACTGCGGTTTTCATGGCTACGTGTATGCTGCTGATAGAACGACTCCGAACCCGATTTAGCACCGCAACTATAATGCTGTGGCGTTGTGGAGTGACAACAATGTTTCTACTACCCGTTCTCCCATTCCTCGAAGATCGGCTGTTGCCCTATTCCTGGACGGGTTGGTTTTTCATAATCTTCCAAGCTCTCTTCTGCCAAGTTTTGGGTCAGGGACTTTTGGCTTACAGTCTCAGCAGAATCTCTTCAGGTGTTGTCGCCGTTACGCTTCTCCTGGAACCAGTTTTAGCCTCTATTTTTGCTTGGTTCATTTTTTCAGAACAAGTCGGTTTGTTTGACTGGGCAACTTTTGCCGTAGTTTTAGCGGGTATCTACCTAGCCCAATCTAGTCAATCCACTGTTCAAGTAACGACGAACGAAACCTCGTAGCACTAAGTTAATGGCGACAAGCTCCTACGCTTTCAACAGCAACATAAGCCGCTTATACCATTTCTTTGTGAGGCTGCGCGAATGCGGTTCGTTTCTCATATAGTTTGGCGCATCTTCATACAGAATTGGTATTACCTCTACCTGAAGTAAATAACTCCGGCTCCAATACTGCTCGGTTAAGGATAAGGTTGGGTTGAAGATTCGCGTAGCATCCTGTAGGGAAGTGAAACCCAACATCAAGCGTTAATTGTTGGGTTTCGTTCCTCAACCCAACCTACGCAGGTTAATGCAAAAAAAGTTATACCATAATTTAGATATGGAATTATATCGCTGCGATAGATACTGATTAGTTAATATAAATATTAATTTGTTAACGCAGACAAATATTTTTTGAATATATAGTTGTCGATTGCCAAATTAAATGACCACTTGACAAATTAATGACTTTCAGAATATTTACCTTAAAACCCTTGCTGAGTAAGGGTTTTACTATTTTAGCCTCAAAATAGCCTACTAGATACTTGTTGCCAAAATAACTGTCCTTTTTTGAAATTTTGACAAAATGTCTGTTCTTACTTGAAAAACGCTCTGAGCCAAAATTTTTACCAAAATTGACAAAATAAGTGTCCCCTAATTTAGTACAATACAACTACGTTTGTATTGCACATTTGTGTAAATATGCTTGACAATTATCCTAATAGCAATCAAGAGCCAGAAACCAATGAGATAGTGGCTGAACTCTCAGCAGACGATAAGCAAGTGCTAGAAATGATTGAGAAATTGCTAGAACCGTGCGATCGCATCACCTATGGAGAAAGACAAAGGGAGGTTGCAGCCAAACTAGGCAAGTCTGTGCGAACGGTACGGCGACTGGTAAAAAAATGGGAAGAGGAAGGTTTAGCTGCACTTCAAACTACAGCACGGGCTGACAAAGGCAAACATCGAATAGACACTGATTGGCAACAGTTCATCATCAAAACTTATAAGGAAGGCAATAAAGGTAGTAAGCGAATTACTCCCCAACAAGTGGCAATCAGAGTACAAGCAAGGGCGGCTGAATTAGGACAAAAAAAATATCCCAGCTATAGGACTGTGTATCGAGTTCTACAACCGATTATTGAGCAGCAAGAACAAAAAGCAGGTGTTAGAAGTCGAGGTTGGCATGGTTCTCGATTATCAGTTAAAACCCGCGATGGTAAAGACTTATCAGTAGAATATAGCAACCATGTTTGGCAGTGTGACCATACTCGTGTAGACCTATTGCTGGTAGATCAGCATGGTGAACTTTTGGCTCGTCCTTGGCTAACAACAGTTGTTGATACTTACTCCCGTTGCATCATGGGGATAAACTTAGGCTTTGATCCTCCGAGTTCTCAGGTAGTAGCATTAGCACTGCGCCATGCAATTTTGCCAAAGCAGTATGGGTCAGAATATGGACTCCATGAAGAATGGGGAACCTACGGAAAACCAGAACATTTTTATACCGATGGCGGTAAAGATTTTCGCTCAAACCATTTGCAACAGATAGGTGTGCAATTAGGATTTGTTTGTCATTTACGCGATCGCCCCAGTGAAGGTGGTATTGTTGAGCGTCCTTTTGGCACTTTTAATACTGACTTCTTTTCTAATATCCCGGGATACACAGGATCAAATGTGCAGGAACGCCCAGAGCAAGCTGAGAAGGAGGCTTGTCTGACTTTACGGGAGTTGGAACATAGGTTTGTACGCTACATCGTGGATAAATATAACCAGCGTCCTGATGCGCGTCTTGGCGATCAAACTCGCTATCAACGATGGGAAGCAGGGTTAATTGTTTCTCCTAATGTAATTTCAGAAGAGGAGTTACGTATTTGCCTGATGAAGCAAACTCGACGCTCCATTTATAGAGGTGGATATCTGCAATTTGAAAATCTGACGTATCGGGGAGAAAATTTGGCAGGTTATGCAGGTGAAAGCGTTGTATTGCGCTATGACCCCAAAGATATTACAACTTTGTTGGTTTATCGCCATTCGGGTAATAAAGAAGAGTTTTTAGCTAGGGCATTTGCTCAGGATTTAGAAACTGAGCAATTATCTTTGGATGAGGCGAAAGCTAGTAGTCGCAAGATTCGGCAAGCAGGGAAGATAATTAGCAATCGCTCAATGTTGGCAGAGGTACGCGATCGCGAAACATTCCTTACCCAAAAGAAAACCAAAAAGGAACGCCAAAAATCAGAACAAGCTGTAGTTCAAAAAGCTAAAAAACCTTTGCCTGTTGAAGCAGAAGAAATAGACGTGGCATCTATTGACGGTGAGACAGAATACCAGATGCCAGAGGTGTTTGATTACGAACAAATGCGTCAAGATTACGGGTTTTAGAATATGAATTCCAAACCAGCACAAGAAGTAGCTCAACAATTAGGTAATATTCCACAAAATAATGAAAAACTACAAGCAGAAATTCAACGATTGAACCGAAAGAGTTTTATCCCACTTGAGCAAGTGCAGATTCTCCATGAATGGCTGGAAGGAAAGCGTCAAGCACGTCAGTGTTGTCGAATTTTAGGAGAGTCACGTACAGGCAAAACTATTGCCTGTGATGCTTACAGGTTGAGACATAAACCAACGCAACAGCCAGGTAAACCTCCAACAGTTCCTGTTGCTTACATTTTAGTTCCTCCAGAATGCAGCTCTAAGGATTTATTCAGGTTAATTATTGAGCATTTAAAATATCAAATGACGAAGGGAACAGTTGCAGAAATTCGAGAACGGACTCGGCGGGTTCTTAAAGGCTGTGGAGTAGAAAGTTTAATTATTGATGAGGCTGACCGTTTGAAGCCGAATACATTTAAAGATGTAAGAGACATTGGTGAAGAATTAGAAATATCTGTTGTTTTAGTGGGCACTGATCGTTTAGATGCTGTCATTGGGAGGGATGAACAAGTTAAACGCCGCTTTCAAGCTGGTCATAGATTTGGTAAGTTGTCAGGAGAAGATTTTAAACGAACAGTAGAAATTTGGGAACGGCAAATTTTAAGACTGCCAGTTGCTTCTAATCTTTCCAGTAAGACAATGCTTAAGACTTTGGGTGAAGCAACTGGTGGTTACATTGGTCTGCTGGATATGATTCTCAGGGAGGCAGCCATTCGAGCATTGAAGAAAGGATTACAGAAGGTTGATTTGGAAACGCTGAAGGAAGTAGCTGCGGAGTACAAATAATGGAAATGGTAGAGATTCAAACTTGGCTGTTTCAAATAGAACCTTTAGAAAGAGAAAGTTTAAGCCACTTTTTAGGACGCTTTCGACGAGCAAATGATTTAACGCCTACTGGGTTAGGTAAAGCAGCAGGACTTGGGGGTGCGATCGCACGATGGGAAAAGTTTCGGTTTAATCCCCCACCATCTCGCCAGCAGTTAGAAGCATTGGCTAAGGTTGTGGGGGTTGATGCCAATAGGTTAGTGCAGATGTTACCACCTGCTGGGGTGGGAATGAAAATGGAGCCGATTCGGTTATGCGCTGCTTGTTATACCGAGTCACCATGTCACAAGATTGAATGGCAGTTGAAGGTCATACAGGGGTGCGATCGCCACAATTTAAGCTTGCTGTCAGAATGTCCAAACTGTGGAGCAAGGTTTAAGATCCGGCATTGTGGATGGATAATTGG
>NNBV01001812.1_pt1 | contig 10696 bp, 6 predicted proteins | sample 1173771 | NCBI WGS metagenome assembly NNBV01 (sample SAMN07173938, study PRJNA388173) | plant metagenome | isolation source: symbiotic tissue sample KVS11 | place: Norway: Troms, Kvaloya island
GTTTTAAGTGTTAGGAAATTTCTTTAAGAGGTTTGTATTATAGAGGATTGCGAGTAAAACTCAAATCCCTACCTCTCCGCTTACTTTATGTAAGTAATTGTAAAATAGAAAATTGCATTCTTTATCGCTCTCTTTCTACCAGTTTTTTACCACTACAATTTCACCATTACTTGGTAATCTGCCTTTGCAGAAGGGAAAGAGATTTTTCGATTTTCCTCAACGAGCGAGCTTTGCTGACTAAGTTGAACTTGGTTATTGATCTAATCTGTAATAGGTTTTGATAAGCTAATATTGCATCATTTACATTGTTAATTATAATCAGCAAATTTTTGTCCCCTTCTGATTTCTTGCACAATGCTTCAAGTGGCTTTATGAAGTTCTTGTAAGCAATGTGGAACTCTGTATAGTTCTCTACGCTTGATGATTCTTCAAAAATTTTATGTAAGCCAAGTAAGAACGGATACGATGCATTTTCATTGGCTAACAATTTTTCTTTAAAGTCAACCTGCATATCGTCTTTTTTTCTACTAATAATCGTTAAGGCGTGTTGCCACTTGTCCTCATATTCTCTAGTTAATGTCATAAAATTCTTTAGATCCAATTTATAGTCCTCATCAAATTGATGTAAATAATCTAACTGATTGTTGAATTTATAAAATATGGAAGCTTTGTTTTCGGCTTGACCTAACATTGGTTTTGTAAATAATTTTGAATAGATCATTTTTCGAAATCCAATCAAAAGGTGTTGTACTTATCCTTGGACATTTCACCATCATAACACCTATATCTGCTAATGCATATACAGATAACAGAAGTGAAAGAATCGATTATATAACAGACATCTTTAATAAAGCAATGCACAAAAGTAGCAATAACGAATTATTTGTTCGAAGCGTTTACATCCGCATAATGAGAAAGAATAATGGCTGATGCTTTGTCGTTGCGGTTGATGAGCATGACTTTGAATTGTCCGAGCAATTCGATTGTCGAATCGTCCCATGACTGTAAAAAGATCTGGTAGGCATCTTTGGAGATGGACACTTTGGGGCTGCGAGGTATTGCTGCCCGAAGTATTTTTGTGACAGAATTTATTCGGGGCGGTTAGGGAAACATCACCTATGCAATCCTTTGAAGAAAAAATCTCGCTATGATGATTGCCAAAGTGCAGCAATCGACACCTATTATTTGTTATCTTGCCTGACGTTGCATTCTTATGTTACAAGAATATAGATTTGCTTCTCTTAAAAATTCTCTGACATGCGCTACGCCCTTCTTCTCCTCATCCTCCTGCTATCGATCACTGGATTTTCTCAAAAACGTCAACCCACTTACCAGACTTTTGAATCTGAACCTGTTTACAACCTGATTATCCAGCTTCCTGCAGCGGATCTTTATTTTAGTATGGATCGGATACTGAAGCAAATTGACCAACATGATTGGTCGATCGCAGGAAAGTCCACGGATGAAGTTTCAAAATTAAAATCATGGCTGCGTAAGTATACCGCCACAGGCCTGGTGGTCACTCCGACTATACTCAATGATAAGACCAGTCCTGACTACTCCACCGTCAAACTTCTTACCGAATATGTCTCTGGTATCATGATCTTTCAAGTGATCTATGGGAAAGTTTATAAACCGGGAAGTAAAGTAATGGTGCCGCAGCCTGTTGAATTCAAGCAGATCACTATTTCTAAAACTCCAATGATAGCGCGGCACGAGCTCTACTTTAAAAATGAAAGCAAGCCCTTCCTGGTCACACAAGGTATCGGGTATCCGGAGGAAAAGGAAGAGGATTTGGTGGCCACCTTTTCTGAATTGAAGGATATCCCGGATGAGGAAATGAAAAGATTAAGATGGCGCAGTAATTACGATTATACATCCGCCACGGAGGGCTATAGCACATCGGGTATTACGAGCAAGGGAGATACCATTGAATATTCAACTGTATCCACGGATGCATTCAAGGGCGGCTCTAAAAAACTGGTCGAGTTCCTGGCAATGAACGGAAAGTTTCCGGAATCAGCCGTCCGTGCTGGTATCTATGGTGCAGTGGTGGAAGTGTATGCTACATTTATGAAAGATGGCAGCGTGCGTGACCTCGTAGCGGGCGATGGTGACCCCCGTCTCCATGATGAGGCCATACGACTGCTTGCAGCTACCAGCGGAATGTGGACGCCTCAGCTGAATGATGAGAAACAAAAGGTAAACAAACGCGAAGTAATACAACTGCTACTCTATCGTCCTTCCCGTTAGTGATCGTTACGATAACAGATGCGTTTACGTGAAGTCAGGTTGTAGAATAGGGTTTACATCTTTTCGATTTCTCTGAGCAAGATGTTGGTGACTTTTTCTTTCTCAAAATGCCCTCACCTTTCTGGTAACAAACAAATCCTGTGTTCCAGTTGCTGAAAAGAATTACTCCCATCTTAAACGAACACATTCAGGATCTAGTGACTCTGCTTTACGCGCCCTTCTTGTAGCCAGTGTACTTCGCTCGAAAATTTTTACCGGATACTTATTGCGGGAAGGGCACGACTGCGACTTGTTGTTCATTACCATGGACACTGCAAAAAGGCCAATGGATACCCTTGTTCTTCTTGGCAAAAAAGTGACACCGTGGCCGACTGTCTATCTTCGTCAATTTTCAGAGATTACGCTGGACGGAATGATCAACACCTACGACAGCATTAAACAAATCGGGAGACCATTGAATAACGGCACCCGACAACCTGCATATGTTACTACGGTATATAAAAATGAATACCTCATCTCATCATGAGGAAAAATAAATCGGATGACGGGAAGTGGCAGGCAGTATCTGCCAAAAGATAACTAGAGTTGCAATACTTCTCGTACTCTGTCGCTGCGGTTCTATTCCGTATTTTTGTTTCGCTGACAAGCAACCCCCATGACCACCTTCAAAACCAACATCATAATCAAGCCTGAATCGGGCCCTTTTGAAACCGCCTGTGGTGTATTCATTGCCGCTTTTATTTTCATTCCTTTTACCCTGGGATTCATCCTCGAAACGAAATGGCTATTTCTAAGTCTTCCTGCTGGAGTAGTGTTGATGTTGTTCTATAACCTTGCTACCAACGGAAAGTTTAATCCCAAGAACTGGATTCAGAAAGATTACTTTATTGAGTTTAATCACACTGGCATACGCATTGGAAGCAATGCACAACAAAAGGAGTACCTATGGAGTGCAATGACAGGCACTGACCTGCGTGTAGAAGGATTTGATGGGGAGTCAAAAGGAAACTCGGAAGACAGTGCGCATGATGGGCAAGGAAATAAAATCATCTTCACTGCGGATGGCACTAAACATGAAATCTATTTCTACCTGAAAAATGCTGCACAGAAAGAAAGCCTTAAGGAATTCCTTTGGGATAAAACATTGGTCGCTGAGATGGATCTTTCTGTCAAGGACCAGGGTACACCGTTAGAGATTGACCTGAAAGGCTTTCAACGAACAAGGCCGGAACAGGAAGCACTTGCTGCTGAAAAAAGAAAAGCACCTATGGGATGCCTGTATGCTTTTCTTACTCCTTTCGTTCTGGTGGGTATCGGAACCCTGGTGTTATTCTTCTATCAGCTATGGATGGTTTATCAGGCCAGCAGCTGGAAGCCTATACCTGCTAATGTTGTTCATTTCGATATCGTCTACAGTTCTTCTGGTGAATCTACTTCATCCAAAGTAGAGATTAGTTATTCCTATTCGGTGGGAAACACTTTATATACCGGAGATCGGTTTTCATTTAATGTTGGATCTACGAATGTAGAAAATAATGGAAAGCTGTCCTCAATATTAGAAAACGCTAAAGTCATTCAGGTGTATGTGGACGAAGATGATCCGGAGGATTCCGTGGTGGTAAGGGGATTGACGAATGGAATTATTTTTATGGGCATTTTTTCATTGATGTGGAATTCGTTACTGGTGATATTTCTTTTGCCTTTGATTGGTAAAAAAATTGAAGCGAAAAAGATCATCGTTTTTGTAGTGGTTGTCTGGGTACTTGGTATAGGTAAGTTTATAACGGGAGTAGGCGATGTAGATACCAGCAAGGGGGTGGTGGTGATTGAAAGCAAGGGCAATGTCGAATAGTTGTTATCCTGGTCTTCCAGTTACTTTAGGAGCAAATCAAGTTCTTTATTAAACAATTTCGGAAAGTCCTCTGGATTCTTGATTAACGATGAAATGCGGTTTGCAAATTTAGCTTTCGTAATTCCATGTTCAAGATCATTGCCTGATGCTGCTAATTCCTTTTTGAAATTCTGTTATATACCTAAAGATAACTAACAGAAGATTTTCATGTCTTCGCAGTGTCTCCCGCCCCGGCAACTCTGTGACAGGATAAATAAATATTTACCGTGCTCCCTTCTCCTTGGGCTGTTTTGATTGGCTTGTGTAGTATGTTTAGTTGTGCAGTTTATATTTTGATAAGGTTAAAGTGCATTAACTAAATGACAGGATACACGCAAGACGTGCAGAAATACAATAAGTATTGAATCAAAATTATCCAACACTCAAAACATCAGGGGTAAGCGCACTTCATAAAATCAATGACAACTTAAAGCGTAACCGCCTTTACGGGCCAACTGAAAATTCTTCGTGGCAGATCAGTCACACGCAATAAAAGGAATTTGTTGTCTCAAAATAGGAATCATTGTTTGATAAAGTCAAACACAAGTCATGTCATTTTCCCTTTAATGAGTGAATTTCAAGCTTTATCCTTTTCATGAAGCTGCTTTAGAATTATGGCACAGATTTTCTATTGCAGTTCAAACATCTAAATAATCAACTGGTTTTAGCCGTGAATATTGAGGATGGAATAAAAGCATTAATTAAAACTTGAGTATGAAAACAATTTTAAACATCGCCTTCTTTGTAGTGGGCGTAGCTGGCTTGGCACTGGGGCAAAATGTAGGAATCAACGCCACGGGCAACGTGCCAGATGCATCTGCCATGCTCGACATTATTTCTACTAATTCGGGGTTACTTGTTCCTCGCATTGCGCTGACAGCAACCAATTCAGCTGGTCCCGTAACTTCACCAGCTACCAGTTTGCTTATATACAATACAGCAACAGCAGGTACAGCTCCAAATAATGTAACACCTGGATTTTACTACTGGAATGGTACAGCCTGGATTTCGATACTAAGTTCTTCCGCACCCTTAACGAACTGGGGCCTTACCGGAAATGCAGGAACGAATGCGACCACTAATTTTATTGGAACCACTGACGATAAAAAAGTTGTAATTAAGTCAAACAACCAATCGTATCTGGAAACTGGCAGCAGGCAAACTTTAGGATTGGTAGAGTCGTATGCGGATTATACAGATGGCGCAGAACAAGTTACTCTGCTGAGATCGGCTTTGCAGTTTGATGCTCCTGCGGCCAACTTCTACAAACCTAAATTTTTTACTGACGTCAACGGAAACTTCAGGATGAAAGGAAGTTCGGCTGGAACTGACATGTTTGAATTCGGTGCAACCGGCACGAACAACAGCGGTGGTCTGGATTTTATTATTGGTGATGATGGTGATGAACCAATTGCATTTAAAAGTTATAATTATCAAGTAGGTACTTCTGAAATCATGCGCCTTCAAAGTGGAAGAATGGCGCTGGGTTCATCCACCTTTGATGGAACTAATCCTGAAAAATTTCTTATCAATTCAGGCACAACCACGTCCGTTAATTCAGTATACGCAAAAGGCGATATCAACAACTACCTTCAGGTTAATATTCAGAATCAATCCGCAGGAGGCAATGCTTCTGCTGACATAGTAGCCACTGCCAACAATGGAAGTGAGACCACTAATTTTGTAGATATGGGAATCAACGGCTCAGCATATAATGGCGGCATCATGGGCGGAGTTAATGATGCGTACTTATATAACGTTGGGCAAAATCTCCTCATTGGTACAGGCACGGCAGCCAAGTCACTCATTTTTGTTACCGGAGGCACAAGTCAGGCAACTAATGAGCGTATGAGAATAGATGGAAATGGAGATGTTGGAATTGGAACAACCTCACCGGCTGCAAAACTAGATGTGAGTGGAGACTACAAACTGGGAACGGCAGGTACAGTATTGAACAATATGATCAAATCCTCCTTTTCACTTAATGATAATACACAGTTTAATGCTACAACCCGAACCGTTACTGTAACAGTAACAGGAGCAACTATCAACGCAACGGTACTTATTAATCCCAGAGCTGCGTTGGCAGCAGGTGTAGCTATTGCATGGACCAGAGTATCGGCAGCCAATACCGTTCAGGTAAGTTTCATCAATTCATCCGGCTCAAATAAAACAATTGGCAACGTCACCTTTGATGTTACGCTGATTCAATAAAGCATCCATGAAACACAGGCAACTAAAAAGTACTTGCTTCTTTACAGCAAGACTATTTCTTACTATCCTTATCGTGTTGAATATTCCTGAAGCGCATGCACAAGGACGTATTATCATCAACGGTGGAAAAATAAATATTGCGAATGGAGCAGTAGTGGTAATTGGAAATGCCAATGCCAATGCGATAACCCGTATGGGTAGCGGGCACATCATCAGTGAAGGAGAGAATAACCAGATCAGATGGAACATCGGCACAACAGCTGGTAGTTTTATTATCCCATGGGGAAGTGGAGGCAGTTCCTATTTCCCTGTTTCCTTTTCCCTTTCAGCAGCAGCAGGCACCGGATATATTTATTTTTCAACCGTTCCCACAGCGGCCCAAAATAGCCTCTCACTTCCTACTGGCATCACTCATTTTAATGGAGCGAATGGTGAAGACATTTCACAGGTTGCTGTAGACCGCTACTGGAAAATTGACCCGCAAGGATATACTTCAAAGCCTACCTTCTCGAACCTTCTATTCACTTATCAGGATACGGAATTTGCAGCTCCTAATAAAACAACTGTTGAAAACAAACTGACGGCAATACGCTGGAACAGCAACACACCAAGCTGGACGGATTATAACACCGGAGCCACAGTAAATACCGCTGCCAATACGGTTACCATCCCATCGATCACCGGTACTAATTTTAATTCATGGTGGTCAGTGGCGTATCCGGGTGGAAGCTATCACTGGATTGCTGCAACAAATTCAACCTGGAACTCAGCAGCGAATTGGTCTTTAACTGCCGGTGGAAATGGTGGAGCAGGAGTTCCTTCATCGGGTGATGCCGTGTACTTTGATAATGTGCGGGATGGCAATTGCGCTATAGATACTAACCTGGATTTTTTTAGCATTCAGGTAGCAGCAGGTTATTCCGGAGCAATTTCGCAGGGATCACAGTCCGTCAGCATCTCACATAACGCTAACTTTACAGATGGATTATTTCAGGGAGGAAATGCAGCAATAACAATTGAGGGAGATCTCACCGTTGCTGGCTCATCCTTCACATCGACCTCGGGCACACTTGATCTTAAAAAGAATTTTGTCCTCACGAATGGATCATTCATTCATAATAACGGAACATTACAATTTTCAGGAACAGGCACGCAGCGCATCACCTCATCTTCAGCTCTTGCATTCAACCATCTCAATGTAATAAATACAACGGGGCTTATAAATGAAAGCAATTCAACCCTTGCCGGTGTACTTAACTTAGCCGCCAATGTTACTTTTGATCCGGATGGCCAATCCAACAACAAGACCTTTACTCTCCTTTCAGCAGGTGACAATCCCACGAAAGATGCGGCTATCGGTATCCTTCCCACCGGAGCAAAAGTAGATGGCAATGTAATTGTACAACGTTACATGGCTATTGAAGGAGCAAGTGGAGGAAGAATATACCGCTATATTTCTTCACCGATCAAATCGGCAGCAGTGTCGGATATACAAAACGAAATTCAGGTTACGGGTCCCTTTACAGGTAGTAGTAAATGTACCGGTTGTGCATCCAATCAATCCATGTTCGCTTATGATGAATCCATAATTACGGATAATACAGGAGACGCTATTAACAACCAAAATGATGGATATATTAACTTTCCCAAAACATCAAATACAGAGATCCTGGCTCCGGGGCGCGGTTACACATTATTTGTCCGTGGAAATATTATTTCTTCAGCACGGTGGGATGTTAAAGGAATTATTAATGCGGGAAATGTAAGTCCTGTATCTTTGCCCGTATCCTATACTTCATCCGGAGTGACGGCCAACGATGGATGGAACCTGGTGGGTAATCCATTTCCATCTACTATCGATTGGAGTGCAGGTGCTGGCTGGACAAAAACTAACCTGAACAACGCTATATATATAAGGGATAACGGCAATACAGTAGGGCAGTATGCCACATGGAATGGTGTGGTTGGTACGAACGGAGGATCACGCTATATAGCAACGGGGCAGGCTTTTTGGGTCAAAGCTTCAGGAGCGGGTGTTCCTTCACTGGTTGTTAATGAAAATGTGAAAGCACCTGGAACACAGACATCATTCTTTCGGGAACAATCACCAACAAAAGTGCTTCGCATTGCACTGAAACAAGGTGCTATCAATGACGAAGCCATCGTTCACTTCCGTGATGATGCCTCTGCGGATTTTGATGCAAATGCAGATGCGCTCAAACTACCTAATACCACATTCAATCTTTCCACGCAGCTTACTGGAAAAGACAAAATGGCCATCAACTCTTTGTCTTCGATACCTTGCAACAACACTATATTAGTTGCCGTAGACAATGTGTCGAACGGAAGCTATACGCTTCAGTTCAGTAGTCTTGAAACTTTTCCCACTTCAACAATCATTGCTTTAACAGATAATTTTACTGGTAAATCAATTAACCTTCAAAGTGGAAATGAATATGCCTTTACAGTTACTTCCGATCCACTTACTTACAGCAGCGCGCGGTTCTCATTGTCTGTTTCATGGCCGGAGGATGCCGCTGATTTCTCGCTGGCAGCTCAACCTGTTTGTGAAGGAAGCACAGCAAATGTGGCTATTAACAATACCCGTAATCATTACTCTTACGCTGCAATGGTAGGAGAAGCCACACTTTCAATTACTTCTGCATCGGCCACGCAAATGCTGATAACTGTTCCACATGAAAATCTTACTGACGGTAAAAACCTGATCACGGTTCGCTCTATTCCTTCCGGATGTGGATTACCGGTGGAGAAAAGTATAGAACTGGAAGTGGAGCAAATTCCATCCGTATCTTCTGTAACCGGAGCATTCACCTGTCGTGAAGGTACGGTTACGCTCAAAGCCAGCGGTGGAAATACGGGAAATATCTATCGGTGGTATGAAACAGAATCGTCATCACCACTTGCTGAATCCCTTGACTCTACGTTTACAACGCCAGTACTTAAGAAGTCTAAGACTTATTTTGTGTCTATAGCAAACCAACTTGGGTGTGAAGGAGAGCGGGTTTCGGTTATAGCAAGCGTAGTGCAATATGCCGATGCGTCTATCGCTGTTGTGAATGACTCACTAAAAATAAATTATGAATCAGGGGTACAATGGTACAAGGATGGTGTTGCACTTCCTGGCGAGCAAGCGGCTGTGATTTATCCTGATGCCTCCGGACTGTTTACGGTATCTGTAAATGTGCAAGGGTGCATCACTTCTACCGACTATGTGTATGCGGGCAGGACCGAAGTAATCACAGGAACAAATGATGAAAAAGAAGTTTCCTTATCGGCTTATCCCAATCCGGTTATTAACGACTTATTCTTGACAACAGCTTCGCAGATAAAAGAAGTACAGGATGCGGGCGTCTATAATCTGCAGGGGCAATTGGTGGGCAAATTTATCTTTGAGCAAACTACGGGCGTGGCGAAAGGTATCTTCAGCATGAAGGGAAGGCCAGCAGGCTTATATATTGTAAGAGTAGTCACTTCCGAATGGATAAAAGAGATAAAAATCATCAAGGAGTAAATACAAGCCGAATGCTTAATTAAAAACACACCTCCAGCTGGATGAACTTTTGCTGATCCGGTTGGAGAAATCCGACAGCGCTAAAATTTACAGTCCTGCACGAAATCAAGATCCCCCTATAGTCATTTTCAATGGCAATCACAGGTCACCGTATTTTAGCTTTTCTTTGTTTAAAAACGCTCTTTCATCGGGCGCATTTATCATAAGAATTGATAAGATTTGTGTACAGGATGTAGGGATTGTTTGCGATTTCGCAAAGCGATGTCCAACTAAAATGTTATTAGATAGGAAAACAGAAAGCACTATTTGTATTACGACACCCAATCCCGCTTAAACTTTCCTTTCCGGTAGCGATGAAGCTGATATCAGTAATTTAAATTTCGATACCTTGCCTTCACGTTTAATCGTTGGTGTTCATGCGGTGGAATAAGAATATCGGAAAGCCCTGCGAGTTGATAAGGTTTATGTTAGTGATGTGTGCCTTCATGGTATCACACCTCATAGACGCGCAAATACGTATCGAAGTAGTAAAACACCCCAAATTTGTTTTGAAAGATTCCAGCCTTTTCATCTCTGGTACTTTCAACAACTGGAGCCCCGGAGAGGAAAATTTCAAACTTACCCGCTCAAGAGATGGTATTTATTATTTCGAGCTGCCGGATACCCTGGATCATTTTGAATACAAATTTACGCAGGGCGGATGGGCTGTTGTAGAAGGTACTGCAGACGGTAAGATAGCACCCAACCGTGTTTACGACAGTACGCTTGAGCTCGACCCGAAACTGGTACGTGTAACGATACAAGGG
>NNBV01001327.1_pt1 | contig 10663 bp, 3 predicted proteins | sample 1173771 | NCBI WGS metagenome assembly NNBV01 (sample SAMN07173938, study PRJNA388173) | plant metagenome | isolation source: symbiotic tissue sample KVS11 | place: Norway: Troms, Kvaloya island
GAATATCACCGTTACAGCTTCTACCTCTCCTATTGCACTTTCACCTTCATCAAAAACGTATGTCGTTCAGCCAGGCGATACACTATGGGATATCTCCAAAAAATTTGAAGGTATCAGTGTCGAAAAAATCAAAACACTTAATAATCTAAAAAGCACTAAGCTTCAGCCTGGACAAAAGCTAATCATCAGCTAATCACCTTATTTTCTTTACGTTAGATTTTAAAACGCCTGTTAGTCGCACATACCGACTTACAGGCGTTTATTGTATCTTCGCCCTTCCTAACTATTTTTTTATGTCGATTAAAATTCGAAAGCAAGATGCCCTCAATTATCATACACAGGGGCAGCCTGGAAAAATTGAAGTTGTACCTACAAAAGTTCTTGATACGCAGATGGATCTGGCGCTGGCGTATTCGCCTGGAGTAGCCGAACCGTGCAAAGAAATTGCTCTTAACAAAGAAGATGTCTATAAGTACACTTCCAAAGGAAATCTGGTGGCTGTTATTTCCAACGGTACTGCTGTATTAGGCCTTGGAAACATCGGGCCGGAAGCATCCAAACCTGTAATGGAAGGTAAAGCTGTTCTCTTTAAAAAATATGCTGGTATCGATAGCTTCGATATTGAGATTGATGAAGAAGATCCGGATGCATTTATTAAAATAGTAAAATCATTGGAGCCCACATTTGGTGGTATCAACCTGGAAGACATCAAAGCGCCGGAATGTTTTAGAATAGAAACAGAGCTGCGCGAGAAGATGAACATCCCCATCATGCACGATGATCAGCATGGTACGGCCATCATATCAAGTGCTGCATTGCTCAATGCACTGGAGTTAGTAGGAAAGAAAATTGAAGAGATTATATTGGTAGTGAATGGTGCAGGTGCCGCTGCTGTATCTTGCTCTAAACTTTACATCGCATTGGGTTTGAAGAAAGAAAACCTGATCATGTGCGATAGCAAAGGAGTGTTGAATAAAGAGCGCACCAACCTGGATGAAATCAAATCACAATTCGTAACGGATCGTAAGCTTTCCACTTTACAGGAAGCACTGAAAGGCTGCGATGTATTCGTTGGACTTTCTGTTGCCAATGCCGTTACTCCGCAAGATGTATTGAACATGGCAAAAGATCCGATTGTGTTTGCGCTGGCAAATCCTGATCCGGAGATTGCATATGATGTGGCCATGGCTACCCGTCCTGATCTGATTATGGCAACAGGCCGTTCCGATCATCCTAACCAGGTGAACAATGTATTAGGGTTCCCATACATATTCCGTGGTGCTCTCGATGTGCGCGCTACTGAAATCAATGAAGAGATGAAGCTGGCCGCCGTAAAGGCATTGGCGGAGTTGACCAAAGAAGCAGTGCCTGACATGGTGAACAAAGCGTATAACATCGAGAAGATTCAGTTCGGAAGAGATTATCTTATTCCCAAGCCACTTGATCCCCGATTGATTACAACCATCTCTCCTGCGGTAGCAAAAGCAGCCATGGATTCAGGAATGGCAAAAAATCCGATCACCGATTGGGGTGCTTATCATCAGCAGCTTCAAAAGAGAATTGGTATCGATCAGCGATTTATGACCAGTATCATTGATCGCGCGAAAGCGGCCCCCAAGCGCGTGGTGTTTGCCGAAGCCAACCATCATAAAATTCTAAAAGCAGCACAAGTGCTATGCGATGAAGGAATAGCAAAGCCCATCTTGCTAGGCAATAAAAAAGAAATTGAACAATTGATCATTGATCATCAGCTGGACTTGAGTGAATGCACCATCATCTATCCACGGGAAGAAAAAGAAATGGTGGAGCGTTACGCAGAAGTGCTATACAAAAAACGTCAGCGAAAAGGCATGACGTACAACGACTGTCTCAAGCTCATGCAAGACCGCAATTACTTTGGTGCGATGATGGTAGAGCTGGGCGATGCGGATGCATTGGTATCCGGTCTTACTAAAGATTATCCAAAAACAATATTGCCTTCACTGCAGATCATTGGTACAGCGCCCGGTGTAAACCGCGTGGCCGGTATGTACATCATCATGAACAAGAAGGGTAATTTCTTCTTTGCAGATTGTACGGTGAATGTTGATCCTAACGTAAATGAACTTGTTGAAATCATTGAGCTCGCTTCACGCGGAGTGAAGTTCTTTGATGTAGATCCGCGCATCGCTGTGCTCTCTTACTCCAACTTCGGTTCGAGCAAAGGTGAAGTTCCTGACAAAGCACGTGAGGCGGCCCGCCTGGCAAAACAGAAAAATCCATCCATGGTTATTGAGGGTGACATTCAGGCCAACATGGCATTGAACCCTGAATTGCAAAGAGAAAACTATCCGTTCAGTGCGCTGGCGCAGGACGGAGCCAATACGTTGATCTTCCCCAATCTCTCATCGGCCAACATCGCCTATAAGTTACTGATGGAAATTGGTGGCGCTGAAACCATCGGGCCGATCCTGCTTGGTATGAGGAAGCCTGTACACATTCTTCAGCTGGGAAGCTCCATTCGTGAAATTGTGAACATGGCAGCTATCGCTGTGGTAGACGCTCAGCTGCACGAACGGAACGAGCATCTCTGAAATTAAATTAATCAATTTGAAAATGAGATGATTTGAAATGCATTTCATTTTCAAATTGATTAATTTTCAAATTTTCAAAGCACCATGATCGCCTACCTGAAGGGGAAACTCACACATAAAGAGCCCACCCATGTACTTATTGAAGTAAACGGAGTGGGATATCATGTCCATATTTCTTTAAATACCTATTCGGAAATCAAAGACCGGGAAGATATCCGGCTTTCCACCTATATGCAGGTGAGGGAAGATGCTCATGTTCTTTTTGGATTTTCATCTGAATCAGAAAAATCAATGTTTCAAAACCTGATCTCTGTAAATGGCGTGGGGCCAAGTACAGCGTTGGTGGTATTGTCCTATCTGCCTACGGCCGAACTAAAATCAGCGATTGTGAGGGAAGATGCCGCAGCATTGCAAGCCGTAAAAGGAATCGGTGGAAAAACGGCACAGCGACTTATCCTGGAGTTAAAAGACAAGATCAAGAAGGAAGGTGTTGACGAAAATGCGTCAGCCACACCGGTATATAATAAAATGAGACAGGAGGCGTTATCAGCGCTGATGACGCTTGGCATCACTAAGTTGGCTGCCGAGAAAAGCATAGACACGATCCTGAAAAAATCAGGAAGTAACAACCCTACTTTGGAAGAACTGGTAAAGCAAGCACTGAAAAACGCCTGAATTACGATTGAGCCTGACCCTACGGAAATTTCAGTTCGCTACCGGACTAGGTATGTTGCTGATAACATGCCTGGCAAATGTATCGCTGTTCGCACAGCAGCGGGATTCAACGCGCACTGACACTACCCGTACCAGAAGAACTTTTAATCCTTACCGCCCTTCTTACCAGCAGCGCGACCGCTATGGAGATCCATTCTCTAACTATAGCACCGTATCTCCGTTTTATCTTAAGAACCCTAAAACAATAAACCAGGGTCTGGAGATGGACACCAGTATGAATTACACCATCTCCGAAAGAATGGGTAATGTGAACTATCGTCCATTAAGCACCATGAGTTTTAATGAGTTTGGTCAACAGCAAAACCGACTCATGATGAAGGGGTACTGGCAGAGTAAAAGCCGTGCGCTGGATGGAGAAAGCGCGGTAAGCAGCCGTAACCTGATTCCTAAGATTTATATCAGCCCGGTGCTTGATCGCATCTTTGGAGGCAGCTATGTAGAACTTATTCCACGCGGGTTTGTCACGCTGGATTTCGGAGCACAATTTCAAAAAATAGAAAACCCCGCCATACCATTGCGCCAGCAGAAAAATGGTGGATTCGAGTTTGACCAGCAAATCAATCTTAACGTCACGGGTAAAGTGGGTGAAAAACTTCAGGTCACCACCAACTTTGACAACAACAATTCTTTTGATTTCCAGAATAACTTCAAGGTGGAGTACACTGGATTCAAAGAAGACATTTTAAAGAAGCTGGAATTAGGAAATGTAAGTCTTCCCTTAAACAACAGTTTGATTACCGGTGCACAGAATCTATTCGGGATTAAAACCCAGATGCAGTTCGGCAAATTATTTGTTACCTCTATAGCTACTACACAGCGCGGTAAACAATCTTCTATTGTTATACAGGGAAACTCAAGCGGCACTACGCAAGGAAGGCCTTTCGAAATTGTTGGATCGAACTATGATGAAAATCGTAACTTCTTCCTGAGTCAGTTCTTCAGAGACAACTTTGAAACCTGGCTGAGCACATTACCCCAGATTACAAGTGGTGTAAACATTACGCGGGTAGAACTCTACCTTGTTAATCGTGCCAACGATACGCAAAGCCAGCGCAACGTAGTTGGGTTTATGGATATGGGAGAAGCTGCTGAGAGAATCTACCGCACCGATCTTATCGATAACAACTCCTACAAAAATGCGCCAACATCAAATGGCAATAATAATTTATTCTCTAAATATCTCAATTCAATTGACCGCAGAGCTGATACTATTTCCGGGGTACTGACCGGCTATAACTTTGTGTCGGGTACTGATTTCGCAAAATTGAATAGTGCACGCAAGCTGGCCGCCACAGAATTTACTTTCCATAAGGAGCTAGGTTACATCACACTGCAGCGCAAGTTGCAAAATGATGAAGCCCTTGCCGTAGCATTTGAATACACCTATAACGGCCGTGTATATAAAGTGGGGGAACTTACGGAAGACTATGCCAACGTGGAGGAGAATAAAGTGGTCTTCCTGAAATTGCTCCGTCCCCCAAAAATAAACATCAAAGACCGGCTGGGAAAAATCATTCCTACCTGGAACCTGATGATGAAAAACATTTACAGTCTTAATGTCAGCGGGCTTACCCGCGATGGGTTCCAGCTTCGTGTTATTTATCGTGACGATCGTACAGGTATTGATAACCCACAGCTACAGGAAGGAGATTATGCGCGAACAAAGCAGCTTATTGAAGTAGTTGGTCTTGACCGTCTCAATCCTTACAATGACCCACAACCCGATGGCAACTTTGACTATGTGGATAAAGTAACCATCATACCAGAAACAGGGTTGATTGTTTTTCCGTACCTGGAACCCTTCAACACGCCATTAAGAAATCTGTTTAAAAATCCCCAGAGTAATCCTTCACAGGTAGACTTTCTCACTAACAAATATGTATACGATACCCTTTATCATACTACCAAAGCTGAAGCTGAATTAGTAGCCACTAAAAACAAATTCTGGCTCACCGGTTCGTTCAGAGCTGGTGCTGGTAAAGAGATCATTATACAAGGCTTCAATATTTCCCAAGGCTCAGTAAAAGTGTATGCAGGCGGCACACCTTTAATGGAAGGCACCGACTATACAGTTGATTATACTTTTGGTAAGGTGACGATTCTCAATGAGGGCATTCTTACTTCGGGGAAAGACATCACTATCAATTACGAGCAACAGGATCCTTTCGCTTTTCAAACACGGTCCTTACTCGGAAGCCGCTTTGATTATAAGCTGAATGATGATGTGAATATAGGAGGAACATTTCTCTACTATAATGAACGCCCGCTCATCACCCGGAATGCGATAGGTAGTGAACCCGCCCGAAACATTCAATATGGTCTTGATGTGAACATGAAGAAAAATTCGCGCCTGCTTACCAAGATGGTGGATGCACTTCCTTTCATTCAAACCAAAGAAACGTCTACCATTAATGTCAATGCAGAGTTTGCTCAGCTATTACCGGGCACATCCAACAAGATTGACGGAGAAGGAACTTCCTTTCTTGATGACTTCGAGAACAGTGCTACGCCTTATAGCCTCATGACTCCATTAAACTGGAAATTGGCTGCTGTGCCCACTAATGATTTGCGTTTTGATCTGGCCAATGGTGCTAATGATAACCTGATGGCAGGATATAAAAGGGCAAAACTGGCCTGGTATCAGGTGGATAATATTTTTTATCGTGAGAACAGTCAATACAAACCAAAAGACATCAATCTTAAAAATCATTATGTGCGCCAGGTTTATCCCAGAGAGATCGCACCCAACTTTGATCCCTTTGTAGGAAATTTCTTTGAGCCCATTTTTGATCTTGCCTATTATCCTTCGGAGCGTGGGCAATATAATTTTAATCCGAACCTGAATAATGATGGTACCTTAAAAGATGCCACCAGTAACTGGGCAGGTATTACTTCTGCTATACGCAGTGAAGTAGATTTTGATAAGGCCAATATCGAGTATGTCGAATTCTGGTTGATGGATCCTTTCATCAGCGGACCGAATGGAACCGTAGATGACGGCAGGACAAATAAAAACAATGAAACGGGCGGAAAGCTGGTGTTTCAATTGGGAAGCATTTCTGAAGATGTGATGCGTGATGGTAAACATGCTTTCGAAAATGGATTACCCGTAGATGGAAGCACAGGAAGTGAAGTGATCTCCAACGTGTGGGGTAATGTAACTACACAGCAATTTCTGAATTCTGCGTTCTCTAATTCCAATAGCGCAAGACCTAACCAGGACGTAGGTCTGGATGGAGTAAGCAGTGCAAACGAACCGGAAAAGTTTAAAGATTTTGTCACCGCAGTACCCAGCCAGGCAAGAGAAGTTGTATTGGCCGATCCTGCTGCCGATGATTTCAAGTATTTCCTTGGAGACGATCTGGATAGCCGAAATGCACAAATACTGGAACGTTATAAAAATTATAACGGCACAGAGAATAACTCCCCGATACTGAGCAGCAGCGATCCGTACACCAAATCAGGAACCAATCTTCCCGACAATGAAGATCTCAACCTGGACAACACCCTGAGCGATCTGGAAGAATATTACTCCTACAACATTGAATTAAAAAAAGGACAGCTTGATGTAGGCAAAAAATACATTGTTGATAAAATTGTTCCCGACATTGAAGGTCTTAACAATGAAGTAACCTGGTACCTCTTCCGTATTCCCGTAAGGCAGTTCGATGAAAAGAAAGGAGAGATTAATGATTTCAAATCCATTCGCTATGTGCGCATGTTCATGCATGGATTTTCAGAACCGGTGGTTCTGCGTATGGCGAAGTTCCGCGCCATCGGGAATAAATGGAGACGCTATACAGGTAATCTTGAAGGTGATAAATTCGGAGAAGTACTGGAACCGAACCTTGACAACTTCACTGTTTCAACTGTAAACGTTGAAGAGAATTCAAAAGGAAGTCCGCTGAAGCCGGGTTATGTTCCTCCTATTGCCCGTGATCGTGATGTAACCTCCACCGTGCAGCGCAGGCTCAATGAACAGTCCGTGCAGTTATGTGCTACCGACCTGCAGGACGGTGATGCACGAGCGATCTATAAAAATGTAAGCAGCGATTTATTCAACTATGGTCGCATCAAAATGTTTCTTTCTGCTTATAGCCAGCAATTGAATCAACAACTAAATGATAACCAGCTCACGGCTTTTTTACGCCTTGGTTCCGACTTTGATGAAAACTATTACGAAATAGAACTCCCTTTAAAAATAACTCCCGGCAACATAGAGAATAATACAGATGCAGTATGGCCGGAGCAAAATCAGATTGACCTTGATCTGAATGAACTTTATGCACTGAAAGCGCAGCGCGACCGCGAAAGTTTTTCTCTGCTGCAACTCTATCCGCAAAGTGGACCAAAGCCTATTGACAAACATGGTATCCGGATTCTTGGACGACCTGATTTGAGCTCAGTGAAACTGATGATGATTGGTGTGCGCAATCCACGCAGTGCAGATGGTAAACCGGTAAGTGTTTGTATCTGGGCAGATGAACTTCGTCTTACGGATTTTGATCGTTCGGCAGGATGGGCTGCCAACGCAGTGGTAAGCGCCAAGCTGGCTGACTTAGGAACGGTGACCGGCTCGTTTCGTCACATCGGGTTTGGATATGGAGGTGTACAATCTAAAATTTCGGAACGTGCCCGTGGAGAAACAAATGCCTATGACATTTCGGCCAACCTTAATATTGACAAGTTATTACCAAAGGCACTTGGTTTAAAAATTCCCATGTTTGCCAGTTATGAAAACACAACCATAGATCCCAAGTATGACCCGGCCAATCCGGACACCCGGCTGGATGCGGCATTAAAATCATTTAATAGCGATGATGAACGACAGGCGTACCTGAAGCTGATACAAGACCGAACGGAAAGGCGAAGTCTCAACTTTACCAACGTGCGAAGGGTAAAAACAAATCCTAAAGCGGTTTCGAATATTTATGACATTGAGAATTTTGCTTTCAGCTACGCTTATAGCGAATCGAAGCAAACCAACTTCAATCTGATTGATAACACAAAACGAAATATAAAAGGATCAGCAGCCTGGCAATACAGTCCTAAATTCAAAGGCTTCGAGCCGTTCAAGGATATCAAATTTTTATCCTCTCCTTTTTTACAACTGATCAAAGATTTTAATTTCAATCCATTACCCACCAACGTCTCCGTGCGGGGAGAACTGGACCGGTCTTTCAGCAAACTGATTTATCGCAACGATGTGAAAGATCAGGCCGGTTCGCTTCCTAACTATTCCAAGTACTTTGTTTTCAATCGGTACTACAATGCAAGATGGAATCTTTCCAAAGCACTGACCTTAGATTACGCAGCAACAGTTAATGCCATTATCGATGAACCCGATGGGGATATCGATACGGATGAGAAGAAAGCAGTCATTAAGGAAAATCTCAAGAAGCTGGGCCGGATGAAAAATTTCACTCAAAACATTACGGCAAACTATACAGTACCGCTGGATAAATTCCCGGTCACGAACTGGCTAGGAGCTGATTACCGATACAACGTTGGCTATTCATGGAGAGCGGGTCCGCTCGAAACAGTGGATAGTTTGAAGATGGGAAACATCATTCAAAACACGCAAGACCAGGCCCTCAACGGAAAAGTTGATTTTGTAAAACTGTATAACAAAGTTGGCTTCCTCAAAGACATCAATACACCGAAGCGAAAACCTACTGCACTTGAAAAAGCAAAACAAAAACCATCCGTTGCCGACACATTAAAGAAGCCATTTGAGCCAAGCGGAGCATTAAGAGCACTGATGCGATTAGTGATGTCACTGAGAAGCGTACAGGGAACCTATGCGCTTACCCAGGGAACAATATTGCCCGGCTTTACAGAGACACCGTATTTGTTAGGTATGAACAAAGGAAAGAATGCTCCGGGGTGGGGATTTGTATTTGGCAGCCAGGATCCAAACATCCGTTACAAGATGGCAGATAAAGAATTTATAACCACCAACGCGAAGCTAACCACACCTTTCAGCCAGGTGCAAACAAAAGATATCAGCATTCGCGCAAGCATAGAACCGTCCAATGATTTTAAAATTCAACTTGATCTTAAAAAATCATCTACATCTTCTTACCAGGAAATTTACAGGCGTGACTCCATTGCCAGCGTAGATCCGACAAGACCTTTCTCTGACTATTATAATTCACTGAGTGAAAGCCGCACCGGTTCGTATAAAATCTCCATCATAAGTATTAGAACGGCCTTCAAGAATAACAACAGCACATCGTCAACTGTGTTCCAGCAGTTTTCCAATAACATCGGCATTATCGGAGACCGGTTTGCTCTTCTTCCGCAAAAAGGATATGGAGAACGATCTCAGGATCTGCTTATCCCCGCTTTCATAGCCGCCTATACAGGTAAGTCGGCAGAAACGGTCGGGCTCACTCCTTTTCCAAACATCCCTATTCCCAACTGGCGTGTGGACTATAATGGATTAAATAAGCTAGACTTCTTCAAAGATATATTCACATCGATTACACTTAGTCACGCCTATACGTCTTCCTATCAGGTAATGAATTATTCCAACTCACTGGAGTATGAAAATGTGGGCATCAATATGCCGGTAGAGAGCTATAACAAAAACATTTTCGCATCAAAGCTGAATGAATCGAACGAGCTGATTCCTATTTATGTAATCAGCCAGGTAATGATATCGGAACAATTTGCTCCATTGATTGGCCTCAATTTCCGAACCAAGAAGAAACTCAATTTACGTTTCGATTATAAAACCAAAAGAGATTTAGCCTTGAATATGTCTAACGCGCAAGTCACCGAGCTCAATACCCGCGACTGGTCAGTGGAGATCGGCTACACTAAAAACAACATGAAGCTTCCGTTCAAAGATCAGGGGCGCGTGATCACATTAAAAAATGATGTCACCTTCCGGTTGAACATGAGTATCTCCGACAACCGAACCATTCAACGTAAGATTGAAGAAGAAAGCACCATCACCAACGGTAATATCAATATTCAGCTCCGGCCGAATATTCAATATGTGGTCAATCAGAAACTGAACATCCAGCTGTATATGGATCGGAACGTAAACGAGCCGCTGGTATCTAATTCATTCCGCAGAACCACCACCAAAGTGGGAACAAAAATTGTTTTTAATCTGGCACAGTAGTCAGTTGTTGGGTATTAGGTATTAGTTTAATGAATTTTTCCCCTTTAGCTYATTACTCAATCTATCGCCTGCCTGGCGCAAAAATCAGATCAGCAGGAGTCGACACATAAYTAGTTGGAACAASGGACTATTWACACTTTCTCTTTCCACCAGGTCGTATCTGTAAAACAAATACATCTTATAGTTTTGCAGGGTGAGCACTGAAGAATACCTGAACAGC
>NNBV01001235.1_pt1 | contig 10629 bp, 10 predicted proteins | sample 1173771 | NCBI WGS metagenome assembly NNBV01 (sample SAMN07173938, study PRJNA388173) | plant metagenome | isolation source: symbiotic tissue sample KVS11 | place: Norway: Troms, Kvaloya island
ATTTAAAATTACCTCAAGCCCAAAGGCTCTATTAATCCAATCAATCAAAAAATTAACTCAAAAGCGTTTATGTGGGAATTTTGTAACGAAAATGGGGAATTATAAAAGTAAGTCAAAAAACTGATTAATAGTTGATTGCGTCGATAAAATTGCATTTGGAGGTAGCGGATTTTGTACGAATTATGGAACTTTGAAAAAATAAAGCAATCAGACAGTAAAATGTCAAATTATTAACTAAAAATTGAGATTATGGTAGTTCATGAGTTTACAGTCCCGGTTTTTAGTGTACAGTTTCTACTGCAACTGAAAATCGAGTGTTTTATTCAGACAGTAACTGCGACTGAGACTAAAAACTGAGACTAAAAACTGAGACTGCGACTGAATTTTCGCGTAATAGATGCAATAGGAAGCCCGATACAAACGATCAGAATTAATACCGACAATATTAAAGGGAAATCGAAGTGTTTTTCAGGCAAGAGAGGAAATGCAATTGGAAGAACAATAAGATTCATTATGATCCAGACAAAAATGCCGTATACAACTCCGGAAAGAATAAGATTCTTTTTAAGAAACGGAAAATACGGATAAATCATAAAATAAAACCAGGCAAAAATAAAGGCAATCAGATAATGAAGTCCAAGTCCGTACCACGCCATTTGTGGTCCTCCGGTATAAGCCTCTTTTTTGAAAATACCACTTGCAATAGATTGAAGGATTTTTACTGCGGTAGTTTTTTCGAGTATAACAGCATAAATAATAACTGCAGCCAGAATATCAAGTGTTCCGGCGATTAATCCTGATAAAAAAATAGTTCCTGATTTTGATTTCATGTAGATAAAGATTGTTTTATATATTATAGTGTTGTTATATAATGTGAAATTTTTTGAAGTTGATGAGTGTGTCTCTGAGAGTGAACGAGAGCAAAATTAATCCATTCATAGATCGTAAAATTTTCGAAACCAGGAACCTGAAAATCTAGACAGGTGAGTGTGAGATCATAATTTTCGGATGCCTTTAATAAATTAGATTCTATTTTAAGCAAAGCTAAAGTAAGCGAATTTTTATTGTAGTTTTTCATTTCCGGTTTTAGGAAATCCGGCGCATCCATTTTGGTATTGAAATTCAAAAATAGGGATTCGAGTTCTTTTACATGTTCATCATATTTTCTAATGGTAGCTTTGGTTTTTCCTCCAAATAATTCAGGATAACCAGAATTGCCCAAAATGATATGTTGCACGACTTGTCCCGGTGTCCAGCTTCCATGAAACGGAACAGTATTGATTTCTTCTTCAGAAAATGATGAAAGGGTGTCGTTTAATTTTTTGAAGGTTTCAACAATGTTTTTTTGAAGTACTGTTTTCATTTTGTTGATATTTTAAAATTTAACTTACTGCTTGATAGAGGTAATCCACCATATATTTCCAAAAGGATCCGTGACACCACAAGTTCTGCCATAGTCCTGATCACTTAGTTCCATTAAACTTGTTGCGCCATTCTCCAGTGCTTTTTTATACGTTTCGTCAGCATTAGGTACATAAACAAATAAATTAGCATTTTGTTGAGGCCAGTCTTTAATTTCATCGGTAACCATAATGGTGCTGTCGTTTAAGATAATTTCAGCATGCTGTACAGTTCCGTCATTGCGTAAAACCTGTTCATTAGAATCTTTTGCATCGAAAACTTTTTTTGTGAAGTCAATAAACTGAGCAGCACCTTTTAAAATTAAATAAGGCATTATAGTCTGATGTCCTGAGGGTAAATTCATGTTTTTCGGTTTTTATAATTAGTACTATAAATTTACATTTTTAAATTTAATAATTTAATAATCAGATAATTATGTGTATTTTTTTACGCGAGAACTTCACAATAAAAACCATTCGCTTTAAGAATTGCAATAATTTTTCTGCTTGAAATTGATAAACTATGAATGCGTAAAATTTTATCACAATCTTCCAAATCAAAATTAATGGCGCTGTTCGGAAAATGTTCCAAAAGTTTCTCAACAATCATTTGTGATTGTTCGAATTCCTGAACATTGGTTTTAAAAACTTCGATCATCGTTTTTTAAAGTTTATAAAGCGATGTTTTTATAGCGCTCAATTTTATGGTAATAATGATATGAAATCGCCAGGATTACTAAAAATATCAACGGGAAAAAGGATTGAAAACCAACTCCGTCAACTGCAAAATGACTTATAGAGGCAAATATAAAATCGAAACCAAATCCGGCATAAGCCCATTCTTTTACATTCTTAGGAACTTGCGGAATCACCAATGCCAAAACTCCTAAAATTTTAAAAACCACCAAAGCATTCCCGAAATATTCAGGATAGCCTAAATGTCTGATGCCTTCTTTTGCCATTTCACTCTGAGATGTTAGTGCCGGCATAACACCTTCGAATAAGAAAATAATAATCGTAGTAATCCAAAAAATAATTTTAGCTTTTTTCATAGGTTTGTTTTTTAAATGGTTATTAGTTAATGTATTACAAACTTACAAATGTTATTTTTGGTGCGAATAGTTATTTACGACTATTTTGAGGTCATTTAGGACAAAGTGGGGATTTTAGATTTTTTTTTGAGAATGTAGAATAAAGAGAATAGAATAAAGAGGATAGAATATCGATTTTTTTTGATAGAGTTTTTCCATACAGTTTGTCCTCCTGAGGAACGAAGGATCACACTAGAAGCTCGACAAAGAGACTCCACAAAGAGAGTAGACAAAGATTACGGAATTACTTTACGGAGTTTCGTGTGTGATCCTTCGTTCCTCAGGAGGACATAAATTGAGCATAAAAAATACCCGTGTAAATCCGCGTTTTTGCGAAGCAAATCCGTCTCATCCGTGTGCCATTACTCCGCCTTCAAAATATAATTTTTAATCACAAACAAATCCTCAAAACCTAAGCGCGTGTAAATATCTTTTCCCATTGCAGAGGCTTGCAGTAAAGCATAATCAGCTTTTAAATCTATAGAAAGATTAAGGGCAAATTTCATGATTTCCTCGGCAAAACCTTTTCTTCGCATTTCAGGGATCACGCCAACGCCATGAATGCCAATAGTGTTTCCGGTTTGAAAAAGCATAAAAGTGCCGATAGGTTGATCTTCATTAGAAACCAAATAAAAATGAACATTTGTATAATGCTGAATCAGGATTTCTTTGCTGATTACATAACCAAAAGCATTAGGATATAATTCTGACCAGATTTTGGCATCTTGTTCATTATCAATTTTCTTAAAGCTAAGATCATGTTCTAGTGTGAATTTTTCGTTTAGTTTTAATGCCATTGCGACTTGTTCGGTTTTTAGTTCAAAACCATAAGCTTCCAAAATTTCATAAGATTTGGTCCCGAAAATATCCCAATACGGTAAAACCAAACCCAAATTGGATTTCATGGTTTTGATAATATCCGGTAAGTCTCTTTTAGCAATGTCTTTGCTTAACCATAATTTATTGGGCCAACCCGAATTTTCGATTTTGCAGTATTCGAAAGTATCGTTTTTATGATAGGAGAGGAAAGGAGTTCCGACAGTTTTCCAGAAATCGGTAAGGTTATTAATATTGTCCTGGATGAGGTTTGTATTTTTCATTTTAATGCAATTGAGAGACAAAGATAACTCTAGGTTTTATGAGAAACCTTTACATATGTTGATTTACAAATCTTTTTCGAGTGTTTTCCTGATTCGGCTTAATTGTGTGGGTGTGATTCCTAAATGCGATGCAATATGAAGCAATGCGATTCGCTCAGCAATATCAGGATGTTTGGCTAAGAGATCGAGATATCTTTCGGTTGCATTTTCCATCACTATAGAGATTTCTCTTTGTTCTTTTTCGATAACCCAATTTTTTTCGAGATAAGCAATATAGAAGTTTTTTAAATCATCATTTTGAAAAATCAGTTCTCTGTATTTTTTATAATTGATGTTGATTACAATAGAATCTTCCAGTGCTTCAATAGAAAAGTCAGAAGGAATTTGCTGTATTAATGAAGCTGTAGATCCTGCAAGATCTCCTTCGAGAAAGATGTTTTTGTTGTAGATATTTCCCTCCGCATCGGTTATAAATGCTCGTAAAGCACCTTTAGCAACAAAGTAAATTTCTTTTGCAATTTGACCGTTTCTTAAAAGTAATTCTCCTTTTTTTATTGAATTTATCTCAATGTTATTTTCGATTAATTGCCAGGATTCCTCAGAAATAGGAGAGTAGTTATTGAATTTTACTTTGAGATCGTTGATGTATTTTGCTGGATTGATTGACATTATGCTGAAGTGTTTTAAGCTTATCAAAAGTAAAGAAATAAAGTGTAATAATATTACGGTAAATGGCACACGGATGACACGGATTCGCTAAAGCGAAAACGCGGATTTGTACGGATTTTTTATTCTCATTTGTCATCCTGACGCAGGAAGGATCACACAAGAAGCTTGACAAAGATTAGCGATTTACTTTGCGGTCGATCTGCCGAAGGTTTGTTATCGCTCAGGATAACAAGATTACAAATAAAAAATCCGCGTATATCCGCGTTTTTGCAAAGCAAATCCGTGTCATCCGTGTGCCATGACAACAATAAAAAAACGCCATGAAACTAAAAGTCTCACAGCGTTTTCATCTCAAAAAATAAATAATTAACGGGTAATGGGTATTATCTCCAACCTCCGCCCAATGCGCGATATAACTCGGTATTAGCAGAAAGTTGTTGTCTTTTTATGTCAGCTAATTCTAACTCACTTTGTAGTAAATTTGATTGCGCTGAAAGCACTTCAAGATATTCAGCCATACCATTTTTGAATAACAAATTGGCATTTTTAATGGCTTGTTGTAATGTTTTTACTCTTTCTTTTAGAAAAGATTCTTGCTGTTGCAATTTCTCTACTTTTACCAAAGCATCAGATACTTCGCTAACCGCTACAAGAACCGATTGTCTAAAGCTTAAAACTGCTTTTTCTCTTTCGGCAACGGCAATATTATATTGCGTTCTTACTTTTTTATTGTTTAGTAAAGGTTGTGTTAATCCTCCGGCAACGGTTCCGAACAATGAAGCCGGAATGTTGAACCAATTACTGGTTTCGAATGAATTTACGCCGCCCTGAGCAGTAATTTTAAGTGACGGATACAAGTCGGCTTTTGTGATTCCTACGTTTGCATTGGCAACTTTAAGTGCTAATTCGGCACTTTTTACATCCGGTCTGCGGCTTACTAATGAAGACGGAATTCCGATTGCATTATTGTTTTTCACTTCAAGAACACTTAAACGAGTGGTTCTGGTTTTAGAATTTGGGAATGATCCTGTTAGAACACTTAAAGCATTTTCCTGAATGGCAATGTTTTGTTCTAATTGCGGAATCAATTGTGCCGAAACTAATTTTTGTGCTTCAGATTGTTGAATCGCTAATGTAGTTACCTGCCCGGCATCGTATTTTAATTTAATGATATTGGTTGTACTATCATTCAATTTATAATTCTGTTTCGCGATTTCTAATTGTGCGTCTAACATCAAAAGGTTGTAATATCCTTTAGAAACATTGGCTACGATAGTCGTTTGCAATGCTTTTTTTACTTCTTCTGACTGAAGATATCCGGCATAAGCACCTTTTTTCTGATTACGGATTTTACCCCAAATATCAGCTTCCCATGAAAGTGTTGCTCCGGCAGAATAATCATCAATATGGTTTTGGCCTAAAGCCTGACCTAAATTTTTTCCTGTAAAACTATTATCAGAAGGGTTGCTTGTACTTGCACTTACATTAAGATTTACCTGAGGAACATTTCCCCATTTAGATTGTGTGAATCTGTATTGTGCAATTTCGATATTTTTAGTAGCAATCTGTAAGTCATTATTTCTGGCTACAGCGCTATCGATGAGCTCAATAATATCTTTTTCTGTAAAGAAATTTTTCCACTCCACGTCAGCAATACTTGTAGTATCTTTTGAAACCGATGCATTCCTGAAATTTTCAGGAAATGCATCTTTTGGAGTTTCAATATCCTTCGAAACTTTACAGGATATTATAGTCGTGATCAAAATGGCGATCATCACGATTTTGGTTATATAATTTTTCATTTTATATGTTGTCATTAAATTTCTGTACAAGTATCTTTTCTACTATCAAGATCTCTTGAGATTTTATAGGATATGTATCCAATGCCAATTATGATGGCTACGAGGATTATCGTTATATAGTTTTCCATTTTTATTTTTCTTCGTTATGAATTACGGCTACTGGTTTTCCAGAAACCTTTTCTTGTAAATATTGGAAGATGATGAATAAAACCGGGATGATAAACAACCCTAATATTACTCCTGATATCATACCTCCGGCGGCACCAATACTAATTGAGTGGTTACCTTGTGCTGACGGTCCTGTGGCGCTCATCATCGGGATTAATCCCACAATAAAGGCTAGTGACGTCATGATAATTGGACGCAAACGTAGTTTGGCTGCATCGATTGCTGCTTTGACTAATGCCTGACCTGATTTTCTTTTCTGGACGGCGAATTCTATAATCAAAATCGCATTTTTGGCGAGCAGTCCAATAAGCATTACCAGTGCGACCTGAACGTAAATGTTATTTTCAATTCCTGTTAATCCAATAGCTACGAATACTCCAAATATACCTGCAGGGATAGATAAGATTACGGCCAATGGCAAGATGTAACTTTCGTACTGTGCAGCAAGTAAGAAATAGATGAATATCAAACACAGTAAGAAAATTGTTGCCGACTGACCTCCTGACGAAATCTCTTCACGAGTTTGTCCTGAAAATTCAAAACCATAACCCGCAGGTAATTGTTGTGCTGCAACTTCTTGTATTGCTTTAATGGCATCTCCGGAACTAAATCCTGGTTTCGGGATTGCATTGATCGAAATCGAATTAAACAAGTTGTATCTTGAAGCGGTTTCTGAACCATAAATACGAGTTAGTTTTACTAAAGTATTTATTGGCACCATTTCTCCAGTTTTGTTTTTCACGAAAACTCGGTCAATAGATGACGGATCAGCTCTGTCAGTAATATCAGCCTGAACTACAACTCGGTAATATTTACCAAATCGGTTAAAGTCAGAAGCTTGCGCGCTACCAAAATAGGTTTGCATGGTTTGTAAAATGTCTTTTACATTCACACCCAATTGGTTTGCTTTTTCGTCGTTGATATCCAATTGCAATTGAGGATAATCGGCTTTGAAAGAGGTAAAGGCTACGGCAATTTCCGGACGTTTCATCAATTCACCGATGAAGTTTTGAGAAATTCCACTAAACTTATCCAGTTTTCCTCCGGTTTTATCCTGAAGTACTAAGTCTAAAGCTTCAACGTTACTAAATCCGGGAACAGTTGGGAAACTAAATACGAAGAAACTTCCGCCGGAAATAGCTCCAAGTTTACCTCGAACCTGATTCATGATTTCGTCGATATTCTTGATATCTCCACGGTCTTCGTTTGGTTTAAGCAATACAAAAACAACTGCTGAAGACGGACTTGTAGAATTCGTCAATAAGTTGAAACCTGAAATAGCGGTAACGTCTCTTGAGGCATCCAGTTTGCTCAGAATATTTTCTGCTTCGGTCATTACTTTTTGAGTTCCGTCAAGAGATGTTCCTGAAGGTGTGTTTACTGCAATCGCAATAAATCCTTGATCTTCTGTCGGGATAAATCCTGCAGGAGTTGTTTTTACCATAATTACAGTAGCTACCGTAATTAAAGCCAAACCACCTAAACTCAACCATTTTCTACGAATTAAAAATTTCAAACCTCCAACATAACGGTTCGTTAATGAATCAAAACTTTTATTGAATCCGTTAAAGAATTTTTGTTTAAATCCTTGTTTCTCATAAGGACCATCTCCATGAGCCGCATGATTGTCTTTTAAGAATAATGCAGCAAGTGCAGGACTTAAAGTTAAAGCGTTTACCGCCGAAATTACAATTGCAATTGCCATTGTAAAGGCAAACTGACGATAGAAAACTCCTGTTGAGCCTTCCATAAAACCAACCGGCAGGAATACAGCAGCCATTACCAGCGTAATCGAGATAATAGCACCCGTTATTTCGTGCATTGCTTCATGAGTTGCTACTTTTGGAGACAAATGTTTGTGCTCCATTTTAGCATGCACGGCTTCGACGACGACAATCGCATCATCTACCACAATACCAATCGCCAGAATTAAAGCGAAAAGTGTTAGAAGATTGATCGAGAATCCGAATAACTGCATGAAGAAGAACGTTCCTAAAATTGCTACAGGTACAGCAATAGCCGGGATTAATGTTGATCTAAAATCCTGAAGGAATATAAATACTACGATGAATACCAATATAAACGCTTCAAGTAGAGTATGTTGAACTTGCTCAATAGATTGATCTAAGGCAACTTTTGTACTATAGAAAATGTTATGTTTTATTCCTGTTGGGAAATCTTTTGAGGCTTTCACCATCAATTTGTTGATCGCAACCTGAATATCATTAGAGTTAGAACCTGCCAATTGGATAATACCAATTACAACTCCTTTTTTACCATTTAAACGGGTTAAACTGTTATAAGAATAAGCACCAAGCTCAACTCTGGCTACATCTTTGAGGCGAAGTACTGAACCATCAGCATTAGAACGTATAGCAATATTTTCATATTCTTCAGGTTTGGTTAATTTTCCTTTGTATTTAATAACGTATTCAAAAACTTCTTTACTTCTTTCTCCAAATTTACCCGGAGCAGCTTCCAAACTTTTATCCTGGATCGCGCCCATGATTTCGTTTGGAGTTACTTTATAAGTCGACATTTGTGTTGGATTCAGCCAAACACGCATAGAGTAATCTTTTACACCTCCAAAAATACTGGCAGAACCAACTCCCGGAATACGTTTGATCTCCGGAATAATATTAATTTGTGCATAATTGGCAACAAACGTTTGATCGTATTTTGACTCATCATCAGTATACATACCAATGGCCATGATAAAACTATTTTGTTGTTTTGCAGTAGTTACACCTTGCTGAACAACCTCTGCAGGTAACTGGCTAGTTGCCTGAGCAACCCTGTTTTGCACGTTTACCGCCGCCTGATCTGCATTTGTTCCTAATTTAAAGAAAACCGTAATAGCAAGAGATCCGTCATTACTGGCTGTAGAACTCATGTAAGTCATGTTCTCAACACCATTTATAGACTCTTCAAGAGATGGTGCCACAGAACGTAAAACCGTTTCTGCATTCGCTCCCGGATAAACCGCAGTTACCAAAACCGATGGCGGCGCAATATCAGGAAACTGTTGTAAGGGCAACTTCGTAAGACCAAGTATACCTAATATCACCAATAAGATGGAAATAACGGTTGCCAGTACAGGTCTTTGTATAAATATTTTGAACATTTTCGTAAAAATTATTTTTTATTAATTATTTGGGCAACTTTTGCAGGCGATGATTTCTCAGGCTGAATTACTTGTCCGTCCTGTAGTTTATCAATACCGCTTAAAACAATTTGKTCACCGGATTTTACACCATCTTTAATTAAGTAGTTTGTTCCGCTTTTACCAGAAACCGTGATAGGCATTTTGGTTACTTTGTTTTCTTTGTTTACAGTGAAAACAAAAACTTTATCCTGCATTTCTACAGTAGCCGATTGTGGAACCAAAACAGCATCATCATGTTGAAGACCTAAACGAATTTTTCCTGTGTTTCCTGAACGTAAAGTCCCGCCAGCATTAGGGAAAGTCGCTCTTAAAGTAATTGCTCCGGTAGTTTTATCAAACTGACCGTCTACCATATCAATTTTTCCGGTTTGAGGATAAGCGTTGTTATCTGCTAAAACCAAAGTAACAGGAGGTAATTTTTTTAGTTTATCGCCTAAACTGTTTCCAGCGTATTGCGCTTTAAAGTTGATGAAATCAGTTTCACCTAAAGAGAAATAAGCAAACACTTCGTGAACATCAGACAAGTTTGTTAAAGGTTCAACATCAGATGCCGAAACTAAACTTCCTTGTTTTTTTGGTAATCTTCCAATGTAACCACTTACCGGGGCTGTAACATTGGTATATCCTAAATTAATTTTGGCAGAACCTACCATTGCTCTTGCTTGTTCGATATTGGCAGCAGCAATTTTTTGAGAAGCTTTAGCCGTTTTTAACTGATAATCAGAAACTACTTTGTTTTGTACAAGAGGAGTTAATTTATCAACTTCTAACTGAGCGTTGATTAAAGCAGCTTCGTAAGCGTGAAGACTTGCCAAAGCATTGTTTAATTGCTCACGGAACGGACGTTCGTTTATTTTAAATAAAGTCTGACCTTTAGTTACATAAGCACCTTCGTCGACATATACTCTTTCAAGGTTTCCGCTAACTTGTGGACGTATTTCAACATCAACTGTTCCTTGTATCGAAGCAGGATATTCAGCATCTGTAGTAGTGTTTTCGCTTGTAATGGCTAAAACGGGTAATAATGGTGGAGCAGGAGCTGCCGGAGCCTGCGACTTATCTGCACAACTGCTTAGCACTAGCGCCAGAATAAAACTGGTTATAATTACATTTTTCATTTTCGTATTGGTTTTAATTTGTTGGACATTCTTACTATTTAATTTTTGTGGTATTCGGATATTCTGGGCATTCATATTTAATTATATTAAATTATCTAACGTTGTTAAGTAAAAT
>NNBV01003752.1_pt1 | contig 10627 bp, 10 predicted proteins | sample 1173771 | NCBI WGS metagenome assembly NNBV01 (sample SAMN07173938, study PRJNA388173) | plant metagenome | isolation source: symbiotic tissue sample KVS11 | place: Norway: Troms, Kvaloya island
AATTGAATTATAAACGAATGAATAATGAACTGATGGACTCATGATCGTGAATCTTGCGGATGGCTTTCGCAAACAGGTCAGACACGGAGAGTACTTTTATTTTTTTGCTGGTGAGGTTCTTCAATGGAATGGTATCCGTCACCGCGATTTCATCTAACACTGAGTTTTCAATGTTCTCATATGCTTTACCAGATAATACAGGGTGAGTACACACTGCTCTTACCGAGTTCGCGCCCTTTTCTTTCAGCAATGATGCTGCTTTGCAAATAGTACCCGCTGTATCCACCAGGTCATCCACCAACACGACATCTTTACCTTCTACTTCGCCAATCAAGCGCATCGATTCGATTTTGTTGGCTTCTTTGCGGTACTTATCGCATACGGCCAATTCTGAATCAAAAAACTTAGCAAAGCTTCGTGCTCTTTTTATTCCGCCTACATCGGGCGATGCAAACATGATATTGGGAAGGTTCAATGACTTGAGGTAAGGAACGAATATGTAGTTACCATCAAGGTGATCCATCGGTATGTCAAAGAATCCCTGGATCTGATCGGCATGAAGATCGCAGGTCATAATACGACTGGCTCCTGCGGCTGAGATCAGGTTAGCGATTAATTTCGCTGCGATAGCTACCCGTGGTTTATCTTTTCTGTCCTGGCGCGCGTATCCGAAATAGGGAATAATGACATTTACATTCGCAGCACTAGCTCTTCGGGCTGCATCAATCATGAGCATGAGCTCTAATAAATTTTCTGCAGGTGCGAAGGTAGATTGAATAAGGAATACATCGTGGCCACGAACGGATTCAGTAAGAAAAGGAGACATTTCTCCATCACTGAACTGCTGATACTGAACTGTTCCCAATGGCTCGCCATACGCATGAGCGATTTTCTCAGCCAGATAGGAAGTAGAGCGCCCGGAAAATATTCTTACAGCCATTATCGTAGAATAAAAAAATCCCCCCGGTGCTGAAAGCTATCCATACCCGGAGGGATTTATATTGTTGTTGTCCTACTAGGATTCGAACCTAGAAAGGCAGAATCAAAATCTGCAGTGTTACCATTACACTATAGGACAGTTTTCAATACTGATTTTAGGAGTGCAAATGTAGGACTATTTTTTAAAAGAGAAACTTGTCAGTTGATCATTTTTGCTAAAAAATTACTATTTAATCCAGTTCCGTCTCAGTAGGAGGCACTTGGCCTTCTACAAATCCTTCAGCCCAGAAGCGATATTTGTCCAGAATGGAGATAACGGCGTTTCTCATGTGGCGGCTGTTGTTAAAATCGATCGATCCGTACATGGTAGTGGCATAGCCTTGCCAGATTGCACGGTTTTGTCTTCGGTCGAAAAACTGTATTAATAGTGTGCCCGACTTCAGGCTGAATTTCTGTTTGTCATAATTCAAATCGGTATCCCTGTTTTTCACCCAATCATCAATTTCGGGCTGGTTGTAGCCGTTGAAAGTCAGGCTGTCAGGAAACATTTTATAGGCAACAATCAGATGGGGGCGGTGGTCACTCTGTTTGTATCCCAGAAACTTCATGCGCGAGATAATGGATTTCTCCACCGCATCATTGTACATCGTAGTATCTGACAGGCCAATGGGCTTCATCAGATCGTAGGTTCGGTATTTTTTAAAATTGCCCCGATAACTGTAATCATACTCTACAGGAAGTTCTTTATATCCAAGGCACGAAGTCAGCAAAGCAAACAGAACTAAAATGTATAATCGATTCATATGCAGGGGATTTAGTAACTAAAAGGTAATTGATTTCTTATTTCATTACAAAATATTTACGAGAAGATTGGTCCGGTTGGTTTTTATTGTGCGGCGAAGTCCCTTTTATGTTCGGTAAATGCACTATTTTCAGCCTCTTAAATCTTTTATCAGAACATGACTTCTCGCTACGAACAACTGGTTGGCACCCGTTTCCACATTTATAACAGCCTGTTTCTCAATTTACCGTTTCGTAATATTTCGCGCACCGGCACTCTGTTGCCGTTGCTGCAGCAGTATTGTGAGAAGGGTTTTGAGAATGGAGAGTCGGCCAAGGATATTATTGCCCGGTTCTTTCATGACTTCACCCCGCAGGCTTCCACCCAGGATCAGTTCGGGTTGTTGTTTAATTTCATTCAATATGTAGAGCGGCAGGTAGCGCTTTTTGATTCTATCGAAGATTCTTCTTTTGAACAGATCAATGATCTGAAAGGAAAGGGAACAGTATCTTCTTTGCTGCAACGCTCGCGCTTTGAGAAGAAAGAAGATCAGCTGCGCAAACGCCTGGATGAATTCAGTCTTCGTATTGTACTCACGGCACACCCCACCCAATTTTATCCTGGCCATGTGCTGGGAATACTTACTGATCTGGAAAAAAGTATCCGCGAAAGCGACCTCTCTCAAATCAATTTGCTGTTGCAGCAGCTGGGTAAAACCGGTTTCATTAACGACACTAAGCCAACACCCTTTGATGAAGCCGTGAGCTTGTGCTGGTTCCTTGAAAATATTTTTTATTCTGCCATGCCTTCCATTGTGCAGTCGCTGTGCGAGGGATTGAATATTTCGGTGAGCGAATGGAAGAATGATAAACTCTTTGTGATCGGTTTCTGGCCGGGAGGCGACAGAGACGGAAATCCGTTTGTAACCTACAACACCACGCTGCAGGTAGCGGATAAACTGAAGGAATCCATTCTTAAAAATTATTATCGCGATATACGCCAGCTGAGACGCAGGCTTACTTTCCGTGGTGTAGACGAAGAAGTGTTGAAGATTGAACGTGCCATTTATCGCATGGCGTATGAGAAAGAAGCAGGTTATGATTCTCCGGCTGCACTTCTTACTCAGTTAAATGTAGTACGCGCCAAACTGCTCAATGAGCACGATGGTTTGTTCCTTGACTTGCTTGATACTTTCCTGCTAAAGGTGCGCTTGTTCGGTTTCCATTTTGCCAGCCTTGACATACGCCAGGATAGCCGCAAGCACGATGCAGTATGGGAGTTCATCGTGAATGAACTGGAGCAGCAGAAGAAATTTATATCATGGGCAAAACTAAAAGCCTTGTCGGAAGAAGAGCAGATTGTGAAGCTTCTGGAATTGAGTATCAACCCGGTCTTTCTATCACTTACCGATCCGCTTACAGAAGAAACCGTAAAGACGATTCTCGCCATAGGTACCATTCAGGATAGTAATGGAGAATCTGCTTGCCATCGCTATGTAATCAGTAATTGCCAGAGTGCATTGCACATCATTGAAGTATTTGTATTGCTACGTTTGTTGATTGGAAAAGAAAATGTGTTGAACCTGGATGTGGTTCCTTTATTTGAAACCATTGATGACCTGGCGCATGGCCCCAAAATAATGGAAGCACTTTATGCGATACCCGCTTATCGCGAACATCTGAAACGAAGAGGTGACAGACAAACCATCATGTTAGGTTTCTCTGATGGAACAAAAGATGGTGGATACCTGCGAGCCAACTGGTCCATCTTCAGAGCGAAGGAAGAGCTGACCTCTATTTCGAAAGAGAGTGGCATCAAAGCTATCTTCTTCGATGGAAGAGGAGGGCCTCCTGCCCGTGGCGGTGGTAATACGCACGACTTCTATGCATCACTGGGCGATACGATAGAGAAAGATCAGGTGCAGATAACGATACAGGGGCAAACCATCAGTTCTAATTTTGGTAAGCTTGCTTCGTGTCAATACAACCTGGAGCAATTGCTGTCGGCAGGATTGGCGGGTTCTATTTTTGATCAGAGCGAAAATGACCTGAGTAATGCCGATAAAAAATTACTGGATGAATTGGCACAGGAAGGATACAAAGCTTATCTCGATCTGAAAGGTCACGCCAAGTTTGTTCCTTATCTCGAAAAAGTAACACCGCTTTCTTTCTTTGGTGATACCAATATCGGATCGCGCCCGGTGAAACGCAGTGGTGATGGCGGATTGAAATTTGAAGACCTGCGTGCTATTCCTTTTGTAGGATCGTGGGCGATGATGAAACAGAATATACCTGGCTTCTATGGTGTGGGTAGTGCGATCACCGCTTTGATAGAAAAAGGCAAAGGTGATGATCTTAAAAAATTATATAAAGAGTCCTTGTTCTTCCGCACGCTGCTGGGCAACAGTATGATGTCGCTGTCCAAAACCTATTATAAAGCCACCACTTATTTAGGTGAAGATCCGGAATTCGGTGAGTTCTGGAAGAAGATGTATGCCGAGTTTGAGTTATCGAGAAAACGCATACTTGAAATCACGGAACTGAATGTATTGATGGAGAATAATCCTGCCATACGTGAATCGGTAAGCTATCGTGAAAAGATTGTGTTGCCATTGATAGCGATACAACAATTTGCCCTGATGAGTTTGCGAACGCCAACGGAAGCAGACAAAGAACATGAAGCCAGCTATCGCAAGCTGATTATCCGTACCATGTTTGGGATTATTAATGCCGCGAGGAATTCAGCTTAATTTATTCAGATGTCAGCTATTGCAGAGTTTAGACTTATTGAAGTTTCGAAATTGGAAGAACTCAGATCTGTCGCCGAGATTAAAGTAGAGAAGAAATTATTTAGCAAAAAAGTAATTGATAATTACTGGAATTTCCTTAACAATAATTCAAAACGGTTAAAAGATTTTAATCAATCGGGATATGTATTCGCAGATCTTTTAATATTTCTCGAAGAGAACAAAGGCATTGATCTGTTTAAAGGGGAATATGAAAATATTGCGAATGAGATCGCTAAAAAGCGTGAGAATACAACACTCGTGTTTTCATTTGATCAAAAGAAAAGATATTTAAATGATTTAGATCCGGAGAAATTCTCTTTAGCTGAGTTGATTGAATTTAATAAAGGTTTTTCTGAGAATGATGATCCTGAATTGGCCAAGGCGGAGTTGGAAGGAATTAAATTATTAAGAGAGAGTTTGGAGCAGTTAAGTGATAATGGTCACGTTATTATTTTAAGCGTGGGGTAAGGCGAATCAGATCTCTGTTTGCTTTTTACTAAGTTTCATCTTTTCCTGAATAAGCACTACTCTTTCATCAACACTAAGATCACCTCTCAATTCAAGAATAGGCGTTTCTCTTTTTGTTATCAACCACTTCTCATGTGCATCCAGTGTTCGGTTGGAGATACCCGTGTTGTTATCGTAATCTTCTGCCCACGCTATAAACGCTTTGAATAATTTGTTTCTTTCGGGTTGCGTATAGATCACATCACCATAGCGATCCAATTCTCTTTGCTTTAATCGCTGAATCCGTATGTCCCCCGGAATCCATAGGAAAATGATCAGGTCGAAATCGGGAAATACATTGTTCCAATTCATGGATGAACCTCCGAATATCCAATGACTTGCTTTTAGTGCTTCGTTGATCAGGGCGTTTCGCTCAGCAGGGTTTCTTCTCAGTATAAATGGAGGATCTGATTTTTTCCAGAAGTAATCATCGCTATCAAAATAAGGAACTTTCAATTGCCGGGATAGTTCTCTTCCTAATGTAGTGACTCCGCTACAAGAAGCTCCGAAAATATGAAGTCGCATAGCACTTCGTTATTACCCGATTAATCGTTTAATAGTCGCTTCCTTGTAGCTGGCTCCGATAGGAATTTTCTTGTCACCAATAGAAATAGTATTGCCTTCAATTACCTTGGCTCGATTGATATTAATAATGTATGACTTATGTACGCGAATGAATTTGTCTTTGGGTAGAATTTCTTCTTCTAGTTTTTTTAACGATTCCAGCGCTACAATACGTTGGCCATCGTTGGTGTAATAGGAAACATATTCGCGCAAGCCTTCTATGTATAAAATGTCGTTAGCGTTAACGCGGAAGGTTTTGTGCCCGGCATTAATAACAAGCAGATCGGAAGTGGGTGGTCGCTGGCCGATCAGTTGTGATACCTTTTGAACACTGTGCAGGAAGCGATCAAATGAAAATGGTTTAACTAAGTAATCAGCTACGTCCAGTTGATATCCTTCCAGTGCATATTCAGGGTAAGCGGTAGTAAATACCACTACAGGCTTCTCTCGCAATGACTTTAAAAATTCTGTTCCGGTAATCTCCGGCATCTGAATATCAAGGAAAAGAAGATCTACTTTATTTTCATTTGACAGATCGAGAAACTCCAGTGGATTCTTGTACTGACCCACCAATTCCAGCTGTGGTACCTTTGAAATGAATTGTTCCAGTAAAGCTCTCGCTAATTCTTCATCGTCAATTAAAGCGCATTTTATTTTCATGTGATCTGCGTTTGGCTGGTGAATAATTATACCAGTAATTCGAGGCTTACTTTATACGAGGTTTCGTTTTGCGTTACTTCGAGAAAATGATTTCCCGGGTATAATAGTTTCAATCTTTTATTGACGTTCTCAATACCAATTCCCCCGGTGGCATCCTTCTTCGAATCCAGACGTGGCTTGCTGTTTTCTACCACCAGCACAACGTTGTTGGATTTGGCTTTCAACGTGATGTTGATCCAGCCTTCGGTTATGTTTTCGATTTTGCTGTGCTTGAATGCGTTTTCAACAAAAGGAATAAAAAGCATAGGAGCTACTTCCACATCTCTGTCGATCTCGCTGGTGAAATTTACATTCGTGATTTTACTGTCGCGCAACAGCTGCAAAGCAATATAGTTTTTTATGTAAATCACTTCCTTTGAAATAGGCACTTTTTCGATGATGCTGCATTCATACAGCACATAGCGCAGCATCTCTGATAATCGTAATACGGTATCAGGTGTCTTATCCGATTTCAGAAGCGATAAGGCGTAGATGTTGTTTAACGTGTTAAATAAAAAGTGAGGATTGATCTGAGACTTTAGAAACTTCAGTTCCGAATTGAAATTTTCACTTCGTAATATTTCCGTTTCGCGCTCTTTACGGTTGGCAATCTGGGAGATCTTCAAAACCGATGAAAGCAGTAATACTGAGAGCGACATGGACAGCTCCATAAATCCGCGGAAGCGAAACCCGGAGGGAGGTCTGTTGTTATTGAAGTGAGCAGGATTAAATCCGGGTGGTGGCTCGAAGTTGGCCCGGTTGGGCGGAGGTCCTATAAATTCGGACAACGTGCTTTGAAAAATAACCACTGTGCCGGCAATGAGCGTAATACATATTAACGAGTAGAGCAGGTATTTTTTCTTCAGATAGAATTTAGGGATGAGGAACTGCATATTGAAATACGCGATAGGTATATGCATCGTGAGGAAAAGCAACGTAGGCCGCCATGCAGAAGGCTCCTGTAATCGTGCTGAGAAAAGAGAATAAAACACGGAATAGAGTATGGCCGCATACGCTATCCAGAATATAATGTGCCCTATTATGACGATCCTTTTTTTCATACCTCATTCAAAGGTAATTCCTTTTTGAAGTAAATCGTCAACTCTTCTACTAATCAAATGAAAACATCTATGAATAGAACCGCTGCTTCTATGTGCATCGATTTTAGCCAGTGAGTTGCTGTTGATTACCCCGTTCGTCTTGATTTGTATGGCGCCTTCGTTGGTGGTGTAATCCGTGGCGTTGGTTGATTTTTTTTTTAATCCCATCCATCTTCATTCACTTTTGATCTCTCAAAGGGACGTGTTAAAGCAAAAACAGGGTAGAAGTGGTGAAGTGGAACGGGGTTTTATGTCGGGGGACATGGGGCGGAGCACTTCTCCCTGTTTTTTTATAAACAAGCTGGCAAAGTAATGATTAACCGAAGCTGCATGAGAGTTGTTGTTTTGCTTTTTGTATTAACGATGGGAGTGAGTGGCTATGCACAGCATCAACACGCACGGGCAGCAACGATTCTTTTCGATCCTTCTTTCTGGAAAGAAGAACTGCGACTGAATGGTCATCAATACCTGCGCATGCAGGAGATCAATAAAGAATTTTATGATCGGCTGGTGGTGGCATTTAAGGAGATGAGCGATGACCGGAAAGCTTTTCGCTCTGCCTTTGCGCAATGTTGGGTGAATCGAAATACACAGTTATGGGAAACTATGAATGCCCGCCAGAAAAAGAAATGGAAGAAGATCACCGTGGCAGAGCAACAGGTGCAACAGATAGATAAGTCAACGTCCTTTTACGAATAGATGAAAGGCAATGGATAAAGAACAAATGAATAAAGGATATCAGTGGTTTAGCGGAATATGTCTTTTGGCCATGCTGGTTGTTGCCGGTCAATTGACAACGGGTTGTTCTGAAGAAGAAAACACCAGTACGATTGGCTTTTCCAATAATACCAATAATTATAAGATCGTATCGCTGGATACATTCACTGTAAAGCTGTCGACTGTATTGATGGACTCGATCAAAACTTCGGGCTCGGGTCGCATGTTGCTGGGACGTTATTCCGACAGTAAAATAGGGAAGGTGACTTCTTCCTCTTACCTCAGTATTGCGCCTGCCTCGTGGACGCTGGAAGACAATGCCGTGTTTGATTCCATGGCGTTGATTCTTAATTATGATGATTATTACTATGGAGACACCACCCAGTCTCAGACGCTGACGGTTACTCAGCTGAAAAGAGACATCACGGGACGAACCAAGAAAGATCCTTATCTCTATGATGATGTTCCTTATTCTTTTTTCTATTCGGAAGGTAGCTTATACAATAGCAGTTCTGTCCCCGACTATGGTGTGGCATTGGGTACTGTTACGTACTATCCGCGCCCGATATCAAAAGATTCTATTTCTATCCGGCTCAATGATCAGCTAGGGAAAGATTGGTTTGCCATGAAGAAAGTGGAAGATCAGAGCATTTCTTCGGATGCCGCATTTGCCAATTATTTTAAAGGACTTAAGATCACATCCACTTCATCTTCTGCAGCTGCAGCTATTGGTTTCGCATCGGCTACAGCCCGGTTACGGATTTATTACAGAACCCTTGGTGTTACCTCCGATCTGGATGTGAAAAAGCATTTTGATTTTACCATTTATAACTCAACGCTGCAATTCAATCAGATCGTAGCTGACCGGTCAGGAACTCCATTAAGTAGTGCCATGGCTTTCAAAGCGCTTCCGAGTGAGCAAACCAACAATGAAGTATTTGTTCAGGCAGGAGGAGGGCTATTGACAAAGATAGAGTTTCCTTACCTCACCAGGATTTTTGAAGTGGAACAGAACCTGATTCTGATACAGGCCGACCTGCAGGTAATACCTGAAATGGATAACGGTTCTTCCGATAATTTACCGACCACGCTCTCCTTGTATTATACCAATACCACCAATGTTCCAATGGGTCAGATTCCTAGCGAGGGGAGCACTACTACCCCGCAGACTGCAACGCTGGTTACTGATGATGAATATGAGAATACCGCTTCGTACACTTTTTTGCTGACCACTTATATGTCGTCGGTATTGAAGAAGAACACGGTTGCCCCGTATTCCATTTTGTTGGGAACTACAGCAACTGGTTTCGAAAACGAGATTACCAAGGTGCGAATAGGAAATGGTAAAGTATCCGACTCTAAAATCAAATTGAGAATTTATTATACATCGTACTAATAATTAATGACCATACAAATGAGAACACAGAAAATGAAAAATGGAGCCCCCCGATGGCTGGTGACAGTCGCTGCATTTGCCTTTATTTTTTTAGCAGGAGCATGCAATGATTCCACGACAACAGATGATATCATCGGTGACTGGGTGAAGAAATCAGACTTTGAAGGAGTAGGCCGTAGTGGTGCGGTATCCTTTAGCATTGGCGAGCGCGTGTTTATTGGTACTGGCTTTGATGGCACTAATCGTCTTACCGATTTCTGGGAGTATGATGCTACCAAGAATACATGGTATAAGCGTGCTGCTTTTCCCGGAGTAGCAAGAAACAGTGCGGTGGCTTTCAGCGCTAATGGTAAAGGTTATGTGGGTACCGGCTATGATGGTACCAATCGTCTCAAGGATTTCTATGAATACGATCCTACTACCGATGCATGGAGACAGGTTGCTGACTTCACAGGTTCAGCACGTTATGGTGCAGTAGCAGCTTCTGTGAATAACAAAGGGTACATTGGCTCAGGCTATGATGGTAATGATTTGAAAGACTGGTGGGAATTTGATCCGACAAACGGAGCTTTGGGAACATGGACGCAAAAGGTGAGTATCGGTGGATCGAAACGATCGAATGCATTTACATTTGTTATCAATGGTACAGTCTATCTTGGCGGAGGTACAAACAATGGACTTTATCCAAGTGATTTCTGGTCCTACAATCCGGAGGCAGATCTTTGGACAGAGAAGTATGCATTGCAGGATGTAAACGACAATGATGATTATGATTACGATTATATACTTCAGCGTTCGTATGCTTCCACTTTTGTAATCAATGGGTACGGCTACCTGGCAACAGGTACCTATTCCAGCGCATTAAATACCATTTGGGAGTATAGCCCTACGGAAGATATCTGGGTACAGAAAACTTCGTTTGAAGGTTCGGCAAGAGAAGCAGCCATTGGATTTGCTGTAGGTAACTATGGTTACATTACCACAGGCAGAAATTCGGCAAGTCGCTTTGATGATATCTGGGCATTTAATCCTACGCTGGAAGCAGATGACAGCAATACCGGATGGTAATCCAACGTTGATGGGTGTGTGAAGGGAATGGCGAGTTGAAATTATAATCCTATCTATAAAAAAATAAG
>NNBV01003832.1_pt1 | contig 10573 bp, 6 predicted proteins | sample 1173771 | NCBI WGS metagenome assembly NNBV01 (sample SAMN07173938, study PRJNA388173) | plant metagenome | isolation source: symbiotic tissue sample KVS11 | place: Norway: Troms, Kvaloya island
CCGTTAATCACTTCCAACTACGCGGATTACACCATGGTTGCCTATAAGCAGTTCAATCCGGCTTATATATTTAAGTTACGCAAAACAATCAGGGTTATTGATTCCCCTGAAGAACTTGCAACGCTACTTGCCGGTAAAGAAAAAGTACTTTTGTTATCCCGCACAAAGTATAAAGAAGAATTGCAATCCATGTCCTCTTTAAAAGTGATCTACCGGGGAAGAGATCTCTTTGAAGGAAGCGAAACCCTGCTATTGGCTAACTGAATCGGGGCGTGAAGAACGCTTCCCTTTCCATTCCAATCGCTGCCTCATCCATTGTGGTTTGGTGCGATACTCAAATACGTAGTAGCAGACAAATCCTATGGATGAACCTATTAATGAGCCTACCGCCACATCCATCAAAAAATGCTGGAGCAGGTATACACGCGATAATCCTACTAATAAGGCAATAAACAACAACATTACGGTTACTCCCCTGCTACGGGTGCATAAGGAAAGGAAAACACATAATCCAAAAATGGTCACAGTATGCCCAGAGGGAAACGTCATGAATCGATGAATATTGACACCCTCTACGCGGTGAATAAGTGCCGGATCCAAAAACGAAATAGGGCGTAAAGAATCAGTAAACAGCAAGCGTTTAAAAAAGCTCACGATAATAGCTTGAACAATTCCATTCGCAAGCAGCGCTATTGCGGCATAGAAACGATAAAACAAAAGCGCAATGGTAAATAATATCAGCACAGTGCCATCACCTAAAATGGTGATGCCTGCAAATAGAAGATCAAGCGAAGGGTGGTTCCATCCATTGATATGCATTACTGCTTCCAGCGGTGGAATGAAAAATGAAATCACCAATAAAATCAACGAGGTAGTAAAGTAGAAAACTAAAGTTGTCCTATTAAATTGTTTACTTTGATGCATAGCCATTGCTTTGCATCAAATCTATTTACGCATTGCTAAGGCAGCATGAATCAAACATGAAATTGGTTTTATTATTTTCTGGATTCATTCTGTATGTTGTAATATCGTTCATCGTACTATCTGTCCCATTATCCCTTACACGGTTTCATTATATAGGAAGAGATACAATATTATTGCGCTCACAATTTTTATCATTCATTATTTGATAATGAAATTAAAAATGAGTTAACACATTACATTGTAAAATCCACTTTCTGGAAAAAATTACTTAATGAATCCTTAAATAGAATCCATAACGATTGCAGTTCCTGAGCGCCTACATTTAATTCCATTAACAACTTAAATCATAATAAAATGAAAGTGTTGGTGACCGGGGCAGCGGGATTCATTGGTATGCATACCGTTAATCATTTAATCAGTTTAGGTCATGAGGTTGTGGGAATCGATAACCTTAACGATTACTACCCGGTTGATTTAAAAATAGCGAGATTGAAACAATGTGGCATACTTCACCATGAACAGGATCGCCAGGTGTTGCTATCAGTGAGCTCTCATAAAAATTACCGCTTCGTAAAATTAGATTTGCTACAGCGGGAGATTGTATTAAGTTTATTCAAGACAGAGCAATTTGATTATGTAGTACACCTCGCTGCACAGGCAGGAGTACGTTACTCCATTGAAAATCCTTTTGCCTATACAGAAAGTAACATCACCGGTTTCCTCACGGTCCTCGAAGGCTGCAGACAAAATCGGGTCAGGCATTTGGTATACGCTAGTTCTTCCAGTGTTTATGGATTGAATGAGAATAGCCCGTTTAATGAAAGTGAATCTACGGAACATCCCATTTCACTTTATGCCGCAACAAAGAAAGCCAATGAGATGATGGCGCATTCCTACAGCCACCTTTACCAATTGCCAACAACTGGATTACGATTCTTTACGGTATATGGTCCATGGGGCCGGCCAGACATGGCGTTATTTCTATTTACGGAAGCCATACTGAACAATAAGCCGATCCAGTTATTTAATCAGGGTAATATGTATCGCGATTTCACCTATATCGATGATTTAGTAGGAGCGGTCGATCAATGTCTTTTCAATCCCGCAAAGGCAGATACTAATTGGTCGGGGTTATCACCCAGAAGTGATTCCTCTTCGGCACCCTATAAAATTTACAACGTGGGTAGTTCGCGAAAGGTAAAGCTCACCGAATACATTGATGCGATAGAAGAAGCAATGGATAAAAAAGCAATCAGAAAATATTTACCGCTACAGCCCGGAGATGTACTGTCTACCTATGCTGATACTGAATCGTTAAATTCATTCACAGGTTATTCGCCCAAGATGACCATCCGGGAAGGAGTCAATCAATTCGTGAAGTGGTATATGGACTACTATCAGAAAGTGGAAGGCCCCCTAACGCTTGCAATGTAGAAGAAGTATTTTAAAGTTTTTCTCTCTGGGTTATAAGTGTTGTATAGAACTGAATATGAAATTGGTTTTTGAATATAAAACAGTTCACCTGTAAAATCTAAGTCAAGACGGGATGCATCCACTATTCTAATTTGTTCCCTTCGGTTACCACATTACGCTATTTACACGGTGGCTATTCCAAAATTACCTCACCGCTTTTAATCATAGATAAATCAACGGTATGCCTACTGTTGAGACTGGTGATCAAGGATTGACATTACCATTAATGCGCGCACTGTACTTATGATACAGCATTTGAGCGACAACAACACTGTTTCCCGCTGGGAGTGCTGTGTAACCATTGCCCGAGACGTTGACCCACTTCCATTCTCGTTCCTTTATCTCTTCATCCACTTTAAGGAAATCCATCTTTTGTTTGTTCTGCATCGCACGGTGCATGGCAGCAAAGAAATGTTCCCACCGCGGTTTATAGAACCCCTTCAACAAACCCGCCCATTGGCGATTTGAATAATCATGCAATTCACTGTCTTTATCACCCCATAGTGTCACCAGATCACGGGCATTGAATTCGTAAAGGTTTTTCTCTTCTTCTGTCAGACCCCATTGCCTTGCATCTTCAATCCATTTACCGAGCAGGAAGTCCGGATGTGTACTCAGAAGCGTATCCACATCATCAATCAGTTGAAGAAATTCGGTGACATCCCGTTCAAAAGCAGACAAGTCTTTTCTTTCATAATCACGGGCAATACGTTGTTGTAATGGAGATGCATAGTTAACCAGCACCTGGCGGGTGATGTCTACCAGGTCGTAACAATACCCCTTGCTACCAGAGTAGGTATCGGATTGTTGAATAAAAATATCCCATGCTTTAACCAGTTCCTGCGGATCGTAATCCAGTTGCGTGAGCACACGATGTCCCTTTAGTGATAGTGTTGGCCGCGCCACAATAATCGACTCGGGGCCACCCTCACCAAGACCTCCGTTGTAAACTGTAGCGTAGAGGATATTCCAGGCCTTATTCAATAGCGAATCCTCCTGGCCATATCGTTTATGCGCGTAGGTCTTTAACCACTGATCAACAAGGACAGGCTGATCCTGCCATACATTTTCCAGCATCAGTTCAAACAATGCCGGGTTCTGTTCAATACCTTCAGGAGTAAGTCCAATGCCGCGTAATTTTCCTGATGCAGGATCGTGTAATGCTGCTGCCGGATCAGCGGCTACATGACTCATTCTTCCAAACAGGCTGATGTTGCCTCCAAAATTCTGAAGCATGTTCCATATCCAGGGCTTGCCATAATAGGCTTCGGTCTGATTCCATACAGGGTGACTTTCGCTGTAGAGATCCAGTACCATCATGTTCTGATCAGGTACACCTGACAGCAATGCTTTTATCTGGGGAAGCTTCCAGTATTCATCATTATAATGAAACATCCATCCCTGCATCACCCATACGGCACGCGGATCGGTATTAGCCATCGAACGAAACACCTTGTTACTGATCTTGCGAAGAAAGGTAGTGTCATTGGTAGGAGGAACATTCTCGTTGAAGGTATCGGCAGAGTAAAAGTGATCAGTGCCATATTCAGCGGTTTGTTTCTCCAGGAACTTCGCTCCTATTTTTTCAAATAGCGGATCTTCTGCGTCCAGGATATAGACATCTTTAAACCCGGCATCCCAGTTGGTCTTCTTCAGTTTTGCTTCCGGAAATTTTTGAGTAAAAGTGGACGGAACATGCCCTGTGAATGCAGGAAGAACGGTGGTCATTCCCAGTGCCCGTTCGCGTTCTACAATCTTTTTTTGCAATTCTTTGTGGGAGTCCATCCAATGTTGTGACAGCGGGCCTCCCCATTGGTCAATGTTTCCCATCCAGAACCAGGAAAAATAGGAAGGACCAGTAAAGAAGGATTTCAACTCCTCATCACTGAAGCCCATGTCTTTGTAAACTTCCTGCCATATTGCTTCTTCACCTGTCAACGCCAGCGGCATATTAATACCGTTCAATGCCATCCAGTCAATCTCCTGTTGCCAGCGTTCCCAGTCCCACCACGCCATCGTGTAATTGAATGTACAATAGTTGAGGTAATACCGGTGCTGGTAGGGAGACGTCTTTTTGATTTTATTATCGAGAACAGGAAGCGTTTCGGGTAATGTTACTTCATTGTTATTCCACGAAACATCCTGATGGCAATAATTTTTGAGGTAATAGTTGAGTGCTGATGCCACCGAGATGCCATTATTGCCACGCAATACGATCTGCCCTTCTTTGCTTTCCACTTCAAACACATCTTTGCCGCTATCCAGTGCTATATATTCAATCGAAAATGAGGAGGCTCGTTCTTTGACAATGCGTTTTATCAGCGCAGTGGTGGCGTCATCAGGTTGCTTTTCAACTGTTTTTTTCTGCTGACAGGCTGCCAGTAACATACAGACCAATAAACTAAACAGGGCGGAAGATATTCGATGCAGGGTCATGCGAGGAAATGCTGGATTATGTGTGGTGAGTAATACAGTTGAAAAGGCATTTACCCTGACGATTAATCTGAAAATAAACAGAAACAATGTTGTAAAATCGTCTGCCGGAAAAGTGCTTGTGAATTGTTCTGGTGATAACTTGGCGCACATTCAGCTTAGCTATATCCATTCTATCAACACTCCTTTACCTGGTTCACCTGTACACTACAACATGAACAAAAACATCCTTCCGTTGCTTTTGGCATTATTGATACTGATTGCAGGCTGTCATTCGCGCAAGCATCCAGCATTGATGGAACTCCTTCCTCCTCACCGGACCAATATTGATTTTGTCAATGCGCTTGATGAGAGTGAAGATCTCAATTTGCTCACCTTTGAATACTTCTATAATGGAGCTGGTGTTGGTATTGGAGACATCAATAATGACGGGCTGCAAGATGTTTTTTTTGCTGCCAACATGCGTAGCAACCACATGTATCTAAACAAAGGCGACCTTCAGTTTGAAGACATTACAGAACGTGCTGGGTTGTCCACTTCTGGCAAGTGGGCCACCGGAGTGGCAATGGTAGATATCAACCAGGACGGATGGATGGACATCTATGTGTGTTATGCCGGACCTTACGCAGATCCGGCGAAGAGAGCGAACGAACTATATATCAATAAGGGTGATGGAACATTCACCGAGAAGGCACTTGCTTACGGATTGGCAGATACAGGGCATTCGGTACAGGCAGCGTTTTTTGATTACGACAAAGACGGTGATCTTGATGTATACCTGCTCACTAACATTACCGATCAGACGGGTCCCAACGTCATTCGTCACAAGCGGCTGAACAGCGAAATGGCCAATACCGATCGCCTCTATCGGAATAATGGCGACCTCACCTTTACCGATGTTTCAAAACAAAGTGGTATCACCGCTGAAGGCTATGGGCTTGGCGTGTCCATCTGTGATCTTAATCATGATGGCTGGCCGGATGTCTATGTCACCAATGATTACCTGTCAAATGATCTTTTATACATCAATAATCACAATGGCACCTTTACGGATCAATTGGCCAGCTACTTTCAGCACACCAGTTATTCTGCAATGGGTAATGACATCGCAGATTTCAACAATGATGGATTGACCGATGTATTTGCAGTAGATATGTTACCACCCGACAACAAGCGACAGAAGATGATGTTTGGTGCCACTAACTACGATCGTTACCGCTCAGAAATTATGTATGGCTATACACCGCAGTATATGCGCAATACACTACAGCTAAATGGAGGTCTTGACCAGCAAGGACAACCTGTATTCAGCGAGGTAGGGCAATTGGCTGGCATTGAAGCTACGGACTGGAGTTGGAGTCCATTGTTTGCAGATCTGGACAATGATGGACGCAAGGATATCGTAATTACCAATGGTTACCCACGTGATATCACCAACCGGGATTTCGTCAGTTATCGTATGCAGGAATTCATGCAACGAGGTGAAGAGCTCTCTTCAAAAAGAAAAAAATTTCAGGCACTTCAAAGTATCGATGGGCCACATCTTCCAATCGTAGCATTTGGTAATGCCGGTGATTTAACCTTCACTAATCAATCTACTGATTGGGGATTTACCAATGCCGCCTATTCAACTGGCGCGGCTTATGCTGACCTGGACAATGATGGTGACTTGGACTACGTCACCAATAATATCAATGCTGCGGCATTTGTCTATCGAAACAATGCGCGAGGTAATGGAAATCATTTTCTGCAACTCGCTTTCAAGGGAAGTAGCAATAACCGGGATGGATATGGAACGAAGGCATGGGTATACACGGCCGATACACTTCAGTATCTTGAACTCTCCCCTTACAGAGGCTATCAGTCCAACGTGCAACAATCTTTTCATTTTGGATTGGGGGATCGAAGCAACATTGATTCCATAAAAATTGTATGGCCGGATGGTCATACTCAACGCCTACAGAACATACCAGCTGATCAGACAGTAGTTATTGATTATCGTAACAGTATCAAGGACAGCTTACATTATCTATCCAAGCAAAACAGTTCTCCTCCCCTGTTTAGTACGGCAGTGAACAACAGGAACGTAGTATTCAAGCATACAGAAACCGAGTATGCCGACTTCAAGATTGAGCCGCTGTTACCTCACAAATATTCGGAGAACGGACCGGGCATTGCGGTAGGAGACATTAATGGTGATGGTCTGGAAGATTTCTTTGTGGGAGGTGGGTATAACCAATCCGGACAATTCTTTTTCCAGCTGCGTGACGGGAATTTTAAGGGTAAGCCTTTAACTACTGAAATCAAATACGAGGAAGACATGGGAGTATTGTTATTTGATGCCGATGGAGATAAGGACAATGATTTGTATGTAACGGGAGGAGGAAATGAATTTGCTCATGGCTCGAAGTATTATGAGGACAGGCTTTATGTGAATGATGGAAAAGGAAATTTCAGCTACGATCGTGAGGCACTTCCGTCACTTACAGGAAGTGCTTCGTGTGTCATTGCTTCTGATTACGACAAAGATGGTGACCTCGATCTTTTTATCGGAGGCCGGCTTGCACCACATCAGTATCCACAAGCAGGACAAAGCTATGTGCTTCAAAATAATAAAGGACGCTTCACCGACATTACCGACCAGATTGCCCCGGGGCTCCGCTATTCAGGCATGGTGAGTGCAGCCCTTTGGACCGATGTAGACAATGATCAGGAGCTGGATCTTATTCTTGCCGGGGAATGGATGCCTGTAACAATATACAGAAACAGTCAAGGTCATTTCAAGCCGGAAATGATAGCGAACACGTCCGGATGGTGGAACAGTATCCAGGGTGCTGATGTGGATGAAGACGGAGACACGGATTACCTGTTAGGAAATCTGGGACTAAACACCCGCTATAAAACTTCACCACAACAACCTGTCTCTTTGTATATGGATGATTTCAATCACGATGGAAAAGAGGATGTCCTTATCGGGATGTACATACAGGGTGTAAATCGTCCTGCGCACCCCCGAGATGATCTGTTTCTGCAGATGCCTCAATTGAAAAAACTGTATCCCAGCTATAGTTCCTACTGTGAAGTAAGCATGGAGCAGTTGCTGGAAGCAACGAAGACAAAACCTAAAATTCTTCAGAGTCAAACCTTTCAAACCAGCTACCTTGAAAACAGAGGTAAGAATGAATGGAAACTCACTCCCTTACCGGTGGAGGCGCAGGTGGCTCCGGTGTTTGGAATTATTGCGGATGACTTCGATGGAGATGGACATATAGATGCGGTACTCGCTGGCAATTCTTATGCGACTGAAGTATTAACAGGAAGGTATGATGCCTTTCAAGGTTTGTTCCTAAAAGGAGATGGTAAAGGAAAATTTCTACCAACACGTACCGATGAAAGCGGTGTTCGCATTAACGGAAATGTCAAAGGGCTAGCACAGCTTACTACGGGAAAAGGAAGTGCGCTGCTGCTGGCAGCGAGAAATGATGACACGATGAAAGTAATTGAACAGCGCCTGAATTCACAACACGCAATCGCAGTACGTCCACAGGATGCTTTTGCGATAATAACATTTGCTGACGGGCATCAATCCAAGAAGGAGTTCTACTTTGGCAGCGGGTATCTATCTCAATCCAGCCGTGCGCTTAGGGTGCCCAAAGGAAGTACACAGTTGACCATTGTGGATGTGGCGGGTAACAAGAGAGCTATCGCTGTTAACTAATTGATCTTTTATTCATGCCTTCTATTAACCGCCATTTATTGAATTTTAGATAGATAGCGTATTTCATATCGCTCCTGACCGGGGCCTGAAAAAATCAGTGCATTTTGCTTTTTAACAACCAGCTGTTGTTCATCCAGTTTGAGCAGGAGGTATTTGTTAACCGGTTTATTGTTTTGATTGAATATGATCAGCGAATCAGGTTGAATCAATTCATAGTTAAACCATCTGAATTCATTTCCCATGGTCATCTTCACTTTTCCATCTTGCTCGTAATGCTGCAAGGGTTCTTCGTGCAGATCACGGTAAGTGAGCCCGTACCCATTGTCATAGGTATATACGGAGTCTGTCTGCCAGGAACCTGTTAATTGTTCAGCACTAAAATTTTTACGGCAGGAAACGGCCGACAGTGCTATCACAATGATCACAAATAAATGGAATTTCATCTTCGAATATGCTAACAATAAAAAACAGAGGAGTGGCAAGCAAACAAACCTAACCAAGACATTCACTCAACCACCCCTGTTTCTATTTATTGAATGATGCGCGTGAAGAACATCTCCACGCCATCAAAAATTAATAGTTGGAATTCTGAACCAGGATTCCGTTACTCAAATCGATTTCTCTTTGCGGAATCGGATAGTAGTAATGTTTCGGTTTGATGAACGTGCGTCCGGGTTTAAATGGCCCTCGATCAAGTGCATAATGTGTGACAATGTTAATAAGCCCGGCTTTATCCCAGCGTATCAGATCCTGATGACGATCATTTTCTCCAGCCAGCTCTACCCTGCGTTCATGCATGATGTCATTCATGGTCGCATTTGTTTTCGGAGTCAGATGAGCACGCACACGAACCGCATTGAGTTCAGTATCGCCATTTTGACCAGCGCGTATTTTTGCTTCCGCCACCAGCAGATACACATCTGCCGAGCGAAGCCATGGTGCATTCAGGCTCTGACTCATATCACCACTTTCGGTGAAGTTGGTGTATTTACGGAAGGCATATCCTGTAAGGCGCGTGTCTCCTACTTCGAAGGTGTGGGTAGATGATCCCATAGCTACTTCATCCCCTGGCTGAAATAGCGTATAGGCCAACCGCGGATCGTTGGCTTCAAACTCATTGACCAGGTCCTGAATGGGTTCGTGAAATCCCCATCCACCCAAGCCACCGGGAGTATGATAGAAGGCCGGAGAATCGTCTGTTGTCCATCCTCCTTCATATTGAAGACTGTACAATATTTCTGGGTTGTTTTCTGTAGCCAGCATAAAGTTATCTTCAAAACTGTTGGCCAGCTTGTAGCTCGCATTGCCGGTGATCTTAGTGCCTGCATCAATGGCTTTGGTCCAGTTCTGCTGATACACATACAGCTTGGTTAGAAAACCATATGCTGATCCTTTAGTAACGCGACCCAGGTTGGCTGCGTCCTGTACGGCAGGAAGGAGTTCAGCAGCTTTAACAAAATCGGCTTCCGCCTGTGCCTGCACTTCGGCTATTGTTGACTTGGCTTTATTGAAATTGTTTGCCTTCACATCCGCCTCCAATAAAATAGGAACTTCTCCCCAGATGACTGCAAGTCTCCAGTAGGCGAAGCCTCTTAGAAAATAAGCTTCTCCTAAAGAACGATCCAGTGTTGCTTTATCCATCGTGACGTTAGGTGCATTAGACAACACGGCATTCGCACGCGATATCACTTCATACTTGGTGGACCAGGTGTTGGCGATATGAGAGTTGGAAGGATTGAATGTGAACAGTTCAAGTTGTGCCTCTGCGTCCCCATGATCTCCTGAGCGTACCATGTCATCAGAGCTGTTATCAAAGGTGTACTCGGTGTGGGCGAAGCCATCTTCATCCAGCAACGGTGAATAGATCGCATTGGTGGCTGCAACTACGTCATCTGCGTTACGCCAGAATTTATCGGATGTGGTCTGACCGTAAGGTGTAGAGTCGAGTAAGTCGCTTTGGCAACCGAACAGGAAGACCAGGGACACTATCGTTGTCATTCCAGCCAGCGGTCTCTTATATAAAAT
>NNBV01000899.1_pt1 | contig 10569 bp, 10 predicted proteins | sample 1173771 | NCBI WGS metagenome assembly NNBV01 (sample SAMN07173938, study PRJNA388173) | plant metagenome | isolation source: symbiotic tissue sample KVS11 | place: Norway: Troms, Kvaloya island
GTTCTTGATGATATCAACTAAGATGGATAATCAATATGATCACGCGAAAATATGAAAATATAGTTGAAATTGATATCGTTATAACATGCTACAATCAGGCAAATTTTCTTGGCGACGCGATAAATTCTGCCCTATCACAAACCCGTCCTGCCCGCGATATCATAGTGGTAGATGACGGTTCTACTGATGATACACAAGTTATTGCTGCGCGGTATGCGTCTGTTAGATATATTAAACAAGAAAATTCTGGACTTTCGGCAGCAAGAAATACCGGCCTTTCGATCAGCTCTGGTCAGTTTGTCTTGTTTCTCGATTCAGACGACGTGCTTGAACCCAATACGTTGGAGATCGCGGCGCCAGTGCTCATGGAGAACCGAAATCAGGCCTTTGTCTACGGCGGCTATAGAGAAGTTTCTGAAAATCGCACGACTCTTGCCGTTTACACGCCGGTCCAGACCGAAAGCGTATTTAATGATTTGCTGAAGCTGGGCAACTTCATCGCCATGCACGGGACCGTGCTATATGACGCAGAGATACTTCGTCTAAGCGGAGGGTTCGATACGGCGTTGTCAAGTTGCGAGGACTTCGATGTCTATCTACGGCTTTCGCGCGATCATCATGTGAGCGCATATTCATCTATAGCGGCTGAATACAGGCGCCATGGCGAGTCCTTATCACGCAATACGCTTCGCATGATCGAAACGTCACGCTTCGTTCTCGAACGACATTCCAGGACCCCATCGGAACGAACTGAGGCGCGCCAGGGATTGACAGCGATGACAGCCTACTATGGCAATCTATTTTGGCTTTCCGTTACGAAGACTGTTCGGCAGCGCCAGGTCTGGGCGAGTATCGGAATACTCGTCCAGTTGATCGGACGCCCCAGGCTTTGGGCGTCCATGGCCGCACATGCGCCGTTATCGAAACTGTGGCGGCGCGCTCATTGATGGGAGCAGGCAAGATCTCATGGAGACGATCGTAAAAAAGTCTCGCCAGAGCGCAATGGAACCGATTTCGATCACATATCAGTCACACACGATAGCGTTTTGACCGCACATGCGGCAACGATGACGGGGTAGAGCGGGTCGACGACATCCAGCTTGTTGCGCTTCAATTCCTCGTACGCTACACCTTGAAGGAAGGCCGTCGCGGCGAAGACGTTGCCGTAGCAGACCACGTTCACCTGTTCGGTGGCGAAGACGCCGACCAACAAGCGCGTCAATGATGCAGGCGTCAGCGACCAGTACCAGGTCTTACCCCATTCATCATCGGCGATCTGCGAGATGCCCGGCACCGTGACGATGAGCGCCCCTCCAGGGCGCAGCGCGGAATGAAGATGCTCGATCGCTGCCTTCATATCATAGAGGAGATGCAGCGTCTGCGTCACTACCTGGCAGTCGAATACCTGCTTCGGCAACAAGCCTGGCGTCTCGAGATCTCCATGATAAGTCGCCGGACGGTTGGGATCGATATGCAGGACGTCGCGGCAAGTTGTGTTCTCGCCGCCGAAACGGGCAGTGTAGGAATCGTCGCCGATCTCCAGCGTATGCCCGACGATCCGGCCGGCATGGTCCCCCAGGAAACGATCGATATAGTAGCGGTCCACAGGCGTGCCTCGATCAAAACCGAAATTCCGGCTGAGAGGCTCGGTGCCGTCCAAATCGCCGAATCTCGGTTTCAGGCCGAGCCTAGACCGGATGCGGGTCGTCAGCTTGCGCGCCATCATGCTCTCCAATCCGCCGCAGTCTGGGCTTCGGCATCCTTGAACCATGCAGTGTCTTGGAAGGCGCCCTGAGACATCAACCGGCCCCCCGCCAGCTCGAGCGCGGTTTCACACAGGCGCAGGGAGCTGATGCGATGGCTAACGACGATGGCGCGTCCGAATCCGCGGTGTTCCTGCAGTAGGCGCATGATCGCGTGTTCCGAAATGCCATCGACGGCACTGGTTGCCTCGTCGAGAATCAGAATCTCAGGCTTCATCAACAGCGCCCGCGCGAGGCCGATCCGCTGCCTCTGGCCGCCTGAAAGGCCAAAGCCCAGCGCTCCGATCATCGTGTCGTAGCCTTGCGGCAGCCGCGCGATGAAGCCGTCCGCATCGGCCAGACGGGCCGCTTCCTCGACCTCGGCGCGGCTGGCGCCGGCTCGTCCATAAGCGATGTTGGCCGCGACGCTGCCGGAGACCAGTTCGAGGTCCTGTCCGGCGATCGCGAGATGACGGCGCCATTCGGCGGGTTCGATCGTGGCCAGGTCCACGTCGCCGAGCAGAATGCGACCGGCGTCCGGCTCGATGAGGCGGCACAGCAGGTTGATGACGGTCGACTTGCCGGCTCCGGACGCTCCGACGAGGGCGACCGTGGCATGGGGCAAAACTTCGAAGCCGATGCCGTTGATTGCGGACGCGCCGCCGGGCGCCTCGCCATAGGCATACGACACGTTTTCGAAGCGGAGAGGCTGGTTGAAGTCAAGCCGCCCACCGTCGTCCGTCTTCAGCATATTTATGCCACGCGGCGGACCGGCGGCGAGCAGCCATTCGACCTGCTCGATTGATCCGCGCAATCCCGCAAGGGTCAGGGACGCATGGCTGATGACCAGCAAAGGACTTTGAGCCCTATATAGCAAGACGAGAAATGCAACGATGCCGGGCAGTCCGATCCGCATCCAGTCTGCGGCGAGCAACACGCTCATGACGACACCCGATAGAATGATCTCGATGAGTGGCATCGACCAGCCCGTAGCGCGATCGGCGGCCAGCATCGAGCGCCGGACCCGCTCCGATGCTTCCACGAATGTGTCCAGTTCGCGGCGCTCCTGGCCGAAGCATCGAATGACACGAATCGCGCGGACGATCTGGATCATCTGCTCACCGAGCTGGTGATTGGTCGACACCACGAAACGCCCCAACTGCTTGAGCCGACCTGACAAGGACGCCTGCGCCAGCCGGCTCAAACCGACACCGACACAGACCAAGGCGAATAGCTGCCAGTTCGCAATCAGTAACAGCAGGGAAAACATCGCCACGGTCGCGGCAGCGACCGCGATGCCAAAAATAGTCCGGACGGCGTCCGTCGCTTTCCAGGAATCGGTGTCGATGATCGTGACAAGTCGCCCCACCTCGTTTCGCAGAAAAAATTCATATTGGAGATGAAGAACTTTTTCCGCGAGCGCATCGCGAATGTCGCGGCCTGCATTCGCCTGGACCTTCGCCATCAGATGCGCGTTGGCGACCTGGACGGCGACCTTGACCAGAACCAGCCCCATGACCGCACCGGACAGCGCGACGAGGGGACGACCCGGCGCCGTCGCAATGGCAAGATCGATGATATCCCGCAGAATCTGCGGATAGGCGCCTGCTCCCTCTGGATTGAGCATCAGCGTAAGCAACGGCACAAGCATGCCGATGCCCAGTCCTTCCAACGCGCTCGTTAGCAGACCGAGCATCACCGCGAGGGGCACGTAGTAGGCATAGCGAAGCTCGATCCGTCGGATCTGCGGCGGCGCCCCGCGCGATCCTAGCGGCAGCAGCAATGTGCTGAGCCATTGCACAAGACCTGGCTCAACCCCCAATGCGATCCATCCTCGTGGTCGACGCGCCACAATCGACATTCAAGCGAGCCAATCGATGTGCGGGACGTCGGGTGCGGCAATTCGTGGAAGCCGAAACCTATCAATTCGACGGTCCACGAAGCCTTGCTCCGTGGTGCAGGCCCAGGCGAAGCCTGCGACCTTAGCCAGTATCCTCGTGGCGCGATCGTTCCTGCCATAAGGGTAAGCGAATCCGACAGGCGTGCTGCCGGTCAGCTCCTGAATGATGTCCCTGCCGCGCAGCATCTGGTCGAGCGCCGTCTGCTGATCGACTGCTTGCAGATCGACATGGTCGTGCGTGTGGCCGCCCAGAACGACCGGGGCCTTCGCGATCAGCATCCCCACCTCCGCTATCGTCATCGCCCGCGTCATCGCAGTCGCAGACGTCTCGAAGACAGATCGCAGCGAAACCAGTGCCTGATCGATCGCGGCCGGCGTGAGTGGTCGAATGCGATCCCATAGATCATAATGCAGCTGCTCGCGAGCCGTGCGTGGCTCCCAGGCACGCCAGCCCTGCCGTGCGTCATCCGCCGTTTCTCGCGGACCAAGCGCCACGGCGACTGGCAGACCGGCGATTTCAATCGTTGCGGCCATCGGCGGAGCGTCAAGGATCATGGCGGCTATCTCGTCCCACCAATATCCGGTTCCGCATTCGGTCGGCCCCGAGGCGAGGAATAAGGTGGCCGGCATATTGGCGCGCGCCAGGGTCTGGCCGGCATTCGTCAGATTGTCATGATAACCGTCGTCGAACGTCAAGGCTAGGGCGTCGCGCGGTAGTTTGCCCGCGAGCGCATCAAGAACGAATTCTTCGAGCGGTAGAATCGTCCGGTAGCGGGAGAACAGTGCGACTTGAGTGTTAAAATTTTCCGGTTTGACGGCGAGGCCCCAGGGATCGACCGAAAGGTTGGCGACGCGATGATACATCACGATCGCGGGGCGGGGCGATTGCCGTCTCGGCCATATCTTGTTCAGGTAGCGACGCATTGTTCAATTGCCCCAACAGGATTAAAGCTGTCAACGCCTCCGTGAGTCTCCCCATGCATTAACTGTAGACGATTGTTAATATTCAAGGATACGATCTGCCTGTGGTATAACATTCACAAGCGCGGTCTTCCGTGATTGAGAATCGCCTTCGACACTGGGCGATCATGTCGCCTATCATTGCGTCTGGAGTTTTTAAATGTATCCGCTAGTTAGCGTGGTCATTCCGGCTTATAATGCAGAGCGTTTTCTGCCTAGTACTCTTGAGAGCGCACTTGCGCAGACATATCCTAATTTCGAAGTGATCGTCGTTGACGATGGATCTGTGGACGAAACGGCAAATATAGTTGAATATTTTTCGAGGAAAGATTCTCGTATTTCCTTAATTAAAAAAGAAAACGGCGGCGTTTCTTCTGCGCGAAATCTGGGAATCAGAAAGGCTAGTGGCCAATATGTTGCTTTCTTAGACGCCGATGATATTTGGAGTTGCAATAAAATCGCAGAACAGATAGCCGCGCTTCATGATGACGGCATAGAAACCTGCGTTGCGGCGTTTTCATTATATAGACTCATCAACGCGAACGATGAGGTTCTGGACTCCTCCTATTGCTGGGGTGGTCGCGATTTTTCGCTTTCCCAGCATTTAGTGCTCAGGCCAGTCGGAAACGGCAGCAGCCTGATAGTTAGACGCGATGTCGCGCTGGAAGTAGGCGGCTATGACGTCGATTACGTACGTCTCGGTGCCGGCGGCTGTGAGGATCTCGATTTCGAACTCAAGGTAGCAGCCCTCCATCCGATCCGGTGCGTGCCCCGTCATCATGTGGGCTATCGTGTCTATCCAGGCAACATGTCCAGCGAGCGCGTTCGAATGGCCAGAGCGATGGAAATGACCATCGCCAAGAACCTGGACCGCAATCCGGGCGTATCGGCTTACTGCCGGCGCATGGCCTGGACATCGGCCTATCGCTATTCAACCGGCCGCTTGATGCGGTTGGGTTATGCGAAGGACTTTCTCCACTTCATGATGCGGTTCATGGTGGTTAACCCAGTCGATGCCTGTCGCCATCTAGGGGAAAGCGTCGCGGAGAAGCTCAAACGGTCGGCCCAACGGTTCCAGCGGCAGAAGGCCCGTTCTGCCTTGACACCTTTCGTAGAGACAGACCCAAGCGTGTTGGGTCGACCGCCGAACGACATTTCGGTTAACATGATTTACGATCGTCTCGCTGCAGAGCGTGGCACGGCCACGTCTGGCATTTTGCCGCCTCACGCATTGGCCTCACCCGCTTCGTCCGTGTGATCCAATTCGGGCGCAGCATTGCACCGCCAGCGCAGTCTCGTTGACCCAACGGACATCTTGTTGACGTAAGGAAGAAGGCTATGCGTGGCAATGTGCTTGTCATAGGCGGGGCCGGCTATATCGGTAGCCATGCGTGCGTCGCGCTGGCCGATTCAGGCTATTGTCCCATTGTATATGACAATCTGTCGCTCGGGCGCCGCGACTTCGTACGCTGGGGCCCTTTTCTTCATGGCGACATTCGCGACACAGGATATCTGACCAAAGCGATCCGCGATAATGCTGTGGTCGGCGTGATGCACTTTGCGGCTCTTGCCGCAGTCGGTGAATCGGTGTCCGAGCCCGATAAATACTATGACCTTAACGTCGGTGGAACGCTGTCCGTGCTGGAAGCGATGCGGGGCGCCGGCGTGCCGCCGCTCGTATTTTCCTCGACTTGCGCGATCTACGGCGAACCAGCTGCTATGCCGATCGCCGAGCATTCGCCGAAGGTACCGATCAATCCTTACGGACGCACCAAACTGATATGCGAACAGATGATGACCGACTATTGCGCTGCGTATCGGCAGCGTTCCATCGCGCTTCGCTATTTCAATGCCGCGGGCGCCGATGCAGATGGACGCATCGGTGAGCGACGTTACGTTGAGACCCACCTTATCCCGCGCGCCATATTGGCATTACTCGGCCGGATTGCGGACTTCGAAGTATTCGGTGCCGACTTTCCGACTCGTGACGGCACGGCGGTGCGCGACTACACGCATGTGAGCGACCTCGCGGATGCCCATGTCACTGCTCTTGATCTGTTAATCCAAGGCCATCCGTCTGATGCCTTTAATCTGGGGACGGGCTCTGGTGCCTCAGTTAAGGAAGTTTTGGAGGCGATTCAGCGCGTGAGCGGCGTTGCCGTGCAGAAAGTGACTGGCCCGCGGCGCATGGGCGACCCGCCCGAGCTCGTAGCGGATGCGAGCCGCGCAATTCAAGCGCTCGGCTTTGCATCGCCGCGGTCCAATCTAGACACCATTATTGAGACAGCATGGCGTTGGCACAGTCAGCATGATGCCGATTGATTTGCTGCCCGCGAACTGGCTCGAAGAACGTAACCGTCCAGTCTTGGCCGCCTTGCGCGGCGGGCGACATTTTCCGAACGGTGTGACCTTAAGTCTAGCTTTAAGGTCATGGCGATGGTTCGGGCGGAGGTTCTGGGAGCGATCGAGCGGCGGCGGCGCTGGCGCTATGAGGACAACGTCCGGATTGTCGAGGAGAGCTTCGCCGCCGCCGGCGTGACGGTGACGGAAGTCGCGCGGCGCAACGGCGTCGCGGCGAGTGTTGTTTTCACATGGCGTCGTCAGGCGAAGCTGGGGGAGTTGGTCGGCAGCTTGGCGCCTCTGCTGCTGCCGGTCGAGCTGGCTCCTGTCGTGACCGACGTCATGTCTACGCCGGTTTCCGATGTCGCTGTCGCGGAGCCTGGCCGCCGGAGCCGTCGTTCGGGTCGTGTCCCTGATGGTGGTGTAGCTTCTCGGGGCCAACGCGATGCCGGCTTTGGCCGGGCTGGTCAGGCGGCCACGGCTGGCAGGCTGACGATGGGATCATCGCTGATCGGCGCGATGCTTTCCAGCGTGATGTAGCGGGCACGCTGGACGGCCCATTCATCGTTCTGGCTCTGGGTCTATGTCCGCGACAAGCGCTTCCATGCCGGTGATGCAGCGCCCGCCGTTCTCCATCGCTAAACCGAAATCCATATTCTGATTGAAAGCGAGTTTGACGCCGGCGAGGAAGTTGTCGGCTCTCTTCGGTAGTGTTTGATTTTGTTAAAGAACCGCTCGACGAGATTGCGGTAGCGATACAGGAAGCGGCTTAAGGCCGGGACGTTTTTGCGGTTCGGCATGGGCTTGATGTTGGCCCAAGCGCCTCGGCTGCGGAGACTCTCCCGGAGTTCGTCGCTGTCCCGCGGCTGGCTGATACCCGCCTTTGCAGCCAACAATGCAACGACGAACAGGTTAGGTGCGTGAACGGGACCTGAGGCGCGTGGTAAAATAAAGTCCGAATTGCTTAATTTGTCGAAAAGCATCAACTATAGACCTTTTACTTGAGTTAAAGAAACAAAAAATCGATACTTCGTAAACGTTTTAAAATTGTAATCTAAGGCGGCCGAGTTATAAATTCAAGAAGATAGAATCTCTTCGAAATATGCAATAGATTTTTTTAGTCCATCCATCAACTGTATTTTTGGTTCCCACCCCAACACTTCTCGTGCCATGCTAATATCTGGCTGACGTCGTCTCGGGTCATCCTTGGGAAGTGGATGGTGAACGATCTTAGACGAAGATCCAGTCAAATCAATTACGAGCTCAGCTAACTCTTTGATCGTAAACTCGCCTGGGTTACCCAGATTGATCGGGCCCGTAACGTGATCTGGAGTGTTCATCATCCGAATGAAGCCTTCTATTAAATCGTCGACATAGCAGAATGACCGCGTCTGACTGCCTTCGCCATAAAGAGCGAGGTCTTCGCCATTAAGCGCCCGCACAATGAAATTTGAGACTACACGCCCGTCGTTGGGGTGCATGCGGGGACCGTAAGTGTTAAATATCCTAACAATTTTTATTGCCAGCATATGTTGTCTACGATAATCAAAAAACAATGTCTCTGCGCAGCGTTTTCCTTCATCGTAACATGATCTAAACCCAATTGGATTTACGTTTCCCCAATATTCTTCGCTCTGAGGATGCATTTTTGGATCACCGTACACTTCAGATGTAGATGCTTGTAATATTTTAGCCTTTAATCTTCGAGCCAAGCCTAACATATTAATCGCGCCATGGACGCTCGTTTTGGTTGTCTGAACAGGATCTAGCTGATAATGTATCGGCGATGCTGGACAGGCCAGATTGAATATCTCATCGCACTCGATATACAGAGGATGAGTCACATCGTGGCGAATAATCTCAAAACGTCTGTTATCTAGCAGGTGCGTAACATTCTTGCGGCTTCCTGTAAAGAAATTATCTAGGCATATAACTTCATTTCCAGATTCAAGAAGTTTCTCACATAGATGAGACCCTAAAAATCCTGCGCCACCAGTAACAAGAATACGCTTTGTAGAATGATACATGAGATCTTAACCTTGATTTATTTCTACAAAACACCCGTCAATGCGTAAAAAAATGGAGACGCATGTCGATAATCTGTCCGATTAAAAGCGCTGTGCCGATGTGCCTTCAAGAGCTATTTCTGCGAATGATATCACGCTGCGCCTCTAATCTGACGGCTAATGCAGTTCGAGCATCAGATTTTTCAGCCAATTTCGTGAAGATGACTGACGTCTGACACGTACACGGCTCTCAAAACGTTTGGTTCTACATTGGCAAGTTGATGGTACCTTGTTGTTGCCCTCAAAGACCGGACACGTCCTCCGCAGTTGAACGGTCTACGATGAACTCTCGCGGTGAATGGTATCCCAGCGCCTTGCGCGAGTGAAGCCGGTTGTAGTCGGCCTGTGAAGCGCCCCCCCGTTTTGATTGGACAAGTGGCATAGCCGATAAGGCATAGGCATTCGCCTATGAGTACGACTATGTCGAAATCCCCTGACGGCCCGTTTCCGCGGGTCGAAGTGATCACGTCGGTGCAGCGTCGGCGCCGTTGGTCGACGGCCGGGGACTGTCAGGGATTTTGTGTCTGGGGCCATATTGACGCCGATGGAGGGCGCTTATGGTCATCAAGAAGGACACGCTGGATCAGTTGCTTGCGGGGCGTGACCCGCGAGATGTTTTTGCCAAGGACGGGCTTGTCGATGAGCTGAAGAAAGCTCTTGCGAACCGGGTTCTGTCGGCGGAGCTGGACGATCACCTCGACGGCGAGGCTGCCGCGGGGAAGGCCAATCGGCGCAACGGTTATTCGAAGAAGACGGTACTGGGCGAGAGCTCGAAGCTGGAGCTGCGGATTCCACGCGATCGGGAGGGGTACTTTCGATCCCAAGCTGATCGCCAAGTACCAGCGCCGCTTTCCCGGCTTCGACGCAAAGATCATCTCGATGTACGCCCGGGGGATGAGCGTCCGCGAGATCCAGGGCCATCTGCTGGAGATTTATGGCCTCGACGTCTCGCCCGACCTGATCTCGACGGTGACCGACGCCGTGCTGGAGACCGTGACGGAGTGGCAGAACCGGCCGCTGGAGACGAGCTACCCGCTGATCTTCTTTGACGCCATGCGGGTGAAGATCCGGGACGAGGGGCTGGTCCGCAACAAGGCGGTGTACCTGGCGCTGGGCGTCCAGGCCGACGGCACGAAGGACATCCTCGGCATCTGGATCGAGACGACCGAGGGCGCCAAGTTCTGGCTGCGGGTCATGAACGAGCTGAAGACCCGCGGCGTCGAGGACGTGCTGATCGCCGTCGTCGATGGCCTGAAGGGCTTCCCCGAGGCGATCAACGCCGTTTTTCCCTGTCCGCCGTCAGCGCTTTTGAGACAGTTTAGGGGTTTTCGGGAAGGGAGGATTTCTGGATCATCGCAGCCATTCAGGAGCGCAGATGAGACAGAAATCCGGGCCGGAGAAAGCACCGGCAGAGCAGGTCGTGAAGGACATCCGCCGAGCGACGCGCCGGCAGTTCTCGGCCGAAGAGAAGATCCGCATCGTGCTGGAAGGCGTGCGCGGCGAGGAGAGCATCGCTGAGCTGTGCCGGCGCGAGGGGATCGCCTCGTCGATGTATTACGGC